>Ga0160505_100045_pt1 | contig 104232 bp, 74 predicted proteins | sample DIDeMG_FD_108225 | JGI IMG/M metagenome (GOLD analysis project Ga0160505, IMG submission 108225) | Enriched chicken feces microbial communities from UW Madison campus, WI, USA - DID2874_E49_Stillage MG | ecosystem: Host-associated > Birds > Digestive system > Large intestine > Fecal ... | reverse complement strand
TTCTAAGTCCACTCCAGTTACTTCTCCAGGTACCTCTGAGACTTCTAAGTCCACTCCAGTTACCTCTCCAGGTACTTCTGAAACTTCTAAGTCCACTCCAGTTACCTCTCCAGGTACTTCTGAGACTTCTGAGACTTCTAAGAATACTCCTGGCAGCTCAACCTTTGTAGTGACCACCACGACGGAGACTTGCGAGACGACCACTGTGGTCACTATAACTTCTTGCAAGGAAGAGCACTGTGAGACACACACTGTCCCAACTGGTGTAACTGTTGTGACCACATCTACAGAACAAACCACTACTGTGTTCACAACTTACTGTCCTCTCACGAGCGTGGTTACCAAGACGATTCCAGGAAAGCCTACGGACGTTGTCACTGAGACGGTTCCAGGCAAGAATGTTGAGGTGTCTCCATCTGTTGTTACCAAAACTGCTTCGACCACTGCTGTTGTTACTGTCACCACTTGTGGAGACAATGGATGCAAGCCAACCACTGTCACCACTGGTATCACTGTCGTGACGACGAAGAGCGGCGAGTCTGTACATCTGTACACAACTTACTGTCCTCCAGTGGAGGTTGTTACCCTCACCAAATCTGGCCAGAAGCCTGTTGAGGAGTCTACCCAAGCCACCATTGTTGCCACTACCACTGGCAAGGAGACCACCGCCGCCTCAGAAGAAAAGACTTCCTATGTCACAATCGTGACGACCGAGAAGTCTGTTGGTTCTGGAGGTGAGGAGACCTACGTTATAGTGACCAAGACCACTGTCGCTGCTGAGGCTACTAGCCCTGCTGGCACAGAGGCAACTGTTAACGCAACCACTGAGGCAAACACAGTCGCTGGTGAGGCCCATGCTACTGCCGGAACTGGTGAGACCGCTGAAGCAACCACTGTTGCTGGCGAGGCCACTACCCCTGCGGGCACTGAGGCTACTGCTGAGGCAACTACCGTCGCTGGCGAGGCCACTACCGCTGCCGGTTCAGAGGGAACTGCTGTGGCCGGCGAGGAAACATCAACCACTCTCGCAACTGTCTCCGTGGAGGGCACTTCTGTTGCATCTGCATCTGCTGCTGCAAGTGTAAGTGCATTCGAAAACAAGGCCGGCTCCAACAGAATCTCTAACACATTGGTGATTCTTGGTTCTGCGTGCCTTTCCTTCATGTTCATGTAAGGATACTTCGCTCATCTGGAACTTTTCCAATTCGGACAAATTCGTATTATCTTTCATTTCAGATCATTCGTTCGCAAAATTTTTCTTGAAGGGCATAGACCCAAAGACTATCACACATATAGGTATAGGACTAATAATAGAGATAGATGCCTTTTTTCACAATCCATTGGTATTTTCCGTCATAGAATTACTAAATCGGTGATGTTAACAAGTTCTCCATAATCTCATACCATGCTTGATATAAATCAAATTCTAATGTGAAACCTTTTCAAGTGTTACCAAATTGAGGACTTATTACTTGCAGACTCTATAGATGAATTAAAAGATTAAAGGTAAGCGCTTAACCATACTATGTTCCAGTGAGGGATTGTACACAGGATATACACTCAGATCTTTACCTCTGGCGCGAAGCATAGGAGTTCTATTTTAGCGCAGACGATACCCATTTACTATGCTGTGCATTGATTGTAATTTTAGGCGTCAAATCTAGTAGTTTTGCAGGTGTTATGCAACAGAAGTTGCGGTACTAAGTTGCAACCTCCCCTACCATCTTAAAGCATAATTATAGCCAGCCACCTGTAACTCTGCTATCACCATTTGCAACACGGATTTGCCATGGACAACGACGAACTTGGGCGGTTTATGCCATAGTATGTAGACACAATGACCTCCGTTACTTACACATGCATAAGTTTTATGGCGACCAAGCACCAACTTGGTTGGCGAGTTGTACACGGTTGCTAAGTACATATTAATTATTAAAAGCGACTTATACAAAATCCTTATCGGAGATTCCCGACTTTTCACACATCTGGCGGAAGTTGCTATCGGTAATCATGTACAAATCTTTGGGAGTTCCGCATTCAACAATTTCTCCATTATCCAACACAATAATTCTGTCATAACTCAAGATAGTCTTGAGACGATGAGCAATACATAACACCGTACAACGCTTGAAGTGTTCAGCAATGGTTTGTTGGATGCGATTGTCTGTTTTATAGTCCACAGACGAAGTCGCTTCGTCCAAAATGAGAACTTTTGTCTTTCTGACCAACGCTCTGGCAAAGGCAAGGAGCTGTCGCTCTCCTAACGAGAAATTGACACCGTTTTCTTCTACCTCCTTCTTCAAGTGGAATTTTATATCCTGATTAGTCTGTGCTGTCTCAACCTCGCTTTCATTAACAAGCCCGGCACTCACAAGCGACTTCCAGAGTTCAGCCTCAGTGAAATTGTCAAATGGGTCCAAATTCTTTCGAATTGTGCCCTTGAATAAGACGGGATCCTGAGGAATAATACTGAGGTGTGATCTCAAATCCTTTAGTCCCAACTTTGAAATATCGACCCCGTCTATCTCTATTTTTCCTTCCTTCAACTCGACAAGACGGTACAATGCCGTCATAATCGACGACTTTCCCGCTCCCGTGCGGCCGCAGATTCCTATTTTCTCATATGGCTTGACGTCTAAAGTTAAGTTCTTGAGTACAAGTGGGAGATTGGGCCTGTAGGCCAAGGAGACATTCTCAAATGAGATAGCACCCTCATTTGGCCATGTAGGGGAAGGTTTGGTCTCCGAAATCACATATGGTGCCTCCTGCTCGAGATCAAATCCATACTCACAAAGTCTTTCTACCGAATTCATTTGGTTTTCAACTTGAGTGAGTGTTCTTATCAAAACTGAAAGCAGTCCAGCAATCAGCAACACATAAGAGAGAAGCAAACCAGTGGACGCAGCGCTGATCTTGAAAACACGGAACACACAAAGAAGACTTATGATGACTGCGAATAGCGATGCAACGATATCCAAATGGATGGAGAGCCATCTTTGATTGGCCACAGTGAGGTAGGACGCTTCATTCGTTTTGTTGATGTAGACATCGTTCTTTCTCTTGAATCTCGCTTCCGCATTGTAGGCCTTAATTGTCATCATTCCACTAAGAATCTCGTTGAAGTTGTTGTAGACAAAGGATCTTTGAACAGCCTCCAAACGCTTAATTTCTCTTGCAGACGCCTGATAAAAATTACCAATGGCGACAAACAAAAATCCCAAAAATGGCACAGCAATGGCAAAATACGGAAGATAGATGATACACAAGACCAAAATGCCGAAGATGCTTCCGATGAAGTATATGAGTACTCTAAGATCGTTATTGATCTCATTATCTAAAACATCACTGTCTTTGGTGAATCGGTTGAGCATTCGCCCCATTGGAGTGACATCCATGAGAGACATTGGAGCATGTAACACACGGTGCATAGCTTTCAAGTTAAGAACTTCAGCGCTGGTGTTGGTCAAATAAGCGAGCGCAAGAAATGCAAAGATGAGGAAGAAATAAGCACAGAAGGTGAGCATGATATAGATTCCAATGTAGAAGTGATCACCCTTATGCCTGAACCTGTAATCAGCCCAGAACGACAACCATGTGTTGGTCATGATCTCACAAACATGTGCGAGCACTTCCAGCATAAAGACAAAGATTGCAACTGAAAAGACAGGGAATATACCTGAGCCATTTTTAATATAACGTTTGTAAACATCAAACTTGATGCTGTTGACGGCTCTGCGCTCTTCTTTAGTCAATTTACCGTCTTCACCCATATTCACATTGAAGTTCTTACGAACTGCCTCGGAATCATTGGTTTCATTAGTCTCGGATTCTTTGTCCTGTCTTCCTTCAACTTCTTCTTCATCACTGTCATTAGCCTCCGCTGGCGTCTTAGTATTGGCCCCAAGCGCCATCAAGTTTCTGAAGTTAGTATTGCGTTGTTTAAGATCCTCCATGGTTCCGTGGTCGATGGTCCCGTCTCCATTCAAGAAGACAACCATGTCAGAAGAGCCGATAAGTGAGATTTGATGAGTAGCAAGTATTCTCGTCTTTGTAGCCAAAAGTCCAAGAACACAATTCGTCATTATATGCTTTGCAACCTTCGCATCCACGGCGCTCAACACATCGTCCAATAATATGATATCGTTATCGGCATACACTGCCCTGGCCAAACTAATCCGGGCTTTTTGGCCTCCCGACAATGTGATGCCCCGCTCACCGATTTCTGTCTGGTCGCCTGCTGGAAGTATCTCCAAGTCGCTTTCCAAAGAACACGCATATAATGTATCATTGTAGCGTTTTTCGTCATAGTCTTTTCCAAACAAAATGTTCTCTTTCACTGTGGTATTCTGGATCCAATGGTGCTCACATAACAAGAGAGAACCTTCCACTGAGAGATGTCCACTGGCCAATGGGATGAATCCGGCAATGGAGTTCAATAGTGCGGACTTTCCAGAACCGATCATACCAGTCACAACAACAAATTGTCCGTGGGCAATACTCAAATTGATATCCCTGAGTCCATCAAACTTGGTTGACATCGGGGTGCAGCTTGAGGTGGAAGCCTTGTCATCAGTCAAAGTAGAAGAAACACTGACAGTTTCATCATTTCCCCCACTTGAACCATCCCATTTAAAACTAGCATTCGTGATTGAAACTGCCAACGTCAGCTTCTCCTGAAAACTTCTCTGCTCCTTGATATCACTGCCTTCTTGGGCAGCGAAATACTCGCCAAGTCTCATAATGCCAATAATAGCATCAGAGCCGGAAGACAACGCAGCAGGCAATACAATGATCTGCGAAGCTAAATTGTTGAACAAAGAGATTGACGAGAACAAACTAGCTGGATCTCTGGTAGAGCCAGACGTGGCGTAGAGGGTCAAGAATGAAGTCATGGAAGCAAACAAGGTCATACACACTGAAGTTCCCACCACCAACGAACGAGTCTGTTGCATGCGTAACACATACTTCATTTCCTGCGACCTAGTTTCAATAACCTGCTTCTCGTATGCGTCTTCCCAGCAGTAAAATTTGATTGCTTTTAAATTGTTGAGAATCTCTTTGACGAGACCCACTCGGATGTCCGTGTACTTGTTAGCCCTGATTCTAAATCGGTACACTCGAGACACTGCAAAGGAAATCACCACCAAGTAGACTAAAATCATGCCCACACCCACAAGCGAAACCAGTCCGATGTTGTAGATCAATATGCCAATGGATATGCCGAGTGAGAATGGAAACGCAATGAGAATTGGCTGCCAACCCAAAGCAAATTCAATACGAGATACATCCATTCCCATCAATGCAGTGATTTTGGACGATGGATACTTTACTCTGGAGGCTCCGCTTAACCGAAACGACTTATTGAGAATTGATTTGATTAACACACCTTTTGCTTGACAACCTGTAAGCATGGAATTCATGAACGCATGGTTGAACAAGATACCCACCGCCAACACCATGAATGAGCATCCCAAGGCGTACCCAACACCTTTTCCATTATTAACATTGTCATCACCTGTTTTTCTCTGAACAAATTCAATCAATTTTCTAGCAAGCAATGGATTGCATGCACCGGCACAATTGGTCAAGATCATGAAGAAACAGGCGAGACCATACTGCAATGGAAACGTTTTAATCAATGCCCAAAGAGCCACAAAACGAGGATGACGGAAATCCTCCATGTCTTTTTCGGGCGAGATTCTTTCAGATTCACTTCGTTGGGACTTTTTGGATCGTAAGTGTTCTGCTTTCGCTTTATCGATTGCCAGATACATGTGCAGCTCGAAAGTATCGTTGAGCGCCTCCACCTTCACTTTTTCGTTTAATTTGAACAAGTCATCTACAACCAAAGTTCGTTTGTAGCCGGTTTTCATCACTGGATGGAGCCACCAAAAAAAAAGCCATGAGAATGGGTTCAATTTCTCTGGATATATGATGCGCTCATCGTCATGTGGAATGGGAGGCACGTCTTTGGAGAGAAACCTTGTCAAGAGACGTTTTTGTAACTGCTGGTCAGCCATGATGGGAGATGATTATATCTGTAAAAGGAAAACGACATGGAAATGGTTCCATGTCAAATAGTCAGCCTTAGCATCAATTTTTGCGTTACATGAAAAATGGGCCTTGGCATGGCATTTCTGACCACTTGACAGTAAAGTTAAGGCCGAGCCCCGGAGGTATAAATTGTATCATTAGACTTTACATATTGTTAGATGCACATTGGCACGTCTTGGCACTGACGCAGAAGGTCGTTCATTGGATGGCATTTGTAAGTGCATAATCTGATGCATCAGTTAACAAGGGAATATGGTAATGATCAACAAAAATGGAAATAACTAGAGGAGAATGTGAAATCAATGGTGGTTAAAGGCGTGATGAATGAATTCAAGCAATCAAACAACATGAGATTACTGAACATGGTGTAGTTGTGAGCGTAGAGTACTAAACTAGATTGGTCGCACGGCAGAACTTGACGGCATATACAAGCCAGAGGTTTGTTGTGGAGAATTTGATCGACAGAGACCTCTACCCAGAGGACGTTATTGCAATCAATTCAGCCACGAAAAGACAGCGACTCTTGCTTGCGGGAACACTAATCAGATGCAAAAGGTAAATCCTGGTTACAACCAACTGCATTCCCGTCACGGGATTGCTACATACGCCAATGATGTTAAAGATCAATGTCATGCCGTTCGATTCATTGGCTGGGAACAATGAATATGCCGGCTAGTCGGAATTGACAAGGACCCTGGGATCAAGAAAAGGAATTGCAAACCTTAAAAAATTGAAAAAGACATAGCAACACAAAAAAACCAAAAGAAATTACAATCATTCCAGTTCACATGTCCATCGTACCACTATAAAGAGGCGTGGAGCCAATAATCAGGTGCCGTATTGCAAATGCCAAGGAGCAATCATATTCTAGGATCGTCAGAATCATTGTCCAGTGTCACCGAACGATGAGAAATGAACCATGATGAATTTTTGGACACAGGATTGAAGGATGAGGCAGGATTGGACATCGCTGTGGCTACAGGTTTTGTGCATAACGGGCAAAATGGGGTAAAATGAAAGCGGAAACTAGTTAATAATATTGGACACTAGGATCTATTTATGGCACCAAGAAGGGAATCTCCGTAATAATATTATCATTCGGAAACCAATCTGAAGAGTAGGTATGAATTTATGAAAGTCGATAAGTTGACACGTAGAGTTCTCAACTAAGTAATTAATTAAATATTGGCTGAGATATTGCTCACAAACTCGGCCACCCGTTGCATGCGAAGCATCTAAAACATCTAGGCACAAGGTAAAAGGTAAAATTCTTACAAAACCCAATTTCAACATTTCCGTTCCCGGCAATCCATCCAACGACCTTTGCACCAATCACACCACCTGGTCATTACAAACCTATTGTTTTCTTTCAATGCATTGGCACCTAAACCAAGGTTGAATCGGAAAACCCGATATGTCGGAATCAAGATGGATGGTGAACAGTCGAAGAGCACACATTAATTTCCTTATGACCTAGAAAATTTGCATTTAACTGAGAGTTAGAACAATATAAGCCAATAGGGAGGGTGGTTGTTGACGCAAAGTCATAAGGGTTTGAAAATCGGCAAATCATTGTCTGGTCCGAAAACCACATCAACCAATGGAGACTATTTCGCTACGGGCTTGGCAAGGATAGTTACGCAGGTAGAACCAAACCACAGAGGTAATTTCGCAAGCATAAATAGGCATGTAGATTTCTCTATTATGATCCACAACAAAACATGGTTGCTTCTTCTAATTCTAGTGACGACAAGGTCGGCGACTTGTTGCCCGCTTCCAGCAATGCCAGCAACTTGGACTCTCACGAGAAGGTTTCCACCAGAGACTCTTCCGAATTAGAAACCACTAAAATTCTCGGAGAAACTACCAGATCTTTTGGTGTGCGTCGTTCTGAGGTATTGGCTGCTCAATGTGAAACTCCATTGAAACTTATAATCTTGTATGTATCTATTTTCGTGTTTTGCTTATCGTTTGGTTTGGACGCGAACGTCAGAAGGACCATGATTGGTTATGCTACCGACGACTTGGGTCAGCACTCATTGTTGGCTACCATTAATGTGGTCAGCAGTGTCGTAGGAGCAGCTTCCCAGCCAACTTATGCCCGGTTGTCTGATGTGTTCGGAAGAGTGGAGCTCATTGCTGTGGCCATCATAAGTTTTATTGTTGGAACGGTTTTGCAGAGTCAAGCTAAAACGGTTCAGCAGCTTGCGGCTGGAACGGTGTTTTACCGGATGGGATACTCCGGTTTGCTTGTGATGATCAAGATTATTGTTGCTGACAGTTCATACTTAAATTGGAGATCAATTGCCTCAATAACTCCACAAGCACCGTTTATTATCATCACTTGGATCGCCGGAGACGTTTCCTCGTCGCTTTTGGCTCACCACATCTGGAGATACAACATTGGTATTTGGGCCTTCGTTGTTCCATTGGCCGGTGTTCCCTTCTATGCCTGTGTTCTCTACATGAGAATAATGGCTGCGAAAACTGACGAGTGGAGTCGCATCCACAAAGAAGAAAAGGATGATAGAGCAGCAGCTGTTGCAAAGTTGAACGATGGAAATTCGTCTTCTTTGGCCCTCCGTACCAAATACAGAGCTGTCGAGTTATTCTGGCTCATAGACTTGGTGGGTATTCTCTGTATCATTTGTATTTGGGGTCTTATCTTGGTTCCCTTCACTATTGCTGGAGGAGCCAAGAAGACGTGGTCTCAGGCTAAAATCATTGTCCCATTGGTGCTTGGTGTACTTCTTGTACCAGTTTTCATCATTTGGGAAAAGAAATGGGCCAAACATCCAATCTTCCCTCTTCAGTTGTTGAAGGACCGTGGAGTGTGGTCTGCACTTTTAATTGGTCTTCTCATGAATGTGATTTGGGGGTTGCCAAATGGCTATATGTACCCGGTTTTGGTTGTAGGAATGAGAGCGTCGGTCAAGGCAGCCCAAAGAATCACCTCGTTGAACACATTCGTCGGTGTTTTGGTGGGACCTGCTGTTGGATTGTTGGTGGCTCGTGTACGTAGAACCAAGGGTTTCATCATGACAGGAGTCATGCTCTGGTTCGTTTCGGTGGGTATTTTCTACCATTTCAGAGGCAGTAATGACGGAATCCGCTCTGAGTACTTCCTCAACGGAGTCATTGCTGGTGTGTGTATTTGGGGAGCTGGTACTGGATTCTTCTCTTACAACTTGGTGGTTTCCGTCCAGGCTTGCACCAACCACGAGTACATGGCAGTGATGATTGGTGTGATTTTTGCTTTGTACAATATTGGAACCGCCATTGGAAGCTCCATCAGTGGAGCCATCTGGACTCAGCAGATGTACGATAAGATCTACGACGAGATGGCCGACGCTGGGCTCAACACTACTTTGGCGAATCTTGCTTACAATTCACCTTACAAGTTTATTGTCAGGTACACTTGGGGAACTCCAGAAAGAACGGCTGTGGTTCATGCATATGCCCTGGTGCAGCGGAATTTGTGTATTGCTGGTCTTGCCTTGTGTGTTCCATTGATCTGCTTGACCCTTTTCTTAAGAGACCACAAACTTCCATCGCAGCAATCTTTAGAAAATGATGTGGAGAGCCAGGACAAGGTGGCACTCAGCGACAGACAGCGTGGTATTGTTGTGAACACCAGAGACGAAGACCCAATTTTGAGATTCTTGAAGGGGATCTTCAAAAGAGGTTAAGGGTGGTGTTTAATATTTTCTTCTCCGATTAGGTAAGCCACCTAGATATTTTTTTGTGACGTATACAGAATGAATTATTGAAGTTTAAAGGGAGGTGCAGCGTACAATATCCACGAGAAACTGTAAAATCAAATCCATTAGAAACCGGGATAAATGACCGCTGACAGAATTTACAAAAGGTAGAAACATCGCCAAAATTTGAAATAAGTGAAATTTACCTACAATTTTCCAGAAAGTACATCTAGACCACATACAGAAAAATAAGAGAAGTAATATTTAGATTGTGCGTAGTCTATTAATACAAAAAAGTCTCGAGAATTCAACCCCCCCTATGAACTTGGATATCCACTCAATGTCCCCAAGATCCCCCCAATAACCCCGCAGATAGTAGTGTTTCAAATCGGATGCACACTGATTCATTATCTACTCCCTATTCCAGTGCACCAAACACAGTTTCACATCAGCCTGCCCGATTTTTCAATGTATGAAATCATTCGTAACTGGGCACATACTTTGATTGGATTTTCCGGTTCAAGAAATGCGTTACGAAGCATTCCCTTCTATTCAGATACACTTTATTCTAATTAAGAACACATTGTAAATGCTGGCCGAGATTAGTCTACCACTCACTACAGAAAATTTCTTCCCAGTATCTTAGATTAAGATACTAGAAATAAGTACTACGCTTTTTGCCAAACTAAAGGTAATAATTTCCTGTGATTTCATAGTATGAAATTTCGACGGCATAGAACTCTTCAGATCGGTTTAGAAGGCAGATCTTTAAATAATTATGGCTTCACTTCTCGCTCCGTAACCTGGCTACACACTGAAGATACATGTTCAAGATACTGGTGCAGACTGCAGAGGATGAGGAGAGGGGCCCTGGATCATCGAACGGATTGCCTGATCTAGAGATAGCGGATCTTCACTTTTGGTTCCGTCCTGTGTTTATTCACTTGATTGGTCGTATCTCACCATGATGTATGTTATCTTTCTATCATAATGTGTACTTCGATGTGCGTGAAGCGCCATTCTACGTGTGTAGTGACTGTGGGGTAGGTATTGTTTTAAAATCAATTGGATCTCAAAAGGGGGTATACTAAGATAATACACAAAGTCAACAATCGCTTTTGAGAACAAATAAAAAAAATCACAGACATGCTGGAGAATGAGAAGAGGAGGTCCAAACCCCGTCATCATATACAGCTGATAGGCCTACTGAATATCTTGTAACCATAGAGTGTGTAGAATCTTCGTGCATTGCAGTCCTCTTGCGTATGATACGATGAATACGAACGGCTAAGTATCTTGCATCAACAATAAAAGCCAGAATTGATTTTAGAGTCTTTCGCACACAACCACAAATTCAATAGTTGAGCCATCAAATGAGACTTTCCATCTCCAATTCTCTTTAGCACTGGCTACTAAATCGCTCTCGGGCCACTCTTTCCGAAACTCAGTCTCTGCATGTCCAACACAGTCATGGGACAAAACTGGCACAATGTGGCTTAAGAGCATGTTGATGTATAAACCGGGCCATTTAAGGTTCTCCCCGTACAGGCTAAGAGCATCCGAAACGCAAGTAATCTAACGAATTCGGCAAAATCTGTTAATCAAAGTTTTTCTTGCGATGTGGACCCCGGGGGAACTTATAAACACCAGAACCCTGATTTGAACGATTTCAGTTCTCTCATTACCAAAACAAACATGTTTCAACCAAGCCAAATTGAACACCAGCCCAGATCGAAATGGCGGGCCCGTATTCGCCTGTTCTCCATGTCACTGCCAAAACCTGACAAAAAACTTGACAAAAAGGTCCCACTGCTTTCTAGCTCTCCTCTGTCGACACCTGCGTCTTCACCTCCTCATTTACAAAGGAATCTACATCGAGAAGCCGCAAGCTTCCTCACTCCTCTAGAAGTTCATAACGACGATTTCTTCATTCCACTTACTCACCAAAAAGGCGTTCTTGTGGGTGACATTATTCTACCTCCACCACCACCACAACCGCAAAGGAAATTGCTGTACGGTGAATCATCCAAGCCAGTGGAGACATACTCCAGTATTTTGGGTCCCGCTCGCAAGACCCGAAACTTCTCCGATTCTTTGAGGTTATCATGCTTTATATGCCAGGAGCACTTGGAATCAAAACTCGAACTGGAGAAGTTGGTGTCGTTGAAGTGTGGCGACTGTGTTCATGGAGAATGCCTTCAAACAGTCGTGGAGTACAATGTGTCACAGATTCAAAAAATTGGAGACTATTCGACGTCAGGCGACACTCCTAGATTGCGAAGCTTGATATTTCCCAAGTGTCGAGGACATTGCTGTATCTCGGCCCAAGTATCCGCTCTGGTATGTCCCATAGACCAAGAGTTGATCGAATCCATCATGTTCGATTCTCTTCTCGCATTCAAACTTGTACGTGTTAGTAATAGGACTCCTTCAAACCAGTCTCCTCAATCTGAAGAAATTTGCCAGTTTCCACTGCTCCTCGAGTGTAGACCCGACTCCAAATATTTCTTCAAGGCTGACCAAATCCTACGACCACGGTCCCTCTTTTCAGAGGTATATCAACGCAATGCACACCTCGATATCACCGGTGATAGTCGTCCGGTATCTCTTGCACCTTCTAGCATTACTCACGCAACGATATCGGTAAGAATCTCCGAACATGATCACATTCCTTTGGAAAAGCTCAAGAGCACATTCATCAAACACATGCTTGATTCTAGTGACTCCATTGACTTGTCAATGCTTGTTGCTTTGGGTCCGCTCCGTCTTGTGGACAGACTTTTAGTATCCAAAGATTATTCCGAGTACAATGCCTCGCAAGTATACTTGTTTGCCAATTACTTGGTAGTCTGTCAATGTCGTCTGCCATTGTTACTCTCACTTAATGACACAACATCAATCCAAATTCCGGAACTCGGAGTGATTGAAATAGTGTTCCGCAGCCAATTAGTCCTTACCGTGAGATTGAACTCAGACACGGCGTCCATAATCGAAAAATGGGGAATTGCCCTCTCGGATGCCAATTTGATTGTTCCTCCCGAAATCTTTACTTCTACCTTGTCAGTGTTTGACCTTGAACCCCCGTTTGTGTATGACTACACCTCTGGCGATCAAGCGTCTTCCATAGCTGGAATCAATACAGTAACTGGATATACATTTGGCAAGCAAGTATCTCCAATTCAGGAAAGCTCGCTCCAACCTTCTCCGGTGGAGAGCGAGCCCACATCGCAGTATCTGCAAAGCAGCAGCATTGCTGAACATTTGGTTCGTTTGAGCGTGTCTTCAGAACTGTCATTCCTTCCTCAGATCTCACCTTTGAAGATCAAAAGAAACATTGCTTCGATAATGAATTGCTCTGATAGTGATTCCGATTCTGACAATGAGTTGATTACTGAGGTATTGACCAAGATTCAAAATAACTAGGAACTTTTGAATTACTTAGAAAATCTATTCATCTCAATAAGGATTTTGTAAACCCAGCATTCCCTTTCTTGTCTAGACCTAGCAAGAAACACCATCTTTTTGCCAGTAACTCCCAACTTTCGGACCATAGTAGTCAATCCGGGATTATTGACTGCATTTCTCCCCATTCTTTGATGGAACGTAGAATGCTCTTTGAGACCTTTTTTTAGTTTTCTTTTATGACCGAACCACAACGTGAAGCAACGCTGAGAGTCTTCTTCTGATGATTTCCAGCCATCAGAGTATATCCTGGGAAGATCGTTTTTGCCTGGTTCAGAAAAATCAGAAGACTCAATGAGATCTTGCCAAGTCTTGTCACCGGAATAAACGTAGCACAGCGATAACAGGATGGTAAGATAATGCTTGAAGTAAGGAGTTTTCTTCCAGATTCCGGAGATCTTGGACCGCTGATACAAAGTAAAAACCACCAAATATCCAGGTGTCAACAAAACATAATATTGGTTAAAATTGGAATGCTTCTTGTGTTTGAGATAGAGATATCCAGATTGAATGACGGAAGTAGCCATAGCCATTGAGCTGGTGTTGAACAATCGATCATTTCCGAGTGCTAACTTCTTCTCGAGAACTTTCGTTTGATGTGCCTCGTTTGAGTCGTCGAATTCATTAATTTCGAGCCTATCACAATTGAATTGCTGGGTCATGACTTGTTTTGCGATGTCCTCGAGTTTGACATTCTTCCAGAACTTCACGATTTCGTTCAAACGTTGAACCCATTCATCACGAATAATCCTAGAAGGAGCCATCAATTTCAACTTACCACCATTCGCATGTACAATCTCAAAGGCACAGTCTATTATATCTTCATCCTCTATCATCTGCGTGGACGAGTACCACAAGAATGATTGAAAATACCGATGGTGTTTAATGATGGTACTCATCAGAACCGGTCTTACCTCTGCAACAGAATTTAAGTCAACCATAGCGTCAGCTTTAACGATCTGCTGAACTTTCCTCTCGAATTCTTCTATTGCTTCTGCATCTTTCTGAGCAAACTCTGGCGACCCGAGCCATGTAATATGCTCACGCTCATCCAACGGAAAGGGAATTTTGTAGTAAATTTGTGGTAAGAGGTCTCTCGTAGCAGAGTTGTCGTTGGCAGCATTCATGAATGCATTTTCTGGTGAAGGAGGAGTACCTTTGAAAATCTGAGAAAATAGCAAAACGTTATCGCAAGTATAGAAATACTGGATTCGGTAGAAGGGCCGAAGAAACGAGACTTCCTCTCCAGAGATATTGGTAACTCTGGCTAGAAATCCTTCAATTGAATGCGGGCGCTCCATGGGCTCTTCGTTAGGTGGACTCGCAATCATAGGAGTACCGGTAATCTGGCGAAATTCAAGCTTGGATTTACTACCTTGTAATCGATTTTGAATGAAAAATACTCGGCTGTTGGCGGCAGCCCATTCGAGTCTGTCATAAAATTTGAAGCAGAGCCATGGATGGGTGTTAGTCTTGAGCCATTGATCGACTCCATTATTAACATGTCTGATTCTTTGAAGAGATGAAAGTAATTCCTGCCTTAAAAACTCTAGGAGTTCACCATGTCCAACATAATAGCCCTTTTCTAGCTCCACAACATTCAATACTTTAGATGGATGGAGCGATGCATGAAGCATCTCATCAGGAACATTGACGGTCAATTGCAAATCCAAGCCAGTCAAGTGGACACCAATGCGTGAGTTCATATCGTCACGAATGATTTCTTTGATAATGAAAAGCCATTTGAATGCAGTGGATACATACCTCGAGTTAAAAATGTACTTGATGCTCTCATTCTCCTTCTTATCGATCACAGAGATAGATTTGTCGGCTGTTGAATAGAAATCCGCCTTCAACTTGTGGCTGAGTGGAAGCGCATGGTCGGGTTTTCCTTCAAAATCTTTTGTCTCAGATACTTCAAATAGCTGGATCTCAAGCGAAAGGTGCTTCGTTTTCCGCAACACTGTGTAATATTCCTTCCATCGATCGAGAATTCGGGCATCATCGTGCTCACCCTCGCTGTGAACAACGACGTCTCTGCACGATGTCTTCTCGATCAAAACTAACATTCGGTCCACACGAATAATCTCGCCCGCTTTATATTTGGACATGATGGACTCCACAACTTTCAGCTTTAACCTCAGACCGGTGTGTTTGGCTCTTCCTTTGGAACGAGATGCAAGCGAGTGCAATTTCCTTAGCATGCGATCATGCTCCCTTTCAGCACGAACGTATTGTTGTTTCTCAAAGGAAACACCTGGTTGCTCTGGTTGTGGCAGGGCAAAGGAGATTTTGGATCTCTTGGACAGCGTGGATTTTCGAGACAGAGTGGACCTCACGTCAAACTTGACTTTAGCCACAGACAGGTATGGATTGGTAGAAATTCTGGAAGGAGCCAACGATGAGTGAGATGGAACAGCGGTCACAGGAATTGATGGTGATATTGAACTCGTTCGCGATGTGTTGTTGGGGTTCTTCCCCAATATCTGAATCTGGTAATTAGATCTTACTCCCACGTCCTGAGGTTGTAGCAGCTCTATCTCATCCGCATTGAGTTCTCTTGTGTTGGATGCTGTTCTTGATGCTTGATTCGCAACAGTTGGTGATGGACTTCTTGACGGAGAGGTCGACTGAGAACGTGACGGTAAAAGAGATTGAGGTTTCAGACCGTCTACTAATGGCTCCCGAGCATACGAAATTCTCTCCCCAATCTCAAGACCAATGCTTTTTTTAGTTTCATTTTCTCGATTTCCAGCATCGTCTGGACTCTGAAGAGACTTTCCATTCTTTCGTAATCCGCCCTCGGCTTTTAAAGAATTCTCAGTGTCTGGAGATAGTAGAATGTACGGCGGTTCATGAACTTCACCATTTACATCCACAGGAATTGGCACAAACGGTATCAATGACTCAATGGAGTTTGTCACAAGAGAGTCTACAGACACAGATTCTCCAGACTCGTATGAGTTGACGTCAAGATTCTGAAGATTCCGATTAAGAACGAACTCGCCAATGAAGTCGTCTTCGTCCGGCTCTGAGATCTCCAGAGAAGTTCTCCCGTCCCTGGCGGCTTCCATGAGACCTTTGTCAATACTTTTACTAAGGCCAACCTTACCAATTTCCAGATCTGCTGCTGGGGCATCAACAGCAGGAGCAGAGCCATCAAACAAGGGTCTATCAATGCTAGCCAGTGACCTTCCTTGCTCATAGTAAGCATCCTCAAGCTGTTTCTCCATTTGACGGTTCTGGCTGGTGAAAAAGTTGAAGTCCTCATCAGGGTCATCTGGATCAGCGTACTCGTCAAATTGGCTGTCTTGAATGGGCAGAAACCAGCGCACACTTTGCCTAATGGTGGAGGAAGCAGATTTGAATTGCCTTTTGACAGATTTCCGTGCTCTTGTGGCAGTTCCAAAGATCAATCCCGTCTGTGGCCCACCTAGCCACACATCAGGTATAGAGCCCAAAAACACAGATGTAGACAAACGAGAGATATCTTTGGGAGTTCCATAGATCAAACGGAAAGTGGTGAATGCGCTTTTAGGTAGATCGAAAGTTTTCAAAGGCTTCTGGGACTGGTCAGCCGGCAAGGTGTCCTCCCAGTCCGAAGGAAGAGTATCTGGGGCAGCCATGGATCAGAGCATCAGGTATGAGGATATTTGAAATGCAAAATGGGAAAATGACAAACACAGAGCCTGGGATTTATTCAAAAGAAAAAAAAACCAAGGGCGAGGTGTGAATTAAATGTAATGTGGAAGAGAGTATATTGGTATACATTGCCTGCATGTTTTGGTTGCTAATACTATCAGACGATGGAAATGAGTAAACAGAAAATTATGGTGGATCTTGAAAAGCAATTGAGAGGACAATGCTTCTAAATATTCAAGATCATGCATTCTCTTTCCTTTTCTCCTTTTAACTATTGGTTTCAATATCTACATTCTAAATTTCATAGTCAATTCTTCAAGTATATAGATAGACTATCTAGGACTTAATGGAACCCTGCGCAACTACACAATGTCCTCGTCTTGGATCCCAATGGAAATTCCCTCGGGACTCATGTTCTCTGGCGGAGACACGCTAGGCACAGCTTCCAAAATGATGTACACGAGGCCAATAACAAAAATAATAAGGCCAGAAAAAACCCGGAACCAGCTGGCTCCATTGATGCTGGCTCCAATAAACGTATAGACTTAGGTTAGTAGTGAAAATCATGAACAGAGCGCCATATGGCACCAATTGATACATACAGACACCACGGCCGATGAAGGAAAACAAAAATGATCCGTAGGTGTAGGCCTCGGGAGGCACCTGGAATTCTGGGGGTTAGTAAGGGAAGGATTGGCGAGTTAATCAGTTACATACCAAGTAGCCCAATGGCGGCACCAAAAACAGTAATGTAGACACCAATGACAAACTGGAGTTAGTAGAGACGGGTGAATATCGTGCTAGAGACATACGTAGTGACTGAAGTTAGTAAATGTGGGGGCGTTGAGATGGAAAGGTTGGTGAAATTGATACGTACATTCCCGTGAACAACTGGGAAAGTCCAGACAAAACCTGGGGTTAGTAAAGATCAGGAAAGAGAGAAGAGTATCTGAACATACCGAAAGAGCTGCCACAGTTAAGTTGGCGATCTTGAATGCGCCATTCAAGTCCAGCCCGCTGAATGCATCCATAGTGAAGAAGTAGAGAGAGTGTATAATTAGAATGTTAAGTTATATGGGTGGAGGATGGTGTGCAGGTTGATTAGAGGGGGAGGTGGGGGTATGGCAGTGGAAGGTGCCATTGTTTTCACTTCAAGTAAATGTTGTGAAGTTTGGAAAAAGTCATGTGTCTTGACTTTCTTCTGCTTGAATTTTTGTAGAATGCTGTATGTTTTGTTTGTTTGCTATATCCTATGTTGATCAATGTCGTCATTTGTTCCGTGCTGTGTAGGGTGCATTCTACAGGCATTATCTACTGGATACTACTTTCAAGGAACATTGACATTCATCGATTATATTTTGTAAGAAAAATGAATTATGTTAATTAATAGTGCACGGTGAACTCGACTGAATTAGTAAAATGGTTGAAGTGCATTTTAACCTCCAAACTTGGTTGTGAGATCAACACAGTATGTTTGGCAGTATTAAATGCTGAAGAAATATTGCAGAATTATACGATTGTCTAAAAGTGTTTCTGATCGTGCTAATTAATTGAAGGTTCCAAGGTATTTTATGTGGTCTCAATAAGAAAAAAAATTTGTTATTCACTCTCAGAGTTGCGATTATGATATTCTGAGCAATTTTAGTGGCAAGTAGAAGCATTACTACAGAGGGTGGACAGAATTTACAGGCACAAATATGGCTTAGAATTTGTAATCTCAGAATCGTCTGAATAATCAAGATATTCACTAAAGCAAGAGCACGGAAATCCAGCGAGTTACATGAACCTTCATGAATATTTTTGTAAGTAGAACCCAACAGATGCAGCGGACTCTGGTGAGAATAACCAATCAGCCCCCCATTGCTTCTGATGGAACGGAAATCTCGAAAAATCGCAAGTGAATCATACGGAAAACAAACTTCATATTTTATCTGACATGAATAAGTAAAGAATTTCGTCCAGTTCTTTCAAGTGCATATATGACTTCTTTGGAGCATTGGAAACATGAATGGTTCCAAAGGTGAGTTTAATACGAAACTTTAAAGTCGCTGGCGATATTAAAGAGTTCTGGCAGGGATCCATTTTCTTCGCCCCGTCGTGTTTTATTCTCATCTACTTATAAAACACTTGTAATAAGTGATGTTGCTTCTGTTTCCTTCAGTCTAACCATGGTCTCACAAAGTGCAACTGATGTCCCCATTTATGATCAAAAATTCACAAGGTAGACTACGGAACGTTCTCAATTTTCAATTATCCAGTCACCAATTTATCTCTTTTCATGGCATTTTTTCCCTCCGCTAAGATCTATCGCTTGGCCCAATCTGGTATTCACCAAACCTGTTTTTGTTGGTATCTATAAGACGCACTCCCACCTCCACTTCTTACCACAAGTCACCATATCGTCACCTTACGAGAACACATATAAACGATTTATTAATAGAAAATAATGTGTATCAGACAATGCATATACTACACTCTTTTTTAATCCTTTTTCTTTTGATCTTCTTTTCAGACATCTTCGGGAACACGTCTCGCGTCACGTGGATCACCCACCATAAACTCTCTCATGTACGATCTACAACCCTATCTCCAATGTCCGACAACCAAGTCCTACGTCTTGTGGATGAGCAAAATAGCCCCAACAATAATATAAGAACCAATGCAGAGTTGCTATTCAACCAATTAGCTGCTCAAAACCCTTCTCAGGTGGCATACCAACTTATTGAGTCTTGTGGATCTCCACAGATTCCCTTGTATGTTCGTCAGTCATGTTTGCTTCATTTGAAGCGCTTAGTGCCCAAATTTTGGTCCATGGGGTTTGAGCTGTTTGTGGGGCCTCCCATTGACCAGGAATTGAAGCGCATGATCCGCTCCCGGTTGCTTGAGTTGGCCGCTTCTTCTGAGCTGAAAATCAGATCGGGAAGTGCCTATGTAATCGTGCAAATAGCTGCCGCAGACTATCCAGATGAATGGCCCGACTTATTGGACCAATTGTATGCTCGTTCGGTAGATTTTTCTAATGAGACAGCGGTGGTGGGCTCATTGGCTGTACTCAATGATCTCTTCGATGACTTAATCACGGAGGATCAATTTTGGGAGGGCGGAATTGGAGCTAAGTTAATCAGCCACATTTGTAACATTTTATCGCAGGACTCTTTGTCTTCTGCCGTGAAAGCTGCAGCTCTCAAGTTGTACTGGACTGTGTTTAGCACTTTACTGAGTGCTGAAGCTACTAATCTGGTGGAGCGGAGAAAGGCTGTTAACCACCACATTGCGAGCTTTGCAGAGCTTCTCTACCAATTGCTTCAGAAGCTGTATAAAGTGTCAGTATCTGCTGACTCTATTCTGTTGGTGGAACTCGATTACAGATGCAAGTTATACACTACTTTGTCTCGCCTTTTGAATCACTTCAGAAAGTTTGTGGGTCCAAATCTTGGCCATTCCATCTTAGGAACCGTTCTTATCGACCTTTCATTTGGCTCCAAGATCTTTGAAGTAATTTTGGTCAACGCTGGGGATGCTGGATCTATTGAGAAAACTGACGATCTCGATAACCCAGGCAAATGTATAATAGATTTTCTTTGTGAACTTTTCCTGACGCTATCATTCCTTCAACATGGTCTTGTGTTGCAGAGTACCGTTTCCCAGGGAGAATTCTCCACGTTTGTTCAGAATTTGATCTCCTGTACTACCATACCAGAGGAGACTGTGGAGACATACACTAGTGACTATAATACCTTTGTCACCGATGTCACTGGCCTTTCATCTCAATCCTCTGTTCGTGATTCCATTGCGGAATTTTTGATGGATATCAACGACACTGATGCTGCTGGAATCTTCGAAGCTATTCGGGAGAACACCGTGAGTGCCCAATTGCAGTGGCGAACCAAAGAGTCATGTTTGTTCTTGGCAGAATCTTTATTTCTGAACGAAGATGCAGAGCTGATTGGCCAGAACCTTCCATTGAGCTCATATTTGTCAAGTTTGAATGAGTTAATATCTGTTGAGCAAGGTCCATTCAATCACGCGCTAGTGATTGCTAGGATCGTACTTCTTTTGCCTCGCTTCTTTGAGAAATTCAGAGTGAAGTTGGACCTTAATTCATTTGGTGTCAACGAATTCACGAACACTCTCGCGTATGCGTCGTCCAAATCTTCTATTGAAATGTTTGACTTGGTGCGCTCCGCTGCTTTGGTGAGTTGTACTTTGTGGAAAAATATCCCAGGACTCACCTTATCCAAGCTCCCAAATTCTGCTCAAATTGATATTTTTGAGACTTGCGTTGCCATTTTGGATGATAGCGATGAGGACACCCTTCCTGTCTTGTTGGAGGCTATCTCTGTTGCCATTGACATCGACCACCAATACCCTCACCTGGCAAACAATGTTGAAACCACAGTGGTGGATTTAATCTTCAAGATATCATTCAAAGATCCCGCCAACATCCAGTTGACCATCGACTCCGCAGATTGCTTGCAGACTCTTTTGGCCGGAATCACTATGGATCAGTACCTTCATGTGTGCCAGCAACTGGTTCCCTTCATCCTTGAAATCATCAGCCGCTCCTTGGAATCAGTAACTGTTGAATATACTCCTCAATTGTACTTGGCACTTGAGCTTCTTGGGTACATCATAGGGGCTGCCCCGACTACGCCAGGGCAAGTGGACTCGTTCCCTCCGGAAATTTTCACATTCACGTTCCCAGTTTTGAAGGATTTGATTTTGAGAACCAATGACGACCAAATCTTGCAAAATGGAGGTGAAGTGTTCAACAATCTTCTTCAGAAAGCATCCAAATTCTTTATCGAATATGTTGAACCTGCCACTAATCGGTCTGGTTTGGAAGTGCTTTTGGAAGTAGCCTCCAAGTTTTTGTCTCCTGAGTTGTCCGATAGTGCTGCAATGAACTGTGGCTTAATTGTTATATCGTTGTTTGAGAATTTTCAGTCGTCTCTTGATGGAAACTTCTTCTTCCAGCTTCTCCAGGCTACGGTCCGCCGTGTTGTTATCGCCAAAGAGGTTGTAACCATTGAAAACTTGATTATGGTCTTCTGCAAATTGGTATTAAACACCTCGCCTGAACAATTGATAGATGCTTTAACGAGCGTGGATATTGAAGGAAAGAGTGGACTCGAGTTGGTATTGCCAATCTGGTTCAACTCCTTTGAGATCACAAGGGGATTTGAGAAGATCAAACAAAACATTTTGGCCTTAGGTAAGATTTTCTCCCTCGCGGATGAAAGAGTGTCCAATTTGATTGTTAATGGAGACTTGATTCCATACGACGGAGATCTCATCATCACGAGGTCCATGGCTAAGACTATGCCTGAAAAGTACACCCAGATACCTGCTCCACTCAAGATTATCAAGTTATTAGCAGGAGAATTGGGTTTTCAATGCCAGCAACCGGATCCTAACGACTACTTACCAGACCAAGAAGATAATGTTTCGGAAGATGAAGACGGGGAATGGGAGGACATGGACGACATTGGAGTACCTAATTACGAGAAGTTGAAGTCTTACGTGGACTCAGATGATGAGAACGGCGGAGACGACTCCACCGACCAAGGTATCAAAGATATGCTAGTGCAATTCTTCAGAGAATGCACAGCAAAGAATCTTGGTAACTTCCAGTACTACTACGAGATGTTGAGTGACGATGAGAAGAAAATCATCACCGAAAACCTTGTTTTCTAGATTCATAGACTAAAAGTAAATTCGTAAGGTGCATGAAGTATGAGAAAAGGATGTACTATTGTTATCTCCAGGAACCGATGATGTCAGTGTGCACATAGTCCAACATCTCGATGCCTTCATCCCATCTAATCTTTTGTAAAACGTCTGGCACCCCAGTATATGCGTTTGAAAATCGCACAAAAATTCTTCACGATGTCATTTACTACAAAAGTTTTGCCCGTTAACCGTGAGGCTATCTCGTTCGTTAACGATATGCCGATTTTTTCAGATGTCGTTACTAAAGAGAATCTCGAACTCGCTGCAAAGGAAATTCAGAAAGCTGGTACCGTGGTAGCATTTCCAACGGAGACCGTATATGGTCTTGGGGGCTCGGCTCTTAATGATGAATCTGTTAAATCAATCTACAAGGCTAAAAACAGACCAGCAGACAACCCACTCATTGTTCATGTTTCATCAGTGGACCAGCTCCAGCGATTGATTCTTACAAAGCTGCATACCATTCCTCCTGTATACGAAAAGTTGATAGAAAGGTTCTGGCCTGGTCCTTTAACCATTCTTGTTCCTGTGGAAGAAGGCAGTCCCGTGCTGAAGTTAGTAACTGCTGATCAAAATACCGTGGGTATCCGAATGCCCGACCACCCAGTGGCCAGAGCACTTATAGCACTCAGTGATACTCCAATCGCTGCACCCTCGGCCAATGCATCCACCCGTCCGAGTCCGACATTGGCCAACCATGTCTTGCATGACTTAAATACCAAGATTCCGTACATTTTGGACGGTGGTCTGTGTTCTGTGGGATTAGAATCGAGTGTTGTGGATGGACTTGTGAGCCCACCAATGCTTCTTCGGCCCGGTGGACTTACAGCAGAGGATATTCGTGAGTATGGAGGCGGAGAATGGGAAAACTTAGTATTGGCTAAGAGGACAGCAGGGGACTCAGAGACGGTAAGGACGCCAGGTATGAAATATAGACACTACTCACCAACTGCCAAAGTGGTGTTATTTGTCGATTGTGGAGATGGAAAGAGTGCTGTGAGCAAGTACATGGAAGGGAAGGATATTGAACATGCAAAGGTGGCAGTTCTTCGAGCAGGCAAATTTGTATCGAGTGGAGAGTTGGGACTTCTGGGAGCCATTGAGAGAAGAATGGGAAACAATTCAGGCGAGGTTGCGCATAGCTTGTTCAAGTTGCTCCGAGAGGTTGATGAAATGGATGTTAGCTTGATTATTGTAGAGGGAGTGGAAGAGAGTGGAGATGGATTAGCTGTCATGAACCGACTCTCCAAAGCAGCATTTGAGACAATTACTGGAGAAGAATAGATTGATACACTGGATCAAGAAATTAATAGTGTAGTTAGAAACATTAAGTTACTCCTTCATTGAGCAGTTTATTGTTAGCATTAGTCTGGCTTAGGAATGTCTCGTGTGGTCGATTCATCTTATCAGTATAGAAGAAGGATAGTGCAAGGATCCAGGATTGAAACATAAGGAGTTGGGAAAGTTGTAGCTTCATGAAGACTTCTAATTACCATCTAACCATACGAATAATTAACCGTAGAAGATTCGGGAAGCTCAGGACCAAGAACTTCTAAAGAAAGTGGAATGAGTTAATCCGGCATAACTATTGATACTTATGGTGCTTAAAGTCACAAGATTTTCGTTCCAATAACCGTTTCGGAGATGCCAATATTAGAATTATTACATGTGAAAGGTTAATTACCAATGACAAACACCAGATGAGTCCAAATGATAATAATCGCTGATGATTCTTAACTTCAGATGGTGTTGATAGTTTGTGAATTGAGCTGATTATTTCTTAAGTTGAAATCACTAGTTACATTTCTTATCTACATATTTCAACTTCTCATGTACGTCGTTCCAAATATATGGGTTGTGTAGATGCCACTTACGTAATCGGCATCGAAGGAGACAAAATTCAATTAGTTTCACCCCTACCAAGTCATATAATCATACAGAATTTCCAGTAACTTCAAAAAAGATGGATTTCGTACATCATACAACCTTCACTTCTATTCATGCCAAGAAAATTTTGTATGGTATTATGTTTCTCACAAGGCCGATGTTGATTTTCTCCAACCTTAGCATATAGTAGCAGAAAGTAGAAATATTCCGCACTAACGGGAACATTACTGAGAGGATAACACCGAGCGAAAAATACCAACGGACACTGCCAAATCTTCACATTTCATACATATATACAACATACAGCAGCCATCCAAACCCAACTATCGCAATCCTTAATGATTCATATTTCTACCGCTTTTCAAGCCAAATCAGTATCTCCATCAACTCATCGCAGTCGCGGTGCTCACCTCACACCGAGTGTTAAAGTCCGTAGAAGCAATTCAAACCACCCAATGTAAAATTGCTACACCAAACACAAACCAGACCAAAAATATCATCACATGTTCACTATAAGCATTCACATCCAAATATTACTCTCAGATCAATAATTCCCCAAGTCCGAACTTCTACCTTAAGCCCTCAACCTTCTATCAACGGTAGGCCAGGGCTTCTTCGCGAATTCTGTCTACACAACCCTCTATCGGTGAGAAATTTCGCTAGACGTATCCTTTTTCTCACTAGTGGATAGTACTGAAGACACCGGGCCCGTACCTACGTCGCCACATACGCATATACGATGAGCGACAATCCGTTTCTACTAGCCGAAAAGGCTCCCTCGCGGTCGTCCACCCCGTCCGTCAAGTATTCCCAGGCATCAGTTGATGCCACGGTCCAAGAGCTCCAGACCGACAAGAAACTCGGCTTGTGCAACAACCTGGACGTGTTACATCGGCGCCTGATCAATGGTGTCAATGAGCTCAGCTCCGATGACGAGGAGTCCTTGTTCAAAAAGTTCATCTCGTGCTTCTACCTGGATCCTTTGATTTTGCTTTTGATTGGGTCGGCGGTGATCAGTTTCTGGATGGGTAACGTGGATGATGCCGTGTCCATCACATTGGCCATCACCATCGTGGTTACGGTGGGCTTTGTCCAGGAGTACCGCTCCGAGAAGAGTCTTGAGGCTTTGAACAAATTGGTGCCTGCTGTTGCTAAACTTACACGTAATGGAAACACTTCCACGGTTTTGGCTTCTGCATTGGTGCCGGGAGACTTGGTGCACTTCACCCAGGGTGACAGAATCCCTGCTGACGTACGCTTGACTGAATCTGTACACTTATCTATCGATGAGTCCAACTTGACTGGTGAAAACGCTCCTGTTCGTAAGCAGGTGGGTGAGATCCAATACAATTCGCTGAAGGACGTTCCTATTACAGAAAGAACTTCCATCGCGTTCATGGGTACTTTGGTGCGCGATGGCCATGGTTCGGGTATCGTGGTGGCCACTGGTGCTCAAACGGAGTTTGGAGTTGTTTTTGAAATGATGTCGGAGATCGAGAAGCCCAAGACTCCATTGCAGCAGGCCATGGACAAGTTGGGTAAGGATCTCTCCATGTTCAGTTTCATTGTCATTGGTATCATCTGCCTTTTGGGCATAATCCAAGGTCGTGGATGGTTGGACATGTTTCAGATCTCGGTTTCTTTGGCTGTAGCTGCTATCCCCGAAGGATTGCCCATCATTGTCACCGTCACTTTGGCCCTTGGTGTGTTGCGTATGGCCAAGCGTAAGGCCATTGTCAGAAGACTTCCCAGTGTGGAAACCTTGGGAAGTGTTAATGTCATTTGCTCCGACAAGACAGGAACATTGACTCAGAACCATATGACCGTCACCAAGATGTGGGCCACTGACTTCCACGGCTCCGGCTCATCTGCCAGCCCTTTCTTGCTCGTAGAGAAGTTAGATGACAACACTTTGGCACATGCCCTTACTCCAAACATCCAGAAGATTTTGGAGACGGGTAACCTCTGTAACAACGCTCGTTACTCTCAGGAGAGTGAAAAATTTGTGGGAAATCCTTCTGATATCGCCCTTGTGGAGAGCTTGCCTCACTTCGGACTTGATGATATTCGTGGAACTAAAGAACGATTTGCAGAATTGCCCTTCTCATCTGTTAGAAAGATCATGGCTGTTTCTGTGCATACTGGCGATATTAACAAGTCTGAAACTCACGTTAAGGGTGCTACTGAGGCCGTTTTGAAATTTTCCACAAAATATTTAGACGAATCTGGAAACGCAAAACCTTTGACCGATGACTTCAGGGAGCTTATCCATCAAAAGTCTATCGCGTTGGCTTCTGAGGGTTTGAGAGTTCTTGGTTTTGCTAGAGGTACCAACAAACTTGCAGCTCACGAGAACGGTGATCCTGGACTTCCTACTGACTTGACTTTCTGTGGCTTGGTCGGTATGAAGGATCCTCCTCGCCCTCACGTTGCTCAGTCAATTGCAATGTTGATGAAGGGTGGTGTCCATGTGATCATGGTAACTGGTGATTCGCCAACTACTGCTGCTAACATTGCAAAGCAAATCGGTATCCCTGTTGCCAGCAATGATGCCATCATGACCGGAGACCAATTGGACAGACTTTCCGAGGAAAGTTTGAGTCATGCAATTCATAATGTCTCCATCTTTGCGAGAACTACCCCGGAGCATAAGGTTACCATCGTTAAGGCTTTCCAAAGAAGAGGTGATATTGTTGCCATGACTGGTGATGGTGTCAATGATGCTCCAGCTTTGAAATTGGCCGACATTGGCATTGCTATGGGTAAGAACGGTACAGATGTGGCTAAGGAGGCTGCTGATATGGTCTTAACTGACGATGATTTCTCAACTATCTTGAGTGCTATCGAAGAAGGAAAGGGTATTTTCTTCAACATCCAGAACTTTATCACATTCCAGTTATCTACATCTATTGCCGCATTGACTTTGATCGCTTTGTCTACATTCTTTGGATTTGAGAATCCATTGAACGCCATGCAGATCTTGTGGATTAACATCTTGATGGATGGTCCACCTGCGCAATCTTTGGGAGTCGAACCTGTTGACCATGAGGTGATGAACAAGCCTCCTAGAAAGAGAAACGACAAGATCTTGACGGAAAAGGTTATCAAAAGAGTCTTACAAAGTGCAATCATGATCATCATCGGTACAATGTACATTTTCGTTAAGGAGATGAGAGACGGCCAGGTCACTGCAAGAGACACTACCATGACATTCACTTGTTTTGTTTTCTATGACATGTTTAATGCATTGGCTTGTCGTCACTACTCTAAATCCGTGTTTGAGTTGGGTCTCACCAACAAGATGTTCAATTTCGCTGTCCTTGGTTCTCTAATGGGCCAGCTATGTGCCATTTACGTTCCCTTCTTCCAGTCAGTGTTCCAGACCGAAGCATTGTCGTTGGGCGACTTGGTGGGCTTGTTGCTTCTTACCAGTACAGTTTTCATTGGAGATGAAGTCCGCAAGTATTTAATGAGAAGGAACACTCCGTTTGCCAATGGCTTCAACTACGGGGTTTAGCTTCAGGCAAACGACGAAAAGGAGGCTGACACTATGCAATGTACAAGGAGCTAATGTCCAATGGAATCGAAGTGTAAGCTGAAACCGAGTATGTACTATATAGTCGTTAAGTTCATTAGAATTTGGTTATCTCATCTAAAGTCACCACTCCGGAGAAGTCCTTGTCTTCAAGCTTTTCATAAATCTTCAATGCCACTTTCTCTGTAGAAACTGGTGGCTTCACTATTTCATTCAAAAGGGACACATGATTTCCGAAAATCCCACTCTTAATGTTATATCCAACATCCAAAAACTTGCTGAACAATTTTCTGTTGTTGGTCAAAGGCTCAGACTCGTCATACATGATCCCGGGTCTCATGAGAATGGCTCTAAGTCCTTTTTTGCATTTGAGTTCAAATTCAGCCTCTCTTTTGGTGGTCAAATATCCATCCGGAACGATTGGAGGCTTCATCTCAGCAGAGATATATACAAAAGTGGGGTTTTCCTTTGTTTCGGCCAAATATGCATCAGCAAGCATAACAGCAGAGTCTCGTTGGATGGCCTCATACGTAGTTTTGGAACCTCTCTCCATTGGGTTGGACCCTTTCAACATGTTGCCAAACTTCTGAATATCGTTAAGGAAGTTGAAGTTGGAATTGGCCACTTGCTTGTATCCCTGGTTTTCAAACAAGAGTCCAACTGAATGCACTACAGCAGTCTGGTTATGCAAGTACTTTCTGTAAGATTCTGGGTCGAAGAGGTCTGCTTGGGCCCAGTTGACCTTGGAGATCCATGCATTATCTGAAAAACTTACTGGTGATGGAGGTTTACCAGAACGAGACAAAGAAGTGACAGACCAGCCCAATCGTGCACCAACCTCGCATATTTTCCGGCCAAGGAAGCCGTTTCCACCGACAACGGTAATAGTATTCATGGATATGGAGGAATTGGGTGGGTGGAACAACTTACGACTATGTGATTGGAGTGCAGGAGATCATATAGCAAGTGAGACTTTATACGTGGAGGTACAAAAAAATGAATAACATATAAAAAAGATGGCTGTAACAAGGGGATGATAAAGGAACATGGAAGACTGAAAATTGGATACGGATCTAATTGGGGTTTAAATCTGTCAAGGTGAACTACAATTTCAGTCCAACATCTGTACGGTTATGATGACTAGATGCCAGACCTACAAGCAATGTAATTTCGTATGCTTATATTATTATTAGTGCTAATTAAAGTGAAATGCAATCATAAAATGCTTATTATCCGGAAAATGCTTACTGTCCAAACTTTTTTCTGAACATCACAAACTCCTCATCCTCCACTTCTTCGAGTGATGGTTGTCTGTGCAAATCGAGTTTCTCTTCGTGGTCAGTCTTCGTGCTGACACTTGGAGTCTCGTTCTCAGAGCTAATGGACTCAGTGTCGGAAAGTGTAGTATCGTGAATAGGAGAGGATGGGACATTGACCTTGGCTGGCTTTGGAGATACTGGAGCAGATGGAGTAGATGGAGTGGATGGAGACTTGGCAGGTTTCTCAGAAACCTCGGTCTCTGGCTGATTGAATCCTAATGGCATGAATCCCAGACTTCCAAAGAGAAGTCTGAGTGCTTCTTGTTGAGCTGCGATTCTGCGCTTGTATTCATCTTCAGCTCTCTTTTCAGCTTCTTCTCTCTTCTTTTGCTTGACAGCAGCTTCTCTTCTGGCTCTTTCCTCAGCGACTCTCTTTGCTTTGGCTTCTGCTTCTCTTCTAGCCAATTCCGCAGCAACTCTGATGGCTTCCTCAGCCTTTCTGGCCTCTTCAGCCTTTCTGGCCTCTTCAGCCTTTCTGGCCTCTTCAGCCTTTCTGGCCTCTTCAGCCTTTCTAGCTACTTCAGCCTTTCTGGCCAATTCAGCCTTTCTTGCCTGCTCGGCCAATCTCAAAGTTTCCTGCTTCTCAGCTTCTCTCTTTGCTTCTCTCTTCTGAATCTCAGCCCTTCTGAGAGCAGCTAGTTCCTCATCCTCCTGTCTTCTGAGAGCTCTCTCCTCCTTTCTTTCCTGTCTTCTCTCCTTCTTCAGCTTCCTGCAACATTCAGTCTGGCTGCATACGGCAGGAATACCGAAAAGATTCGAGAGAACGGCGTTGGCATAGTCATCAGAACAGTAACGAGCCTTCTTGGGAACATTCAACACCAAGACATTCTGGTCCTCGTAGTATTCCCAGTCGATCTTTTCGACATCAATATCTTCCAAACTGAACTGGAAAACCTTCTTGAAGTCGTCTTCTGCAGACTCAAGCACCAAGTTGACCAAGTGACTGGCGTATGGGTATTGAGTTCTCAACACCTTGACCTCGTACAGATTAAAGTTTCCGTTCTTCTTGAAAATCTGTATTTGGTAAGCATCTTCGGTCTCCACCTTCTTGACAATCTTTGGTCTTGTATCCTGGTACTGCTGCTGCAACATACGTTGGTGTTGCTGAAGCTGTTGCAAACCCTGCAAGGAATCATACAAGTTAAGGAAATTGTATGGGGTAGTGTTAACTGCGAACATTGTGTGTTGTGATATTTTGAATTTAATTGATGAGCAAATATTCCTTAGTAGGCTCTTGTCTTTTTATATTTCATGACTGGTGTCACCTCATAGAAGGTTCCAGAAATTTGCACCCAAAGAGTGGTTTCTGGAACCTTCGCGAAGGTAGGCACTGCATAGAACAAGGGGCACTGCCAGTCATTCTGCTGACAAACAACACATTGGGGCTCTGGAGATTTGTAATAGGGAGGCGGCAGCTCATGATTTGCCCCTAAGAAGTTGCGCCACTCGTACTCGTACTCCGTGGCGTGTCACTTATGCTATTTATATCTATGTCGTCGTATTCTAGTTTGCCATCAATAAGTATGCTTGATCTTGCATACAATAAAATAGTCTCCAGATAGTACGGAAGGAGAAAGAATCTACACTTGGAAAATAATTGTTCACTTAGCAGAGTCATTTCTGGGATGGCACAATTCGGTTTGAAACGATGAATTCTTTATTGCATCTAATCATACTCCTTTACACTTCATACTTAACATTATTATATTGGGGTATACTATATTACAGATCGAAGGAGGAAACTAGACAGTTATCGTCGAGTACAATGTGGATGTCGACGTCACCGTTTCCGTATAATCGGTCAAGTAGTAATCATAATCAACATAGCACACGCCAGACACAATCAGTGTCAGTGAGCCTTCAAGGATCCAGCTGCCAGACAATGAACCTTCATAATCATCTTCATCATCATCTTCATTGTCTGCTGTTTCCGTAGTCACCTTCTGTGAAGACAGAGGCGTCGTTGGAGCTTGAGTAATGCTTGAGGAAGTGGTGGAAGTAGTAGAAGTGTTCTGAACAACAGAAGTTGTAGCCTGAGTGGTCGAAGTAGCCTGAGGTACGCTGGACGAAATGGTTGCAGGAGTTGCAGCCTTGGAATTGGATATCACAGAAGTCGTAGATGTAGAAGACGAAGACGTCGTAGAAGTCGACGAAGACGTCGAAGAAGTTGACGAGGTAGATGGCGTGGAAGTTGACGACGTCGTAGTAGCTGGTACCGTCAATGCACTCTCCAATACACTAATATAAGTGTATGGGTTACCGAAGATGGTCACAGTGTATGTGGAAGTGTATCTCGTTGTTGTCACAGTCACAGTTGCAATTTGAGTGTTGGTGATGGTCGACATGGTGCCCTCCACCACGTTGGTGGATGTGATGGTGTTATCGATGGTCTTGTAGACTTTGACAACCTGGACACCACGTTTGTCGAGATCATCAACCTGTGGAGCAGCGGCTACCGGAGCCGGAGCAGGAGCGGCCGCACAAAGCGAGCCGAGAGAAAGAAGCGAGAGGATAGTTTGAAGTTTCATAAGGAAAGACTGTGGTGAGGTGAGGATGCAAAGGAGCGTGGGTGCAAAAGAGTGACTGGGATCTGGAACGAGACACGGTAACTGGTGCTTTTGGTAGTTTTTGTTTGAGTTTTGTGGATGGAGGGGAAAAATCACGTCGATATATGGGGTTTATAAGTTATTTCTGAGAAAACTGGCCAGCGCAGCCGAACAAGCAAGTGAATGACCGCTGGTTGCAAAATGTACGGTGATGTAGAGAATTCCATGCAAGTAGCGGAGATGATATTGACAAAAATCAGGCATAGAGAGCACATTGCTGGCTCAAACAACCAAGCACAGGAGATTGCCAGCAAAAAAGTACCACACCATGCATCGTATGCCGATTGAGTAGGGCATAAATTTGGCAATACCTGAGATCTACCAGCCATGGAGGTTGGACTTGAGTGGTTGTCTGCAGGAACAGCTGGGTGTTGCGACCGTTTTGGGTATAAGTGAAGATTCAAAAGCTGCGAAAAAGAGCTGGATGGATGAATGTATGGACAGATGATATGCGGGATAGAGTAAAATATATTGGAGATTAGCGTAAATGGAGATGTTCACATGTACGATTTGCGCCAAAGCAAATACACTGGGTGGACGAACTGATGGTAAGAGTAGGATTGGCAGGATAGTTGGTGGTGCGAATTGAGAGTGGAGAGCCACATGGCGCAACTAAAGTTGAAGAGAAAAATCAATTAAAATTTTGGAGGTAGGAAACCAAAGAGGACGAAACTGAATTGGATCTTCTAAAGCGCAATTCGCAGTTTCCTCATATTCATGTCCGTCGTCTTAACCTTTCAAACTCCACATGGTGATAAAATCCCAAGAGAAATTTGATGACAATCCTGATTGGACAGAAAGGATAGAGCTGACTTGGCACTGAGCAGTCGAACGCCTCAATCGAACAAAGAGCTTGTTACACTGTTTCAAGGTAATGTAAAGTAAAAGGGTATGTAGATTACAGCATACAGTCCTTTATCCTCACTGGCAGTAGAACAGTAAGGAGGTGAAAACAGCCTCATATGGACGTTCCATGTGAAATTTTAGAAGTAAGTGAAAGTGGTGTCTTTTGTTGTAGCGGGAGTTATTATCAGAGATAGTGATATAGGATGGGACATACTACAAAATGATTAGATACACCCATGAAGTGAACTTTAATTGAGAAACAAAATGATCATTCAATTATGATTTATGTACCAGGAGAATCTTTCTTTCATATTTCAACTGGCTCCTTGAATCATAAAATCCTAACTTCAATAGAGGACACATTGAACAGGTAATGTGCAAGTGTCTGTTGAAGAAGTACTTTTGGCACCAATGATAGCATTCTAATCATGCATCCTTCCACAGAAAATACTTGGTTTCATTGCACCCATTGACTAATCCAGTGGTCAGTTTTTTCAATATTTCGAGTATTACCATACTTCAGTTAACTGCTTTGTCGCAGAATTTATATGTTATGGGCACATCATTTTTAGAAGTCATCCCCATGAAGGGACAACAGTCAACCTGGTCCTTTAGAATCTTACGGCCACTTTAAGAGTTTGCTTTCATTTATTTGATAGACAAAACTTTCAAGATCTAATCAGATTATTGACTAAATTATTACCATCGAATGGAGACCCATCGCACTAAGGTTTTCAACTGGAACGAACATCCTTGGGAGGATGGCTCCCAACGGTACCTCGTTAATTTGCTGCTCCCTACAGATTCTGAGGTTCCTTGTAATAAGGTTTTTCCAAAGTTGAATGTTTGGTGGTGGCCTCACTGCATGACAACATGACATGCCTGGATTAATCGATTCTTCGTGGGACGAGCCAGTCTTGAGATTCGAATTTGTTCAAGTAGTCACAAACAGTAATGTTACATTCCAGGAAATGCCTTTGTTCTTGATGTTTAATCTGGCCATCTAGTGAAATGTACTACTATTGCTTCAGACCAGTGTAACAAGATGAAGAAACCTACCATCTTTAGAAATCATCTTTCACCCAATGACAATCCTACCCGTTATCCATTAAAAAATGATCCAGAACTGATCAAAAGTTAATCATGACTAAAAAACAAACTTTAATTTAGCCAGAATAACCCTCTTGTTTGTCTTATAACTGTCTTGTCTAAATCTAAATCTGTTTAAGTGGCTGCGAAATTTTCCTTCAACCTATTGCATTCTGTCAAGTACTGTACCCAGATGGCCGACCGACAGTTCCGCTAAAACCCTCGATATTTATGGCCTTTATAGTTATAAGAGTCACGTGCCCTAAAAGTTCCGGTGGTGTTATTTGCCCTACACCCGTACATCGCGCGTCCCTTCCAACCCCCGTTTTCTAATCCAGTCCGACCCTCGACTCTACTTCCGGTCATAAACAACAACTCCAAATCACATCCGATGAGCTACTTTGGAAACAATAACTCGGGCAACAACCCACTAGCTTTTCCTTCCTATAATCAGCTGTCGCTTCAGCTGCGCAACATCGCGGCGCTTAACAATATCACCGGGTCAGTTTCTCAAATTCAGCACCAATTCCATCGTCAGCACATTGCTCCACATCTCCAGCAGGGTCAGCCACAAACACAAGGACCAAATGCTCCACTGGTTGCCAATGGCGCGGGCGCCGGCCGTGGGAATACAGTCAACACTGGGGGGCAACCTCCCAACAGACCTCCATTGGAATCTCAGCAGAGCCAGGGTCTGGGTGGCTCTCAAAAGGATAAGAACCTGACAGACAACATTGACGATAAGCTCTTGAAGCGCGAGCGGAAGAACCGGCCGGGCCAGAAGTTTGGTGCAAAGAAGAAGTCGTGGGTGTGGACATGGTTTGTTCAGGATCTGAGTGATCCAAATGTTGCCGTGTGTGATTATTGCGGCAAGATTATTACTCGGATGCCTTCCGATAAGGGTTCACCCAAGAAATTGAGTGAACATTTAAAGACACATAAACTTAGCAAGGATCTGATCAATACGACGCGTCCAATTCCCATTGATGGGAATGGCATCACCTACACGCTGGGTGGGCTTCAAATGGCTTATCTGGGAACATTTCCGCTGCCTTCTGGTGGCAATGCCGTTGTTTCACAGAACAATGAAATGCTTGTTGAACAGCAACAGCAACAGCAACAACAACCACAACAACAGCAACAGCAACAGCAGCAACAGCAGCAACAGCAGCAACAGCAGCAACACCAACAACAGCAGCAACAGCAACAGCAGCAACAACAACACCAACAACAGCAACAGCAGCAGCAACAGCACATGATTCAGCACCCGATGCTGACTCAGAGCCATGCTCAGCCAGCACCACAACACAACCATGACCAAGACGATATCTCACCAGAACTCAAAACCAAAACCAAGTACAGACGGACAAATGGCATGCAGAGCCTTCCCAACGATCGAATGCAAATACACCCACAGCTCTCGCATCCCAATGCTGGCAGCCAGAACAACACCGTTCAATACGGGAGAAGGTTTATTCTGCCAAACTTCGACAACACGCCGTATCTGGCAGGCAAGTTTCACCGGCACTTACTCAAGTTCTTGACTGACAACAAACTCGCTTTCCGTTTATTAAAGCTGCATCTGTTCCAACAGCTTATTTACGATTTGCGTCCCGATTCGATCACCGATTTGTTGGAACTCACAGGGCTATACTCGTCATTTGTCGAGGTTTCACGAGTCGCCAACGATGCAGACAACCAGGAAGCTCACGAATCATCGATGGCTGAGGCAAGCGTGGTGAACACTTTGGCACAGGAGCTCATCAAGAAGTAGGACAATGGGTAAGGAGAGACTGGTACTGAAGAAATTATAGCGGTCAAGTGTATAGTACTTTTAGGAAGAGCACTGTGCTTAATCTATTTATTGATTGGGAATTTGTTAAATGAAATATACTATGGATATGGAACTTTCCACCTTAGAATGTACAAGTATGATCGATTTGGCTGTGGAAGCTTCAACCTTGGTAACGGAGAATGCATTGCAAGAAGGAACCTACAGCTTATTCCTCCGGACCAGTACCTCGTGGTTTAATGCGACCTTAAGGGAGATGTGTAATTTAAGTTTTTCAGTAATGTTGGTTTCATCAATTGAATGCATGGTTTACACTTCAATTCACTTCAGTGTAGTTGCCCCTATTTGTCTGACGCATTTGCCTGCTCTTCAGAAGTAGTAATCTTGAACTCTCTTTCGTTAACTGCATCCAATGGTAAATACACTTACCACAATTGCCGTATCTGCTAACACAATCAAACAAATTGTGATCATACAAGTTCCCATGAACCAAATAAATTGAAAATCGACAAAAATTTATGACTGTTAATCCTGAAATTGAATATACTGAACCTCAGAATTTATCCTTTTATTTCTTCCTACCCTTGTATTTTAATGTATTTTCTTATCGAAACCGTTGTAACCCACTCAGCACAGGGCCTTATCTGTGGCGAAGTGGCCACGGAATCAGCTCCTCAAATCCATAAAAATTGTCACAAAAACGAACATCCCTCATCTTATCTCCAAAAATTGACATTTAGCCTCTTTATAACTCTCCACTCATCTGTGCTCCTTACCTAAAGTACCCCACTATTCCTTCAGTTATCGCTCAGGTCGTGCACCACTCACACTATCACTAGATCGCCATTCCACCTAATTATTCCACATTATACACTAATGTCTGGAGCTTCAGATTTTCTCTCCAAAGGCATCGACCTTGTACAGAAAGCTATAGAGGCAGACACTGCCACCAGATACGATGAGGCCTACAAACTCTACTACAATGGCTTGGATTACTTGATGCTTGCGCTCAAGTATGAGAAGAACCAAAAGTCCAAGGATTTGATCAAGTCCAAGTTCACCGAATACTTGACTCGTGCCGAGCAGTTGAAGGAGCATTTGGAGAAACAGCAGTCTAAGTCTGACGCTGCAGAGCTGTCCGCTTCCGGGTCTACAAAGGCGAAGAAGTCTGGTGAAGGCGACGACGATGCTGACACCAAAAAACTCCGTGGTGCATTGGCTGGAGCCATCTTGTCGGAGAAGCCTAATGTGAAATGGGATGATATTGCAGGTTTGGAAGCTGCCAAGGACGCATTGAAGGAGGCTGTCATCTTGCCTGTCAAGTTTCCTCAGTTGTTCACAGGAAATAGAAAGCCCACTCTGGGTATCTTGTTGTATGGTCCTCCTGGTACAGGTAAGTCTTATTTGGCCAAAGCAGTTGCTACTGAAGCCAACTCGACCTTCTTTTCTGTTTCATCTTCGGATCTCGTTTCGAAATGGATGGGTGAATCCGAAAGATTAGTCAAGCAGTTGTTCACCATGGCCAGAGAGAACAAGCCAGCTATCATCTTCATTGACGAGGTGGATGCATTGTGCGGACCACGTGGAGAGGGAGAATCGGAGGCTTCTAGAAGAATCAAAACTGAACTTTTGGTTCAGATGAATGGTGTAGGAAATGACTCTCAAGGAGTTTTGGTGTTGGGAGCCACCAATATCCCATGGCAGTTGGACGCAGCTGTGCGTCGTAGATTTGAAAGAAGAATTTACATTGCATTGCCTGATCTTGAGGCCAGAAAGCGCATGTTCGAGTTGAACATTGGTACGGTTCCGTGTGAATGTAACCAGCAAGATTTGCGGGTTTTAGCGGAGATGACCGACGGATACTCTGGTCACGATATCGCAGTAGTGGTAAGAGATGCGTTGATGCAGCCCATCAGAAAGATTCAGCAGGCTACACACTTCAAGCCTGTGACGGAAGATGGAGTGGAGAAGCTCACACCATGCTCACCAGGAGACGCTGGTGCCCGAGAAATGAGCTGGCTCGACATCGGCACCGACGAGTTGAAGGAACCGGAATTGACCATTAAGGACTTCATCAAGGCCGTCAAGAACAACAGACCAACAGTCAACGAAAAGGATATTCAGAACCACGTTGATTTTACCAACGACTTTGGCCAGGAGGGTAACTAATGGCTAGAGGGAACTAATGACCTTATAGAATGCACAATAATAAATGTACTTTGCCTGACTGGCAGCTATTTACAAGGTTACTTGTGCTATAGAAAGTACTCAGAAATCTACTCGAATTCACACTGTTCCAATGTCACCAAAAATTATTAATTAACATATTTGATGCTAAGAAGTTTCATTTCTTTGCAAGAGCAAAACTATTTATAGTACTTAATCTCGGATTTCACTACCTTGAAGATATATTCATCTTTCAGGAAAATTTACTTTATGGTAAACATACATTCAGATAGACCCCATCAAATATATCCTCACTATACTACATTATTGTCTCGTTGGCGAGCGCTCTCTCAACTTGTCAGCAAACAAATCCTCATCAACCTCTCTTCTTGCTCTAGTTTTGAGCTTTTCTGCAAACAAATCCTCGCCCAGGTCCCGGGTCTGTCTATCCAGGTCTCTAGAAAAGTTGCCTCTGCCACCACCATTACGCCCTCTTCTTGGCTTCAGTCTGTCTGGCTCGCCATGGAGCAAATAGTATCTTGAGTAGGCAGCTGCGTTCTTGACCTTGCGGTCAGATTGTAACGACTGTCTAATGTATAACACCACTGATGTTTCATCCTCATCCATTTCAGCCGCATCCTCCTTCTCCTTTTCCACAAGCTCTTTCTTTGCCTCAAACAAGTCCTTCTCCTCCTCTGCTAATCTCTTCATCTCCTTCTGGTACTTGTGAAACGCAATGCTGGGGTTGTATGGCTTGGACTCCCTCTCCTGAACAATGGACAGCACGTATTCCTGTGAAAGTTCGCCTCCATTGTAGACTTCGGACGTGCCGTTTGGCCCGCTGGAGATGGACAATTTGGTCAAAGCCAGATTGGCATCCTCGTGGGTCTTGAATACCACGTTGACGTTGGTATCGTCAATCCATTGCACACGAAACCACGTGAGTTCATCCACAGCTTCGTAGCCAGCATCTGTTTTCGTGTAATTGATGTAGTAATCAACAAATGCCTGGATGTCTTCGGTGGACAAGTTGTCAACGCCTCGTATGTGGAGAGCTTCTGGGCGCAAGGTATGGGATTCGCCGTTGATGGAGACATCCACCTGCTGCAGCTCCAATTTTTTTTCTCGATCGTTTTCTTCGTCGATCGTGCGGGTCATGAACCCTCCATAAGGTGCTGGATCCATGGTGGTATGAGTTTTCTATTTTCGCAGTGAGTAGAGTTTTAGTGCGAGCAGCACGAAGGTTGACATTGTGGAAATTTGAGGTTGTTGGAATATTCAAAGTTAAAAAGACTTGAAAACGATTTTTACAATATATGTGACTTCGTTTGTTTTGAGAAATTGGTATAATTGGGAATCAAATGGGAATATATTGAGCGAAAGGTGAGCAGTTACGAGTGTTGAATGTATCTTCTGAAAACACCCATAACTACAAGAAGTTCAATAATTAAATAAAGTAATTCTGAAACCTTCAAATCTCCAAATTTTTTGGTTCATTTGTCCACAAGATATTTTCGATACTATAATATCATTTACGGTTTAATGGTATGTATAACTGATCGATATGTTCTTTTATTATAGTACATAGTCCTAAGACTTCCATTACTTCGGTATCTCCGTCTGGTGGCCCCCCGCATATCTATCTCTATGTCGTTACAAGTCTCTCCTGTCATTCACTTCCGTCAGTCACCTATGTTGATCTCCTCTTTCGGTCTTCTCTTTCGCTTTCCATTCTTCCTAGTTTTTCTCTTCCTTTTCCACATCCTCTCTTACAAAAAGCACATTGTTGCACCGAATGAAAATTTCCCCAATCTTCTCCTCCTTGACCTCATCTCCCTCCCTAATCACCTCAAAGGTCTCGTCAAGCTGAAGATTCATATAGTTGTCGATGGCCACAAGCGTGCCTTTATATTCCATCTTATTCCACTTCAATCTGACAATCACTTTCTTGTTTAGAAGCGTTTTCAAAAAGGGCTTGGGGTTGATGGGTTGAAACTGCGGTTAGTAAATTGCTGAGACTAAATTACACTTGTCATATGGCACCTTTGTACATACTGAAGACATCGCTTGAAAGAGTTGTAGTCGTTAGTTGGAGAAGACGGGTGCAGGAAGATCCATTAGTATCAGTCCAATTAATTTGCTACAACTGCTAAAAAAAAAGTAACTTTGGATGGCAAAAATATTTCTTGAATGATTCAAATTATCACAATTCTTCTAAAATATTCATAATTTACCTCTCTCCACCCTTTCTCTTACTAACAGCTTTCTCCAGTTCTCCAGTGTACATGCAGTCTACACGTAGTTCAATCTACCTACATAGTCCGATACCAACTATTGACATCAAAAACATCTGGAACTAACTACCAAAAGCACGAAAAGCCTCACTCCCGAGCTGTATAAACCATGTCGTTGAATACTGTTCTCCTTGCTGGAGCCGCAATCCGGTTTGCTGTGCCTACGTTGTTGCCTCAAATCACCGACATTTTGGCGGCCACTGTCGAGGTTTCTACGCCAGTCGACAGTTTCAGATCCATCAAAGAAGCATTTTTCTATTTGGACCATGGTATGGACGTCTACGATGGAGGAGTTGTTTACCATCCACCGCTTCTTGTGTCCCTTTTGAAGCTTATTCAAGAAGCTTCACCGTCTTACTCTAGCATTCTTTTCAATCTCTTGTTCACGGTGGTGGACGTAGGAATTGCGGTGAAGTTGGTGAATTTGAACAGATGGTACAATGAGCATCAGTCTCGAAGATCTGGCAAGAAGTTGGTAGGTTTTAGTGACGCTCTCATGGCTGCTTTCTTCATGTTCAACCCACTAATGATTTTAACATGCTGGTCGCATTCCACGCTGCCTTTAACTTACTTTCTCATTGTGGAACTGTTGAATCAGGTGTTGGTGGATAAAAATCCTTACAGAGGGTCAATTGCATTGGCGGTAGCTGCATATCTTTCCTATACTCCAGTATACCTCATTATTCCTCTTTTGGCATTGACTTATGCACTGGGACAGACCAGTGACTGGAGAGACGAGATTGTTCAGTGTGGTGGAGTATTTTTTGCATCCGTCGCTACTCTCATGCTCTTATCTTTCGTGTTGACGGCGCTGCCAGATTTTTTTGATCAGTGCTATGGAACGGTGGTGCTGTACCTGAAGATCTCACCCAACATGGGACTCTGGTGGTATCTTTTCACAGAGATGTTTGACTTCTTCCTGCCATTATATCGGGGCATTTTCAACTTGTACTCCGTAATTTTCATTGTTCCAATCACAGTGCGTTTCTTTGAATCTGAGACCAAGCAAGGCGATTCCTTTTTGGCCGTAGTCATGTGCTACGTGTGGTTGACATTCACAAAGCTGTATCCAATCATCGGCGATCTTGGTCTTGCTTTGTCAATGTTTCCAATATTCAAGAATACTGTGATCCCACACGCGAAGTTCTTGTTCATTACAGCATTAATGCTTATAGTTGTGTTGCTTCTAGCACCAATCTTTTACTACTGTTGGATTGTTTTGGGCAATGGTAACAGCAATTTTTTCTACAGCATGAATCTCATTTGGGGAGGCGTGCATGTTTTGATCTTCTTGGATTTCCTTTGGGGTAGATTGGTTTATGATTACATATTGACACATGACGTCAAGGAAGAGCTGACACTTCGGTTGACTCAGATATGAGAGTACATGCTCGCATAGACCAGAAAGTTAGCAAAGTAAATAACAAAATAGCGAAGAAATTACCACGAGCAACGACCTAGAAGTGTATGACCCGAGCATACGGCTGACAAGCAATTGTAAGTAATTAAGATACAAGTTTATGGTGACATCGAAAGTGAAAAGAATGATGACAGATAGACATCAAAGCAAAGTTGACCAAGTAAAGAAAATGAATGGAAGAAAACAACTCCTTTAACTTATGTAGTTCCTCTCTCTCACATACTAAGACCACAATGGGTTTGCAACGATCCTGTATATTAACATTATCCACATTGGCCAATTGGTTTATATTGAATCCACCAAACCCACCCCTAAGCTTCAATTTTAGGCTCAAACCCAAAAGTATCACCTTTTAAACTTAAAACTATCCTCCAAATTTTAACATCCCACAGTTTACCCTCCAAATCAACCCTCACCACTTCTTCGTGGTCACGTGACACAAAACCCAGCCAATCACCGCACCCAAATTTCTCACTCAACCTAATTCGAAAAAAAAACCACCAATCTATCTTCTTACTTCCCCAATGTTGTCTCGTGTTTCCGCCCGTGCCTACAGCACTGCTCCTGTGAAATTGGTCTCCAGAGATGCTTCCGGCTCCTTGTCCACTTTGTCCGTGAAGGTGTCTAACGCCGGTTCCAAGTCCGGTAAGGCAGGTGTCGCTCACCTCTTATCCAAGTTTGGATTCCTCAACAACGAAGTCAAGTCTGCCTTGAGATTCACCAGAGAATCCGAGCTTTTGGGAGGTAAATTCTCCTCGCACGTAACCAGAGATGCTATCGTGTTGCTGACGCAGTTCTTGAAGCAGGACTTGCCTTACTACGTGGACGAGTTGGCTAACACCTTGGCCAAGCCATTGTACAGACCATTCGAGTTCACCGAGACCGTGGTTCCAGTTGCCAAGGCTGAGGCTGCTGCTGGCAACGCCAACAGTGGCTTTGTGGCCTTGGAGAAATTGCACGAGCTTTCGTTCAGAAGAGGTTACGGTAACTCCTTGTACTACCACGACTCCAACAAGGTCACCCTTGACGACGTGGTGGACTTTGGAGCTGCTGCTTTCACCAAGGACAACGTGTCCATTATTGCCTCCGGCGTCAACGAGGCTGACTTGGCTGGTTTCGTGGCCGACTCTGCCTTCTCTGAATTGCCTTCTGGCTCCATCGCTGCTCCTGCTGTCAAGTCCCACACCGGTAAGGAAACCCGTGTTGCAACCACCGGACCATCTGTTGCCGCCATTGGTGTTCCTGTGGCCAAGGGTGACTTCGCCAAGTACGAGGTTTTGGCTGCTGCCGCTGGTACCTCTGTTTTGGCCGGTGCTGCCTCTCCATTGGCTCAGATCCCAGGCGCTGACTCCAAGTTGTACAAGTACGAAGACGCTGGTTTGTTTGTTGTTTCTGTTTCTGGTGCTGATGCTAGCTTGGTTGCCGAGGGTATCAAGTCTGCTAAGGCTGCTGTGGAGAAGATCTCTGCCTCTGACTTGAGCGCTGCTACCAAGGCTGCTGAGTTGTCTGTAGCCTTGCAGGACTCCTTCGAGTTCCCACACGACATCACCATCTCCGCTGACAGCGGCAAGGGTGCTAAGTTGGGCGAGTTCAACTACGTGGCTGTTGGAAACACCGACGTGTTGCCATTTGCCGACGAGTTGTAAAATAATCGCATAGTCCTGACCTAGAGACGTATATAAGCATAAAAGGAATTGTTGAACGACATAGGCTTGTATATGAGATGTTTAATTTTGCATATCTCGACCATCAAATCTACGTCATGATGGATTAATTTATCTTTACTAATCTACTTGGACGACGAATTAATTATCCAACTAGCTTATTGATACGTTAACTAGTTCCTTATTTTTAGTCCCCACTTGTCAATATAATTCCTTAGTCACTGATTTGTCACTAGAGTACTTCATTTCATTTTCACCCCACGAACATCAACTAGAGCAATAAAAACAAAGACAAAGAAATCGTACGAAACATAAAAATCATCTAAATCATTGAAGTCATTGAACTCAAAAAATATTCAAAATATTCACCTGTCACACATTTCTATAATAAACTCATGATGGCATCACCGACTTTCCTCCTGCACACGGCACCAACCACCTTTCACCGCTCATCTTCAAAATTTCTCATCTTCTCTTCATCAAAATGTCCGACGTTGAAGAAGCATACAACGAAGCTCCAGAAAACTTCGAGGACTTTGATGCGCCAGACCACTTCTCCGACGATGACTTCGCCGAACCCGAGCCTTCTGCAGCTCGTAACGGTGAAGATACCGAGATGAAGGCTGAAGATGGAAGAACTATTGTCAACGGTGGTTACAGCGAAGCTGACGCTCAGATCCGTGTGAAAACCGCCAAAGAGTTGTCTATCCCAAAGGAGGACCGTACCACCACGCCATACATGACCAAGTACGAGCGTGCCAGAGTGTTGGGTACTCGTGCATTGCAAATTTCATTGAATGCACCAGTTTTGGTAGACATTGAGGGAGAAACCGATCCTTTGCAGATCGCCATGAAGGAGTTGACACAGAGAAGAATTCCGTTGGTTATCCGCAGATATTTGCCCGATGGATCCTACGAGGACTGGGGATGTGATGAGTTGATCATCGACAATTAAGCATTGTATAATACAGAGGGCAAGGCCCATTAGGATATGAGTGTAGCAATGGTGATGTAAGATTTACTGGAAGATTGGAAAAGACACTGAGAGTGAAGTTTAAAGTGGAATAGACAATGAGGACAGCTGTGATGTTAGAAGATCACATGTGTTTACCCAGGGCACTCAAATGCTGAACGTTTAAGCTCGAGCGACTTCATGATTATTTTAGAAGATTTTTGCTCACCGTAATCCTAGTCTGTTTCATTCTTTTATTCATTCAATATTCTTGCTCTTGACCCTATTCAATATACGCATCAATCCAGTTCGATGCATAGAAAAGACGTTTTCCATCCATTTGCTCCTTGACAAATCCCTTAGTAAGACTGTCAAATACTTGCCGGGACAATCTATGGTCTCCAGAACCAATGTCTCCCATCTGTACTGAACAACATGCCTCCTTCAACTCATCTACATCAACCACCAAATCATGAGCATCTTCCGAGGTGAAAATCTTGAGTGCATTGACTATAGTGGTCTTGTCATCAACTTTAGCGAGCTCACCAGCCAAAATCTGCGAGAACTGAGCAAAAGTAATCAGCTCGTTACCTTGGAGCATCAGCTTCAATGTTTCCTCATCCGGAAGCTCAATACCTAGAGTTTTGTGTACATTGGTGAGGTCCGACAATGTGATTTTCCCGTCCTTGGAGTCGCTATCAATAAGAGTAAAGGCATTTCTGACCTGAACCTTTTGTTGGTTGGAGAGGGTGAGAACGACCATCTGGACAATATCGAACGAGACAAAATTAGTAACGATGTTCAATATAAAAATCAACAAAAATTTGACAAAACCGATCTGACTCTGAATAGCGTATCTGAGTTGAAATTGTCTGTTTGGACTGTAAATATTAGAACTATAAATTTGAAGCTTACCTCAAAATATTGGCAACTTACTCTATCTTCAATTTGTCTGGATCCAGAAATCATTTGTACAGGAAGTAAACAATGCGTGTAGTGAAAACCATGGGATTGACAGAGGTAATTAAGAAAATCAGAGAAAAATAAAAATAAAAAAAACCTGATCAATGTCATTCGATTTATCTGTAAAACTTTCCTATTTCCTCATCTTTTCCATTTTACCGTGCTTTGCTTGGAGGACCTAATCTATATATCTACTAGAATACTCATTAAATACTACATCTACATCTCAAACATCACAACTTACTCGCTAACTTAGTTTCATTTTACATCAGTACACTAACTTCACACCAGTATATCAGCAGCAATGGAGGAAGATACACTATATAACCAGCCTGTTGTCCTTGATAATGGATCTGGAAATATCAAAGCCGGCTTTGCTGGCGAGGAAAAGCCTCGAGCTTATGGACCCTCGATGGTTGGACGCCCAAAGTACCAGAAAATCATGGCCGGCTCGCTGTTGTCGGCGATTGAGGAGAACTTGTCACGCTACAATAACTCCGAGGCGTACGTTGGATCTGTGGCGCAGCAGAACCGTGGACTCTTGAAACTCAACTACCCGGTAGAACATGGAGTGGTAAACAATTGGGACGACATGGAACGTATCTGGCACCACACCTACTCCAAGGAGTTGAAAACAGCTCCCGAAGAGCACCCCCTCCTTATCACCGAGGCTCCTATGAATCCTAGAGCAAACAGAGACCACATGTGCCAGGTTCTCTTTGAAACTTTCAATGTGCCGTGCGTATACGTTTCTGTTCAAGCTGTACTCTCTCTATATGCTTCGGGGCGTACTACGGGTGTGGTGATAGACAGCGGAGATGGTGTGAGTCATATTGTGCCCGTTTACGACGGATTCACATTGCCTACCCTGATCAAACGAATGGACATTGCTGGACGCGACATCACCGACCATCTAGCGTTCAACATTCGGCGAATGCTGGGAGTAGCACTTCTGCTGAGCTCAGAACTTGATATTGCACGCGCAATTAAGGAAAAGTGCTGCTATGTGTCCAAAGACCCAACCAGAGACGAGAAAATGTACAGTGGAGTGTCGTATTCGCATTACATGGCAGCGGGCAGCTCTGGAGGGGATTCTGCGGGCATGTTTTCGTCATATAAGCTTCCTGATGGGCATACGTTGACGCTTGGAGTGGAACAGTTCCGTGCTCCAGAGATTTTGTTCAATCCTCAACTCATTGGTGACGAATCTCCTGGTATTCACGAGCTCACTTCGTTAGCCATTTCCAAAACGGACTTGGACTTGCGTCCTACGCTCTATCAGAACATTATCTTGTCTGGAGGTACCACACTCCTCCGAGGGTTTGGCGATAGACTTTTGGCTGAGCTCAAGAACAATCAGTATGCAAACACACCAACAATCTGGGGATCTCGAGTAAGCACTGCGAAGGAAACTCGAATGAAAATCAAGATATATGCTCCGCCAGAAAGGAAATTTAGTACATGGATCGGAGGATCCATTTTAGCGGGACTCTCTACGTTTAGAAAGATGTGGGTAACGTCAAAGGAGTATGCTGATGATCCCGACATCGTGCATCGCAAATGTATGTAAGGATAGTTGCTTTCAGTATTTTACCGTTTGTGAACTACTTGGGAACCATTTGAGTTCTACTTCGGTTCTATTTGAGCACTTTTCGTCAAATTAGTTGATGTCATTGTATGTGAAAACTTGCAAGGCGAAATCTTCATGGAAAGCATTGATTCAGGGCTATCATTAGTCACATTGTCACAAAAGATCTCTAAATACAATAGTATCTGTCACCGAAGTCTCCCAAGCCGGGAACGATATACTTGTCTTCGTCCAACTTCTCATCAATGCCTCCAGTGATGATCTTAACATCTGGATACTTGTCTTGGAAGGTCTTGATTCCCTCGGGAGCAGCTAACAAGTTCAAGAAGAAGATTCTGTCCATTCTAACACCTCTGGAGAGCAACACCTCAACGGCCATCATGGCACTGCCTCCAGTAGCTAACATTGGGTCCAACAAGAACACATAACGCTCGCTTATATCCTCAGGCAACTTTTCGTAGAACAACTTGGGCAATGCGGTCTCTTCGTCTCTCTGAATTAAGATCTTTCCAATTCTCACTGAACGACAGCAGTCTCTCAAGCCCTGCTCCATGGATTCTCCGGCACGGACAATGGAAACACCACAGATCTTACCCAAGAACTTGGCACCGGTGTACTTGTGGCCTCCATGGCATTCGATGGTGGATTCTTCAACAGGCAACTGGTTCAAGCCTTCCTCGACTAAAAGACGGATGATTCTGTCTGAGTAGAAGACAAAATCGCCTCTTTTGGTGGTCTGGTCTCTGATAATGGAGTACAAACCGATAAGTTGGTTAGTCTGAGGTAATAAGATGACGTTTTTACTGACTTCGTTGGCCATTTTGAGAAGTGATGAGTATGATGCGATGAAATGTGAGAATCCTGCGAAGGTTCAGATAAGACGGCAGACCCTGGCTGGAGAAACTGTATCAACAATTTAGTAACATTTATTATTTAATCTTGTGTCAATTTGGCTCTGAGATTAGAAATTAATTCTCAACTGTTGCTTTTTATGGAATTAAGCTTCTTTGACGTTATTTTACTGTCACAAATGCAACAAATAGGGACTGAAGGGAAATCATTGAAATGAATAACAAATATCAGTTCGAAACCGGGTACAATAGAAAATAATTTGGGGGCCTTCTTATGTTAATGAACTTCTTTTTTCTTGAACGAGGGACCCAACTAGAAGCAATTGTCAATGGTAGAGTTCTGAAGGATTAGATCTTTTTCGATCCACTGTCAAAAATGAAATATTAAGTTTCGAAAAGTTATCATCAAGCAGTATTTGGACAGAAGAATATCAGTAAAGATTACATTTATTTCTTTTATATTTTCAATTTACTTGGTGACAGTTCATTGACAACCTCTTTCCTTTTGACTTTAGCTTCAATTTCTTCATCCTCCAAGTTTCTGCATTCTCTGATTTTCTTTCTTTCTGACTAAATTTTGTCTTCACATCAATTCAACGTTAACTGGCCTTCTCTCTTGACTCTACATGATCTTCCTCTACTTCACATTCGTATACTATACATTTATTGCTGCTCCACAACAAACGGGTTGGAAATGCTCTCCGTGCCCTCCAATGGTGAAAGCATCAACAATTGAGGGCCCCTCACCACCACCGTGCCCAATTCCCGCGTATTCTCTGTCAAAATCGACTCGTCGTCCTCGTCACGGAGCTGTTCCACCACCTCTTCCAAAACCAAATTCATCAACTGGTCGTATCCCTTCAAAATACCTACCACCTGTCTTCCACCAATGAACTTGGCCACCACTTTCTGGTTGTAGTACTTTTTCAAATCCAAGATGGCTTCCTTCTTGGGTCTGTCCTGCTTGGATGCATTGTTACCTCTTCTGTCGTTTCTGTCGTTTCTGTCGTTCCTATCGTTTCTGTCATTTCTGTCTCCCCTATCTCTATTTCTATTATGGAACTGACGTCCCCCTCTGTTCTGTTCTGGTTAGTACTAGGCTGCTGGCTGTCTCTGCTGCGTACATACATTGTCCATGGTAAAGAGAGTAGTTGGTGAACGAATTCTGCGCACTAGCTACAGGATTGTAGGTAGGATGGTAAGTTGTAGTTTCTAATATAGTAGACTATAATCTGCCAACTTTTCTTCCCGCAAAGGCTCTTCTCTATTCATGGATATTGCCGTTTATTTCACGTCCGATCTCACGTCGTCAGAGAGACGTATCTCGCCCCAATGGACGGTCAGCTACTTAAAACAGCGTCTTGAACAAATTACTGGAATATCGCCAGAATACCAGCAGCTTCAATATTTCCCCATTCGAACGAGTAACGAGAATAGACCTATTGGTGGCACCACCGCTGAAGATGAGAAAACTATTAATGACTACGGCATTGTAGCATACAGCAGGATTCATGTTGTGGATACCGACCCTGAGTCCAAATTGAAGGGATTGGCCAACGAAGCCGATGCAGAAAATGCCACATTCAAGCTCTCTGAGGAGGAATATGCAAACAGGGCAGACAGTGTGTTGAACTGGAAAAAGCAGCAGCAGTTGGGAAGGTTTGACCCCCAATTCAATCAGCACAAAGATTACATCCAGAAACAGAACGAGGAACTTGCGAAGAGTATCGAGGTAGGAAGCCGATGCCGAGTGATTAATATTGAAGGCGAAAGACGTGGCCAGGTAAAGTATGTGGGACGCATTGATCAATTGGACAAGGGCGAGAATGTATGGGTTGGAGTTGAGTTTGATGAGCCTGTGGGCAAGAATGACGGACTGATAGGAACTTTGAGGGTTTTTGAGAGTCGTCCCAAGCATGGATCGTTTGTGAAGCCCAAGCAGGTAGAGGTGGGCGACTTCCCGGAACTTGATCCCTTCGCCAGTGATGAGGAGGAATTGTAGATGAAAATAGTGGGAATATATGGAAATATTTAAGGATAAGAAATACTCTAAATTCAGCATGAGATTAAGATGATATTGGAATTTAGATGGTGGAAACCTCTCGTGTTCTATTTGTGGGGCTTATGTACATCAATTACAGCACATGTTATGGATAAACCATTGATCCAATTCTGTAAATTGAGTTACATTGGATAAGTGGATTATGCACAGCATAATAGTATTTATGTTTTATTTAATTGTTCATGGTAATCAATCTGGTCTTTCGCTAGTAGGATAGAGACCAAATTTAAGACCTACAGAAATACAAATAACTAATAGAATCAAATATAGTCAAAATAAACTTAATTATAGTAATAGCTTGAACAACTAGTATAGAATTCCTATCCAACTATCCGAATTTTTCAATACAAAATTGCATTGAAATTGCCACAACCTTCACACCAAGAGGCACGTCGTCCGGCATCCCAATCCAGTAACAATCTTCAACGGCACTCGCGGATTACCAATCCCAGCTTCATCATGGACGAAAAACCAGAACCCCCCTTTCAGTTCATCTACAACTATGTGGACCAAGATACCTTCACCAAGTATCTCCGGTTGACTATCATTGTTTGCATCTACATTTTTCTCAGAGGCTACTACTCCAACTGGTCCAAACAGAGACAGGTCAAGAATCAGATTGATTTGGACAACAAGTTGAAGGCAGAGGAAAAGAAGCGTGAAGAACAAAAGGAGGAGGAGAAGCTCGAAAATTTGGACAACGAAGCCAAGTCTTTTGGTTGGGGAAAGGCCACCAGAAGAAACGTTAAACGTCAAGAGAAGATTTTGCAAGATGCTGCTGAGGAGATTCGGGAGCGCAAACAGACTGCTTACGATGCTGCCGAGGACCATGACATTGACGATTTGTTGGAGTGATGTATAGACAATAAAGCCGATAGTAATGACGATATGTAGAGAAGATGGTGGATGGTGTTGAAGAGTTGAGAAAGCACTGAGTGAAATATCTATGATATTTGGGTTTAATGGTCTGAACTATTGTAGAAAGATAACCGGAAGTGGTGGAAATGACAAATATTCGATCGGTTTTATTATGTTCTTTGTAATGTATTCTCTCTTTTTTGATTCTGGATCGCTGAATTCTTTAGTATGTATCCCATTTTCAATATGACGTACTATTGACTTGCCACAGGCCAACCTTCACTAAAAGTGCGAAACTTGCTATCAACCTCCAGAGCTTATCATAACCTTAATCAAAGCAGAAAAAATAAATAAAAGAAAATAAAAACTTTACAAACAAACATACCTTGACATATCATACATACATTATATCCAACAGAACTTCTCAAATTGCTGTCTAGTCTTAAAAATTAAATCTCCACGTGATTAGTCACGTGACGCTCATTGCGATGCCCCAATCTACAAGAAAAAAATCGTCCCTCCATCCATCACAAACTAAATCATGGCTGGTGATCCATTCCTTTCAGATCCCTCGAAAAAGAGGAAGAGGAATAGAGTAACGAGTCTTGCCAAGAAACAAAAGACTCCAACCCCTTCGCCAGCGCCCCACGACTCAGAAATATCTAGTGAATCAGACCTTTCTGGATCTGAAGATGAAGCCAAATTCGAGAAGGAAGACGGAGATTTAGAATCCGAAGACGAGTTTGCCGCTGAAGGAGCCGCCGAAAAAAGAAGAAGACTTGCCAAGCAATATTTGGACAACCTAAAAGCCCAAGAGATCGATGGTGATGACTTCGATGCTGCAGACTTAGATGAGGACCATTTGGCTCGGAGACTTCAAGAAGATGTAGCAGAAACAAAAGGTTATGTGTACAAATTCTATTCTGATAAGGTGGAACCACAGTTGGGTGAGGTGCAGCCCAGAACCGTCCGTATTGGCTCGAAAAACGTCACCGGTGTTTCTGTGAAATACCCTTACATATACACTGTGTCCAAAGACATGGAGTTGATCAAATGGCGCCACACCAGCGGCAAAAAACCACAAAGAGTCAAACACACCAAGGGTGGCTCCAGATTCTTCAAACTCAATGCGTCCAATCCAAGTGCCAATCACCACTGGGACCAGATCAACTGTGTGGCTGCTTCACCTGATGGGAAGTTTGTTGTCACAGGAGGCAGCGATGCTAGACTCATAATTTGGTCTGCGGAGAACTTGTCATGCTTGAAGGTGTTGGATACCAGAGAGGCTGTCAACTCGATCACATTCAGAAGAGGCACCGACCAGCTTTATGCCGCATGTGCAGACTTGAGAATCAGAACTTTCTCCATCAATCAGTTTGCCCAGTTGGAGATCTTGTACGGCCACCAGGATAACATTACGGATATTAGTGCATTGGGAAGAGAGACGTGTGTTTCGGTTGGATCGCGAGACAAGACTGCCATGTTCTGGAAGATTGCCGAGGAATCTCGTTTGACTTTCAGAGGTGGAGATGCAGAGAAGAAAAGAAAAAAGACAGATGATGTTGCTGCTGCTGCTCCAGAGGCTGCCTTCCATGCTGAAGGCTCTATCGATGTTGTTTCCATGGTGGACGAATCACACTTTGTCACTGGATCCGATAACGGTAACGTTGCATTGTGGTCTTTGTCTAAGAAGAAGCCATGTTTCACACAGAGAGTTGCCCACGGACTACTTCCTCAATTTGAGCCATCGCAAGCCAGCGCGGAAACCCAAGAGGATGTTGCAGCAAGACAAATTCCTGAAAGACAGCCGTACTGGATCACTGCAATCTACTCTGTACCATATAGTGACATTTTCATAACCGGATCCTACAGTGGAGAGATCAAGGTGTGGCGAATTGACAGGGAAAACTTCAGAAAGTTTTCTCTTCTAGGCAGCGTGGCAATGAAGGGAGTGGTGGTAAACATAGATGGTGCCGATTTGCAAGACGACAAGAAGTTGGTGGTGTACGTGGCAACAGGCAAAGAGCATAAGCTTGCTCGGTGGTTGGGCAAGGTTGAGGGCCGGAATGCCTTGACGTGCTTGACGTTCGATCTTTAGCATATAGCATATCGTTAAACGATTTACGAATAAGGTGTAGTAATTTGTATAGATGTTTATTCAGAGGCTCGTTTTGAGGACCCTAGTTGCGTTCTCAATTTCATTTCATTTGCATCTCTTCAGTGTCTACTGCTTCAGTTCTTCATAGTATTCTTTCCTACCTTTATTGTACATCTATTAAAATGCGGCCTCATCATCGCCGTCATCTCCCATATCGTCATCTCCACCATCGAAATACTTCTCTGCATTATAATCGTCATCGTCATCCTCCTCAAATTCATCGTCGAAGTCGTCCTCTTCGGCCTCTTCTTCGTTCTGCTGCGATGGATCCGCATCTAGATCCTCTGCCAAACTCTTCAATTTTTCCAACATAGACTGCGCCGTATCTTCAGCCTCATTACCGTTAAACTCGGTTAGGCCGCCATCGACCTTGTAAGACGATAACAAAAGTTTTTTCTTCTTTTTGGAGATTCCCATCACAGAATACAACTCTTCAGGGAAAAATTCTAGTTGATATGGATACTCATCTATAGAACGGCCAACTTTCTTCACTTTCTTGTATCTGTCGGAGTAGCGTTGGATAGAGTCAGCAGAGCTGCTGACACCTTCATCCTCAGGCGAACCAGTATAGAATGGACCATCATACATCAATTTGGCAAATGCTACTGCCTGTTTAGCTGCGTTCTGTTCGTAAGGAGCTAGAGGACCATGTACGGGGAGTTCAAGGCGCGGTTTTTCTGTAGCCTGACCCTGGGAGAGCACATCAGAGTAGTCTAGCCCAAAAGGTAAGAGCACACGTCCTGATGATTTGTTTCTGAACGACATGTCAGGTTTTGAAAGTTTACTATGGAGAATGGAATTTTTATGGATCCTGTAGGCACGTGATACTGCACGTGACGCGATGCCATTCTTTATCTCCTCGTATGTCGTGTAACTAAATTGTGGAATTTCATTAGGGTTATGAAATCACCAGGAAAGCATATACGGTGGCAAATACGGAGAGAAGACGGCTTCGGACGGTGTAGTGAGTCACACGGAGTTATTCTCTAAAATCAGACATCTCCGCGATTTGAAGCCACATGCATTACATTAAAGTTGAGAACATTTGACATAAAATTACCAAGAGTTTTATGGTAGAAAAAAAAGACAATAGAAGTCTAGATCAGAGTTTGCGCCGGATAGTTTGAAACTACCAAAAACCAATATGAAGGGCGAAAGTCATTTATTTTCCCTTCCACGGATTACCACTTATCTCCCGAATTGGGAGCCGTCTTCGTGCGGCTCCCCCACGGCTCTGACAGGAGGCTATCAAGAATGATCAAAAAATCGAGGCGAATGAATAGGAGCCACCACAAGGAACATAACGGTCTGATATATTTAAAACAGCTGAATCTCAGGTTTCCTGAACGATAACTGTTTATTTTAAGTTTATATCGACGTTTGATACGTTGATACATTGACACGTCTTTGTTTGATATCCATTTGACACATTGACCATCATGCAAGATGTCGAAACTGCCACTTCAAAGTCGCTCAAACAGAAGCGATTGCTTTCGTTTTTGGTGAGAAATGTTGCTCCTCGAGCAGATGCGTCGGACAAAAAACCGTTCCCTGTGGGGAAGGCCGGTGTAGTCTCTAAAACTTTCTTTTGGTGGACAAACCCTATCATGAAGGTTGGATACACCAGAACTTTGGAGCCCAACGATTTGTTCCAGCTCGAAGGAGATTGGACTGTAAGACAATCCACCCAAACTGTGAAGGCTGAATTGAACAAGTTATCTAAAAGTGAATTAACTTACAAAGATATCATGCTGGTGCTCATTCGCACATTTTGGCAAGAATGGGTGAAGATCCTATTGATTCTTACGTTGTTCGGCACAATGGACAGTTTCAGTCCTCTTGTAACGAAGCACTTGATCATTGCCATTGAGGAACGTATGTCGGGCTACAAGAATGCGATCGGAAAAGGTGTTGGTATTGCCGTTGCGTCTAACTTCATGACTTTATCGGTGGAAATCTTGATAGCACATGCATCCTTCCGAGCATTAGCTTTAGGCACCAGGATCAAGTGCATTCTTACATCTTTGATCTTAGAAAAGCTGTTCAAGTTGAGTCCAAAGGGACGTCACAAGTTCCCCACTTCCAAGATTACCTCCATCTGTACGACGGACCTCTCTCGAATTGAAATTGCATGTCTTTATGCTTCTTTCCTTCTTCTTGCTCCCATTCCTGTGATCGTGTCCATTGTTCTTTTGGCAATCAATCTTGGAGTCACTTCCGTAGTATCAGTTGGATTGTTGGTGGCCGCCTCTATCTCGTTGTCATTTTCGGTCAAGAAGCTTTACGCATACCGGTCGTTTGTGGTCAACATCACCGACAAGCGAGTGAACATAATGAAAGAGATTGTGTCGAACTTAAAGATCATCAAATTCTACAACTGGGAAATGCCCTACTTTAAAAGCTTAATGGAAGCCAGAAACAGTGAGATCTCGGTGATTTTGAAGATTCAGACATTAAGAAACATATTGAACACGACTTCTATTACCTTGACAGCTTTGGTTTCTATGGTTTCCTTCATTGTTTTGTATGCCATCGAAGGTCGTTCTCGACTGGCTGCCAATGTCTTTTCTGCCTTGCAATCATTCTCCACCTTGTCTATCGTCCTTAATGTCGTCCCTTTGGCTCTCTCATCTGTGGCCGACTTCGTCAACGGTTTAAAAAGAGTGGCCGATTTGCTCTCTCAGGAGGAAGTTTCAGGTGAAAGTCACTACAATATAATTAGCAAGGATGGTCCTGCTATAAATGTCAAAGATGCAACATTCATCTGGGAACAATTTGATGATGAAGATGATGCAGAAGATGAAAAATCGATCGATGACGGAAATGCATCTGTTTATAATCAGGGAATTGCCATGAAAGATTTGAGTGGAATTTCAGACAATGAAAACCAGAATCAGAAGCTTATGTCTTTAAACAATGTGAATTTGAAGATTGATAAAGGTGATTTCGTGGTCGTCACGGGCTCCATTGGCTCTGGAAAGAGTTCGTTATTGAATGCTCTCGCAGGATTCATGACTTGCGAGTCTGGCTCGGTTGAAGTGAACGGAGAGCTCATTTTCTGCGGAGAGCCATGGATTCAGAATTGTACCATCCGTGATAATATCACTTTCGGAATGCCATTTGAGAGAACTCGCTACGACGAAATCATCTATGCCTGCTCCTTACAAGCGGATTTGGATGTTCTTCCAGGAGGAGACTTGACTGAAGTTGGTGAGAAAGGTATTACGTTATCTGGTGGACAGAAGGCAAGAATCTGTTTGGCCAGAAGTTTGTACCACGGAGGAGACATCGTTCTCATGGACGATGTATTAAGTGCCGTGGATGCTCGTGTTGGTAAGCACATAGTTCAGCAGTGCTGTCTTAACCTTTTGGCGGGAAAGACTAGAATTTTGGCTACTCACCAGTTATCGTTGGTGGAAACAGCAGACAAAGTGATTTTCATGAATGGTGATGGTACATTCGACTTCGGCGTTTATGAGGATATTAAGAAGAACGAGAAGTTTGCCAAATTGCTCTCGTACAATCAACAGAAATCTGCAGAGGAACAGAGGAAATTGAAAGAAAGTAAAGAGGCAGCTCTCTTAGATACAGACTCTACTGACATTACGGAGGTGATTGGCGAAAGCGAAGACAAGGATAGATTCGATCAGCTGTTGAAGAGAAGAATGGTGAAAACCGATGATATTACTGAAGTTTTCGAGGAAGTAGACGAGGAATTCGAGTTTAAAGACGTTTACGCCAACAAGGATGCTTCTAAGGGAAAAATCATTGAGGAAGAAGAAAAGGCAGTCAACTCACTCAAGGGGTACGTTTACAAAACTTATATCAAGTTTGGAGCCGGAAAAATCACTGTTCCAGGATTTTTGGTACTCTTCACAATTACTTCTGCCATTGCTGTGTTTGGAGAAATTTTCTCGAATACTTGGCTTTCTTTCTGGGTCAGCGACAAGTTTGACAAACCTTCCAATTTCTATATTGGGCTCTACGTGTTGTTTACCATGCTTTTCTTCATTTTCTTACTCTTCGAGTATGTCGCAGTTGCCTTTGTTGCCAGTAACGCACTGAAAAAGCTCAATATCGCTGCTGCTAAACGTGTCTTGGGAGCTCCGATGAGCTTCTTGGACGTTACGCCGCTAGGCAGAATTCTTAACAGATTTACTAAAGATACTGATGCCTTGGATAATGAAATCGCAGACAACTTGAAAAGATTAGTCTATTCATTATCATTTATCATCGGTCTGATTGTTTTGAATTTGATCTATTTGCCATGGATTGGTATAGTCATTCCCTTACTTGGAGCTGCTTATGTTGGTGTGGCCAATTACTATCAGGCCAGTTCTCGAGAAATCAAGAGATTGGAGGCTGTTCAAAGGTCGTTCGTGATCAACAATTTAAGTGAGATGCTCAATGGTATGAGTACCATCAAAGCTTTCAAAAAGAAAGATTATTTCCTTTTAAGAAACGAACGGTTCATGGATGAAACAAATGAGGCAACATTTCTCAGCAATGCCGTATCCAGGTGGTTGGCAATTAGTCTTCAAATGATTGCTTCGACATTTGGTTTGATTGTGTGTGTTCTTAGTGCTGCTGGAGTATTCAAGTTGCTGCCTGCTACAGTCGGTTTGTTGATCAACAACGTGATTGGATTGTCTTACCAGCTTTCTGCTATCACTTCCTTCATCACCCAAGTGGAAAATGACATGAACTCCGTTGAAAGACTCATTTTCTACGCGGACAAAATTCCCCAAGAAGAAAATCCCGAGATTCAAGGTCTCACCCCACAAAAGGAGGTCTGGCCGTTATCCGGAAAGTTGGAGTTTGACAATGTATCCATGCTGTATCGTCCCGGCCTCCCTCCGGTATTGAAGAACCTCTCGTTCAAGGTCCAGGCAGCAGAGAAGATTGGAGTATGTGGAAGAACCGGAGCCGGCAAGTCATCTATCATGGCAACAATCTTCCGACTCCACGAATTGGACTCCGGTGCTATCTTGTATGATAACATGGATATATCCAAGCTTTCACTAACAGCTCTTCGAAGCAATATCTCTATAATTCCACAAGAGCCAGTGTTGTTTTCGGGTACCATCAGACGGAATTTAGATCCATTTGGAGAGCAGACTGATGATACTCTTTGGGACGCATTAAGAAGAAGTGAGATCTTGTCTGAAGAGGAGATTGGAGTCGAGAGAGCTAGAGCAAAGACGGAAGACGCAGAGAATATGCACAAATTTCATTTAGATCAGATCGTTTCTGAGGAAGGAGCCAATTACTCTGTGGGAGAGAGACAGCTTATTTCGTTTGCCAGAGCACTTGTTCGTAACACGAAGATTTTGATTTTGGACGAGGCAACTTCGTCCGTTGATTACGAGACAGACCATAAGATCCAGAGCACTATCAACCGAGAGTTTGGCCATTGCACAATCTTGTGTATTGCCCATCGGTTGAAAACGATCTTGCATTACGACAAGATCTTGACGTTGGACAGGGGAGAGATTCGACAATTCGACAAGCCGAAGGTGTTGTTCCATGAAAACGGAATTTTCAGACAGATGTGTGATCGGTCAGGAATAACGGCCGATGATTTCTAAAGTAATTTTTTTTATAGGAATGGTTTTATAGGAATGGAATGAAATGTTTAGGTCTGCAAATCAGAGAAAGTGAAAGGGTTGCGATAAAAGGTAGTGAAGTACCAGATCGGAAATACAGAAGTTGGAATGTTGGTAATAGAAACTAGTAGATAAAATATTGAAGTTGTGCCGTAATTGTTAGGATTTGGCGACTCAACTCGCACAAGAGAACCTTGAAATTTGAATTCGTCTTTTTTAGTTTTGGGAATCAAAATCTCAGATAACATGTAGCTTTTTCTATGGGAATTTCAGTTCTTGTAGTCAGTCGCACTCTTCCATACAAGTATTAATCCGCTTGATAATTCCAACACCTTCGTAAGAATTTCCACAAACTCTACATGCCGAATTCACATTCCACATAAAGATCAGCAAGAGGATACTAAACATCCACATCTGCTCACTTTCACGCCTGGAGCCGCCTCTCTTCTGGGTTATTAGCCCTATGTCCTTCGAGAACAATATGTTTCGACTATATTCAGTCTCATCGATTTCAGAACCAAATATAGACAATTTAGAAGCACACAAGCCACACCATACATTTGTAAAAACAACCGACTCTACATAAATAAGACAACAGAGAAGTTCTTAATTAACATTAAAATTGAATGCAATCCAATTAAATTAAAAAATAAAAGTAATAATAATCTTCCCTCTATCGAGCCTCCCGCACTACCTCCATCATCATCAGCTTCTGGCACATTGATCCGCATATAAACAAACCAGCCTCTTTTGCTGACCTACTGCACGGTTGAACTCAACCACGTTCAATTATCTTGAATACCTTTCATTTTCTTCTTATTTATCGGCTACCTCCGTTGCTGCCATCACTGACTTCAATCTTTTTCCAATCTTTTTCCAATGGACGGCCCGGAATCTGCTGATGGAACCTTAATCATCATGGTCTGTAGGGCCAAACACTTGCCTAACCGTCGAAAGCTCGACAAGCAGTCGCCGTATGTGTTGCTCCGAATCGGCACCACTGCTAAGAAAACGCCCAGCCATTTCCGGGCGGGGCAGACTCCAGAATGGACCCACGAAATCCGATTTCAGCTATCCAGAGATCGAAAGCCCATTCTCAAGCTTGACGTCTTGGACGAAACGAAAAACGACCCCACGCCTATCGGCAACACTGAGATTGACTGCTCGCATGTGTTTCTGGACCCGGCCAACTTACAGAACGGTGGGAAATATATCTTGGACAATTGGTACGAGTTGACATGTAATAATCGCCAGGCAGGCATGATATACCTAGAAATGACCTTCTACCCCAGCGCGCCGGTGCTACCGCCCAAAGTTTCTATGTCGTCTGTGTCTTCGGAGCCTCGTGATTTACCCCCAATTCCTGACTCGGACTTACATCGTCTGGACCCGGTCAACATAGCCGATGATGTTTTCGTGTCGGATGATTACAAAAAGAAGTCCAGTTTCTTCCGTCACTCTGATCCTAGCCCTCCCAAGGATGATAGTGTGTTTGTGAGCGGTCTGCCCAAAAAGAGCGGACGTTTTGCTGCGTTCAAGAGCAAATTCAAGGCCAAAGAGCCCATATCGTCTATCTGGAGCGAAAAACAGAAACTGCCAGCTCAAACGGTGGCCGTCGATGATATAATTACACCAACCATGTCGCCAATTGACAATCTAGACCGGTTGCGAGCAGATATTGGCGTCATTTCACCTCCAGCGCCTACTCCCCCTCCACATTCACCTCTGACTTATTCGGCTCCAGGATCTTATTCCATAGAATCTCGAACGAAGTCGCCGCCACACACACCAGTGGCAGCGTCACATCCACACCGAAATTTTCCTGGAACACCATTTCCACCTAAGTCTGGTGATCTGTATTCCACCCCAGATCAATATTCTACCTCTTCGGACAGATATTCCAGCATTACGCCTGAACTCTCTCAAAGTCAATATTCCGAGCAGAATATGTTTCCTAGGTCAGATTACGGATACCCCAACGATAGAATCTCGCCAAATCCTCGACTTTCTCCTGGCAGACTTTCTCCTGGCAGACTTTCTCCAGACAGACTTTCTCCAGATAGACTTTCTCCAGATAGACATCCCATGGACCGGCCCGCAAGGCTGTCGCCAAGGCTGGCAGGGAATTCCAAACTGACAAGTCCACGCCGAAAACCTCCTCCACCAGATATGAGCGACGATTTCTCTAAGCTCAAGCTCTCGCTGACCACTTCAATTCCATTTTCAGCAGATTCTTTTGGACTAGATGACGATGACGAAAACGATGCTTTGCCTACACAGGTCTTCCACTTGGGGCAGAAGGTCCAGTCACTTACTCATTCTGCGAAGGATAACACTCATTTGAACCCCAACGATATTGATCCAAAATACTATGCGCCGTCGCCATCTGAGCAAATGGCAAAGTCTTGGAGACTACAAAATGGACAGGCCAACAAGAACGACCTCAAGGTGGACCTTAATACTGAAACTACAGGATACTTGGGTGACGGGAAATGGCAAGCCAATCGGTTTTCTCCATCGGTGTTTCTGAGAATTAACGACGAGAACTCCGAGAAAGAGAATAAGCCTGCAGTTCCTCCCAAAATACCTAGGGGACTCAGCGAACTGGAGTATTTTGTTCTCGAAAAGGAAGCTTATCTAAAGGATATTAATGGGCGGCGTATTTAAGTAAACATCGATTGAGGGTATAAAACAGCGTTTCAGAAATAAATTTGTAGCCAAAAAGCAATCTTCAACACCAAAACTAAACTGGGCCAGGCCATCAGGGCCATGGTTGCAAAAAGGAATGTTGGGAGCTTGAATCAAATCAAATCAAGTTTGCAGCGATCACAGCAATCATACCAGCAGCCACACCGGCGCCAGCAGCGATACCCGAGCTGGAGCTGGATGGAGCAGCAGACGAAGAACCAGCAGCAGCGGTGGTGGTAATTGAGGTACCAGCAAGTGTGCTCTGCGAAGCCGACGACGTTGTGATGTGAGACTTTGAATGGGAGGTTGAGTTGGAGTACAGGCTAGCGGTGACGGTAGTGTTCAAAGCAGAAGCCACAGCCACCACACCCTTATAGGAAGACAAAGCAGCAGCCTTCTTAGCAGAGGCAGCAGAAACAGAAGCGACGGAAGCAGCCGATCTCACGGATTCAACGCTAGCAGAAGAAGCTGCTGCAGCAGCGGAAGTAACTGAGGCAACAGAGGCAACAGAGGCAGCACTAGCGGCAGAAGCAGCACTAGCAGCAGAAGCGGCGCTAGCGGCAGACACCGAGGAGGCAGAAGCAACAGAAGCAACGGAGGCGGCAGAAGCAGCCGAAGCAGCGGAAGCAGACGACACCGAGGCCTCAGAAGCAGAAGAAACCGAAGCCTCACTGGCGGCAATGGCAGCCTCAAGCGATGACAGCTCCTCTGGGGTCAAGATGGTGGTGGTCACTGTAAGCGTGGAAGTGAGGGTGGTGTTCTCATCGGCGGCCACGGAAACAATGGCAGCAGCGAGTGCAACAAGCGTGTAGGGAGCGAATGAAATCATAATGGAAGCGATTGGTCTGTGTTTTGCAATGTAGTGAACTAAGGGAAAGGAATGACTAAGGGTAAGGATAGCGGTGTTGCAGCGAGACAACGAGGGAAAAGCGAAAGCGTTCTAGCAATTAGGATAGTTAAAAAGAAAGTAGTAGGTACTTTTTTTCTTGTAAGCGGGAATTATGTTGATGATATTGGATGGAGATGCGTTGGAATCGGTGGCCTGCTGCATGATTCACGTTTACGGGACGGAATGCCTTCCCAATAAGGGTGTTTACCTTCCTAATGGGGTAAGACGGTGTCTATTTCCGGGGAGTGACTGCAATATATGCCGGGTATGCATTGACCAAACCTGGGCGGACTGCTATCTGCAGGCGTTACCGAGAAAGTCATTGAATTTTCGAGAATAGTCCAGTGCGAAAGCGTTTCGTTCCAAAAAGGTTAGACGGTGGGGACGAAATTTTAGGATGACAGGATTCGAGGGTGTTTCGATCTCTAATAGGGGTCGATGACGGAAATGTTTTATCTACTTGTTTTATTAATTGCTTGGTAGACGCCAAATGCATCACCGATCAGCAAATGTGCCAATGTTTCTAGGTTAGACTGGTGGAAGATTGGCGACGAAGATCGTCGAAATCTTGACTTGGTCGATATTAGATAGTAAGGCGTAGGCAACCAAAAGTAACTTTACTGTCGCATGAGCTTCTGAATCTGGGAATCGTTCTCAAATGGTCGCTGTGCCTGTTGTGAACCCTGTGGAGGCTGCGTGAATGTCAACAGTGAACCTCGGTAACCAAAATGTGGAGACGTTTAGACTTGCGCTTCACAATGTGAAACATGAAATGAGGAGAGATTCGATTGAGAGGTGGAATTGGACAAATAGCAAAGAAAGTGAAAAATGATAGAGAGGACCATGGAAACAAAAATTTTTGTGCTATTTATCTACACTAGGTTAGCAATATAGGCAGGAAATTCAATGTGAATTGTGAATTGATTGTGGAGGCTTTTTAGGGCGTGGAAACTGGTCCATAGATGTGGTCAACTTATTAAGGTTTTTCTGGATTCTCTGGATTTGTTGGTAATTCTGGATTTTCTGGAGGTTTAGGTTTATGTTTTTATTGCTAAAGTTATGGGTGTGCTGATGTCTTGTTATTGTCTTGTGTTTCGTAATATGTCAAGTGACTAATTACTGTCTATAGTGTGGTGATTGGGATCCCGGCAGGTTACCTGGGGCGTGTCTCTGCTGTAAGTGTCAGCTGAGAATTATGGAGGGGACTTCAGTAACCAATAGATTGATTAGTTGGGATGTGTTTTGATACATTAGGTCATTCGTTTGCCTTGGAATGTTCGAGATGGGATCATCCTTGGAGACTACGAGAGTCTAGAAGAAGCCTTTAGGGGAAAAAGAACACAGAGGACTAGAAGAATTTAAAGCTTTCTAAAGAGTATTTTAGAAGGTTTCAAAGTAGATACTGAAATTTTGAAGAAGGGCATGACCCATTCATGGTCATCAACTAAGTCAATGTGCTTCAAACATTAACCAGCCTGTTTCAACTTATTCATCTTATTTCTTCAGACTTGAAGTTGATAATTGTCTTGTTAGAATTCTAACTGTAAGTGTTGTGATTTGTTGTGGTCTTAGATCTTCTTGAAGTTGAACTTTTGGCATTGGGATGTCTCACCACCTCCTCCCCCTCAACTCGAGCAACCTCTGGAAAACTTTACCATCTGATTTCATGTATCTTTGCAAGCGTTTGATATCCAGAATCACCAAATCCATTGTTCGATTTCCGGACTGTCGCTTAAAAAATATTCTGGGATCCAACCAGACACAATTGTAGACTGGAATAAAGCTAGTCAAATGAAAATTCATTCAATTATCCCGGAAGAGTTTGTTGAATCTTGTTCCTAATGTTTCCATATGTTCTCCACGTCATATGGTCACCAAGCAGAGTTTTTTGTCCTATAATTGGAATGAAAAGGAAGTGAATATTCCAGTGCAGACTTATGCTTCTTTGTGGTTGTTCCATATCGTAGATATCAGTTGAAAAACATAATCTACTACGGTGAGTAGTAACTGAGAATTAATCACCAAGCTTAGATTGAAGAAAGTTTGTGAACAAACTCTTGATTCCAACTATTCGGTTCAATACTCGTTTCAGCTGGAAGAGGTAGGTACTACCAGTTATTTATTCCAACATCTTTCAAACAAAATTCGAAATATATTTCCGAAACAAGTAACTTGGTTTAATACTCAGTAGTTTTTAATCCAAAAACATGGGATCCCATACTTAAAAAAGCAACCTTGACAAATCCTCTAATGTGGTCATAATCCTGGCTCTATTTCGAAGGCTGTGGCACTCGTTCATCTAGCTTCTAAAATGGAGCTTAAATTATTCGGAATTAATTTCAGTCCTTTTAAAACTTTGTGGTCCCCCTTTAATTGCCCATTAGAAGTTCAAAGTGGCTAAAAATTCCAGCAATCAACATATTTGAAATCTTAATATCTGATATTTAAATCAAAAACAAAAATCCAATCGATATCTTCAAATCCCAACTTTCCTACTCAAAAATTACATTTCCAACTTTCGAAACAAAACTTTTCTCTTGCTTACAATCAAACTGCCAATACATACCCCTTCCGAATTACAAATCAGCAGCCCGCCAAAGCCGTACAAAAGACTTGGATACTTCCCAATATGGTTCATCCATTTCCTTACTTTGTATAATTTCTTGGCCTGTGAGCCTTACGACATTCCGTAGCTGCAAGGTAAGAAGGGTCAACTTGCAGATTTATAGATCATTACAGGTATACAATTCTCTGTGTTCATAACGAGGATGCGTGTAAAAGGTTCTCCTAAATGTGTCGCCATGTGGTGACAGATTGTCTCACCTCTTTGGTGGTAACTTTTCATTGTGAAAGCGACAAGAGCCATATCAGATTGTGTTGCATCAAAACCTTGTTGTGCCACTTCTCATTGTGTGCTTCTTTGTATTCACAGCTATTGTATGCTTCCTACGATCCGATTGTTTCATTGATCATGCTCACTTCAACATAAGCTAATGCAGGTTACCTACTACAACAGAAATATCCACCACTGTTACGGAACTAGGTAATTTAGACATCTTTAGATAGTTCGTAGGTGCTAGCTTATTGTTGATTTTCCCAATTTTTCGATTTTACCTTTCGTTAACTTTCTTCTCTGAAGCTTTCCTTGTACTTCGTTCCCTCGACTTTCCGTTGTTCTTCAAGTCTTTCTCCTGCCTACACCTTTGTTTGGCTTCACACGACCGAAAATTTTATACTGAACTTTTTCATACAAACCTCCACAACAGCACCACAATGTTCAAGGCCAGTCTCCGCAGATACTCCATCAAGCACTTACCTGTGGAAACACAGCCTACAAACAAGTACAATGCGGCTCGTTCTGCCTTCAACCTCAAGCCTGTCCCCACCAATGGCCTCATACATAATCCTCCGGCTGCCATGCCCAGCTTGAAGGACACGCCTAAGGTCTTTTTACCCAAAAGTGACCCCAGATTGAAGTTCATGGCCGACAGATTCAAGGTCTACTCCCCGGAGGAGCTTGCCGAGATGCCCGTGATTTACGGAGCTAAGAAAGACTATGACTTGACTCCGGAAATAATCGAGCAGATTGTCAAGTTGAGAACAGAGGACAGCAACAAATGGACAATTGCTAAGTTAGCTGAGAAGTTCAACATCGATGCTAAGAAAGTTAATGTGATCACGGGATTCAGCTTGCAGAAACAACAGAAGATGCTTCAAGAGTTGACCAAGTTGAAGAAGGGTTGGTCTCAAAGCAGAAAGATGGCAAGAGAGGACAGAACGAAGAGAAAACAGATGTGGTTGAGGGGTGAGTTTTGATGGTTGAGTGATTGGATGAGAACTGAGTCGCCTGACTGTGGGCTTTCCAGCGTGTCTTAATCATGTATATATCCCTGCATTTCTTGTATATTTGACACCAATATAGGTGACGGCATTTCGACATTTTTTGTAGGTTGCTGCTGGCTTCTATAAAGGTATCGGCTGGTATCGAACATTATAGCTTGTAGTCAGATTGGTGCAGTTGATTGCGGCGAAAGTGGAGCCGGTCAGTTGGTGTGTCGAAAGAAGCAGTGGTAAAGAATGCTGGACAGCTATTGGGCCTGTTCCTCGACGTTTAACTCGCGAAGAGTGAGAATATCAAGCTCTTCGATGTTCTCTTGGACGTTGAGCTTGAACAGAATCACATAGTTGATCAACTTTTGAACAGTATCGTGCATCACCTCTCTTTGTTCCTTGATGTGGTACTTCAACTCTTGAAACATAATGTTTAATTCTTTGTGTCTTGTCTCCGCATCAATCACTCCCTTGTTCACGTTGATCTGCATTCCTTGTAACTCTCGCTGCATTTTTTCGATTTGCGCTGTATAGCTAGTACCTTCGCTCAACATTGTATCGAGTATTTCGTCGTGCGTTAATTTATTCTTTGTCACTTCAGCCTCTAGTCCTTCGATGTACTCTTGCTGATCAAAGATCTTTTCTGAGTATTGATCCACCTGTTCGCCAACCTTAAAATTGTCTTCTTGAATGCGGTGGATTTCTTGAGTGAGCTCGGAGCGGCTCTCTAGGAGTCGAATCTTTTCCTCGCGTAGCGTCTTATTAAGAATGTGTTCTGGATCGAGTTTGGCATTCTCTTCCAATATTGATGTATTAATCGAGAGTTCAAACAGTTGGTTCTCGGAAACAGGAATGCGTTGTGTCATTAGATTGTATTGATTGACAAAGCTTTCAAGACTCTGCAAGCTCTGCCGAAGGTCCTGTTCCTTCTTCGTCATGCCATCTTCTGCATCTTTGATGCGATTGTAAGTGGAATCAATGGCTTTGGACAACTTGTCACGTTCCATATTCAGCTTGTCAATATCACTGATTGAGTATCCTTTGGTGGAGATTATGTTTTCGAAAGTTTTCTTCTCGGTCTCGAGATCCACAAGCTGTTGCTCCGCCTGCTCGATTCCTGTCTGCATCTGTTGCAATAGTTCACCCCACTTGGCCTGGCGAGCCTCCATCTGCATCATGTAGTTCGAAAACTGCTTCAAATCGTTCTCCAACGCCTTTGACTTCGCCTCGGCCTCTTCTAGCTCACTGTACTGTTTATTAAGTTGGTCAAACTCTTTGCGAAGTGTCTCGCCAGCCTTTTGCTTTTCTTCTAACGCAAGAATCACATCGTTATTGGCAGTGTCGAACGCCTGTTTCATCTCCTCATAGAACTCCGTATAATCCTCCTTCTGGTCAATGAACGCTCGATATGATGAGATGATATATTTAATAAACACGCGGTCGAACACATCGTCAGGCGCTATTAGCGAGTCTTCGTTGAGATTCAGAAGGGACAAATTAAGTTTAACTAGCCAGTACAACATGCCTAGAAAAGCCGACCAATTCTGGCCACCCACAGCACTGATTGACGAGCGGTTGATTCCATCCAAATATGGATAATTCAAGATTTTGAGAAGCAGAAACACCTCTGTTTCAATGGCCCTGGTGAACTTATAATGAGGGTCTATTCGCCCGTAGAGAAATTGAAATATAAGTACGAAATCCTTCTGTGTGGGCTGCCGAAGCGTTCTCTTCGTGATAGGATGGTTCATCTCGAGCTCGAATTTGTTTGTCACAAGAAAGTCGTAGATTTCCTCCAGGATCAATGTCTGGTAGTTGCGATCCCTCAATGGACGCTGATCTCGTCTTTCGGACAAGGGGAACAGATTCTGAGAAAACTGTTGTGACTGCGAGTTCACCGTCTGGGACGATCCAGGAGCCTCGGAGTTGCCATTAACGGCATATACGCTTTGACGCTTATTTGAAGCTGGAGTCATAAGTAGAGTCGATCTTCTTTTAGCGGACTCAAATGAGTTAGACGTGCGCATACCGATGGATGCCCTGGTAGCCCCAGCAATGGAAAGCCGTTGAGTTTTCCGAAGGAGCTGTGCTGCCGACGGAGTGTGGTGTTCCATATAGATATTTTTGGGGTTTGTATGTTATTGTAGATGTATAGTTAGGTTTTTGTTTGTATTTTGTTTGTTTGTTTGGTCACGTGTGCGCACTCGCGTGATCAATATCGATTCCTAATCCCGTCATTCCTACAGGCACACACACACACATTTGACCACTGTTATATAAATTTACAATCAAAAACAAAGCGGCCAATTCGTTTGAGAATAAGACCAAATAAAAACAAAATTTGTATATCCCTCCAGATTCTACCGTTTATCTTCCAAACATCCGTACATCTCGATAACGATAAATGTCAATTTCTGTATCAAAGTTTCTGCCACCCCTCCTCTTCCCAGGTTCTCCTTCTCTATGGATCACGTGCGCTGCTGGCTTCATTCGCGTTCAGGCATCATGCTTTTGTTTAGAGATTAAAGTTGCCAATAATAAACTTACCCTGGCCCCCATCCAGCCTTATAACTTCAGTTTGCCGCTCCTATAGGTATTCTAGACTCTGTGGTATTCGCTTTATCCTTTAGCTTCCTCATTTGCGCTCTGGCTCACCTTCTGGACCACATTTGAATTGAGTTGTTCGTTCCAGCCCATATTTCGTTGAAACGGACCCCCTGGTGGATTATTCCTAGTTAACTTGGTGAATCTTTCCAACTGGACGTTCTACTGGACGTTTTCCGCCTCTTGTGATCGTTTCAGCTTCGTGCTGACGTCATTTTGTTGCGTTTCTAGCAACTTCCCCCCGCATCATCTCCATCACGACTTCTGTCAAACCATCCATGTCCTCCAACAAGTCTGGCTCGCCTGTGCGGCTGCCCAAACCTCCCAAGCTGGTTAAGCTCGAGGTTCCGATGACTCCGAAGACGACCTCATCGAAAAATCGCATGCTGATGCTCTTGGTCACTCCAGAGCAGCCTCTGGACTCTCTACCGTTTAGTCCTGGGTTAAAACGCACCAATCTGGGCACCTTGAAGTCTCCAGACTACAAACTTAATACACAAGGCGGCCAGTCGCCGTATATGACATCCTCGGTGCTTAAAACACCGAGGAATTCTGGCTACGAGTCCGATGAGAGAGAGACTCCCCATCGGAAGCTTTTGAGAACGCCGCAGTTCTTCAGTCCCGGCAGAAGACTTTTCGCAGAGGATCAGAGCCCCAATAAGCAAGAACTACTGGAGATAAGCACCCAGTTGAAGAGCAAACTCAGCCTGGCACTCGACAAAGTCAAGGGAACTGAGAAAAACGGCGTTGCTCCGGTCAAACTCGACTTCAGCGATCTATCCTTCACAACAACTCGTGAACTGTCGCCGAAAAAGCCGTTTCTGCAGCCATCGAGCACGCTGCCTCCTTCCAGCTCGCTCATGAGGACAAACATGAATTTACAGACACTTCAGCAGCTGCCAAATGTCCCCAGAAGGCATCTGCGGTCGCAGCAGATTTTGGATACAAACTTACGACAACCATCTGCTTATGGTAATGATCGAATTTCAATCCCCTCACCTGATGAAGAATCAAGTGCGCAGAATGCTTTATTGGCCGCGTTCTCCAGGCTGCAATCGAAAAACAGACGATACTCAGGCACTGAGAGACGACAATCAGTCGTTCTGCAACTCAGAGACTCACCACATGTCAAGCTTCCCCCTTTGAATGTCGCCCTTGGCAATAATCAGGGCGACAACGTTGAACAGGAAGCAATTTACTCTTTAATGTCACTATCGTCACCACAGTCAGTCAAGAAGTCACATGGAACACCAAGTGCTCTGCACAGCCGGCTGCACAGTCGACTGCAGAGCCAGAATGACTTTTCACCAGTTTCTTCACGATCTTCCTCTGTCGCCGTACAACTACCTCCGATCTCGGGGCTTGTTGGCAAAGTGGATAATGACGAGACGGATGTGGAAGATGACGCTACAGACGAAGATTTGTCCTCGTAATTTTGCACGAGGAGGATGGTATACATTACTCGATTGGGTAATTGGGCAGAACGATTACAAAAGCATTTTCTGGACTTGGTATTAGTTCATTGAGATTTCTTCTTCTTTCTCGCCTAGATTGTGGGCTCAGATTGCAAAATGATTTGTGGATCTAGCCAATTGCGGGTTTTCCCAGTCCAGCAGGCTTGGTTGGGATAATATATATTAGCTGGCAAATTACGTTTAGCACTGGGGTTAAAAGCTACCTTCAATCTACAGTCGAATTCATGCAATCTTATTCTCATTTGTCAACATGTCAACTCTAAATTCAACAATGGCAGCAGCCTTTTAGCGGCCGAAGCTCTTCATCATATTGTCTTCCATTATATTCGCAAACTCCTTCATGAAAACCTACAAAATAGTCGATACCAACAGAAGAAAATTTTTGAGCCTTTCACAAGTGTCCAGGTTCTGATTACTTCCAAAATCTCTCGCCTTATCAAATCAGATAATGTCTAAACAATTATTATCCGTTTGGATCGCTTACCTCATCTGACTAATCGCATAGTTAATCACTCCACTGGTGTGCGAAGCTCAATTATGACTGGTGTGACCCAGAAAGAGCCAATAGCGACATTGACGAAGGTCAGTTTGCAATTATTAAATTGCCGATTCATTCTAAGGTCTCTGTGATCTCCAACTATTTCCAATATGATTTTGAGGTGGATTCAATTGTGTCTTCCTACCGTAGATACATCCAATTACTTTAGTCTATGGGTTCTATTGCCGGAACCGGTCAAAGATTCCGCCAAGTTGATTAGGTGAGGTTGGTGTTGTCTGCAGGTCGATATCTAAGGGCTCGTTACTAATGAAGTTGAAGAAAAAAAAACTTCTTCCTTCAGTTTCCTTTCACACTTTCAGTCTTTTTTCTACTCATATTAAGCTTTAAATATTTGCTATCGTGGAATACCTTCCTTGCTTTGAAGAAAATCAACCTGAACCACTTTCTTTGTTCAAATCACCAGACTCATTACTAAGTCGCTCAAGGATAATCGACTCGACACATTTATTTGAACCAGCAAACTCTAGCACTACTAAAACGAACAAATATTCATAATGGCCGATGTCCTTTTGCTATTCCATCCCACTGCAGTGACGGATGAGGCCTTTGTTGAGTCCAAGAAGGCTGAAGTTGCCGACTCGTACCCATTGGCTAACATCTCGCAACATATCATCGACAGAGTCGCCAATAACTCTGTTGAGTTGGCTGGTAACGCTTATGACCACTTGGTTTACGTTAACCCCAACGAGAACCATTTGGCTATCCCTTCTGTTGTGATAACTAAGTTGTTTAACGCGTTGAAGAGCAATGGAACTCTTCTGGGTAACTTACCCACCGACCAGGACTTAGATGCGCTTATGAGCGGGTTCATTGTGAACTCTCCAGGTAAGTGGACTAAACCAGCACCGGCGCCAGCTTCTACCGTTTTACTTAAGAAGAAATCTGTCACTTCTGGTACAAAGATACTTCCATCATTCAAGAAGGCTACAGTTTCTTCCCCAGTGGCCATGACAGATACCTCGGCCAACAATACAGATGTAGATGAAGAAGTTTCTATGAAGAGAAAGCTTGACAACACCAAGTTGGCTTATTTCAGTGACGAGGAGAGCGAAGATGATGATGATCTCATCAGCGAGAATGATTTGATCACTGAGTCACAAAACTTAGGGCTTGACGTAGTTGTGCCTAAGAAATGTGAATTGCCAAATGGAAAGAAGAGAAGAAAGGCATGTAAAGATTGCACCTGTGGACTCAAGGAGTTGGAAGAACAGGAAGATTTGAACACTAGAAATTTGCAAGACACCATCTTGGGTAAAATGGCACAACTGGCCACATTGGAAGCTATTAAGATTGAGGAGAGATTGAAGAAATCTCAAATTAAGTTCACCGAAGAAGATTTGACCGAAATCGACTTCACAGTGGAAGGCAAGACAGGAGGATGTGGATCTTGTGCTTTGGGTGATGCGTTCAGATGCGACGGATGTCCTTACCTTGGGCTCCCACCCTTCAAGCCAGGCGAAGTGGTTACACTTGACAGCTTTGGAGAGGACATCTAAGTATATACGGGCATTATTTATAGGACAGGTTGGTTAATTGCAAGACACACTCAAGAATCTGAAAATGTAGGAAGGCTGTGGCCCATCTAGAATCGGAAATTTGGTTAGTAACACTCGCCGTGCATGGAAAAGTGGTTGTACTTTTAGAGCCATTTTGGAGCTTTTGCGTTTCTACCCGATTATTATTTCCCAATCTTACATGATGTCCAAAAGCACCCATCGATATGCGACCACAGAATATTTTCTCCAAAATTACGCCAGTAGACATCCACGTGATAATGGTTTCAACCAGAAGCCAAACCATCTTATGATCTAGAACAACAAGAGGAACATTATAACCCTTAAGCACCATGCGAGGATTTGCCGAGGACATTGTTCCAACTAATTTAGGAACTTCCAGAAAGATCGGCGACAGTGTGCTTGCATTTGAGCCACCATGAGGCTTTGACGTGCTTTTGACAATATAATTCTCTTCCTTCAACAATCGAGATCGTCGCTAGTTCGTGCTTGACAAGGACCCCACCTTGGTATTGGAGGCGACCTTGCTTGGTAGTCGTCATTCGGACTTGTCCAATTGTCAGAAGATTGGCAATGGTGGATGATTTGCAAGCATCAACATGTTGAGGCTCTCAATGGCCTGAGATGACGTGGCATATGCATTGACCATTGCTTTCTAGTCCCATTACTCCTTATGCAATCGCAGTCACAATGTTCATCGGAGTCTCTGGATCAAATTTACGTTATCTTTAGTCACAATGAGCCATGCACAGGCACTTTTCATAGATGATTGAATTATTCGACAGAAAAAAGCGCAAGAATCAAAAGAGAAAGAATCAACAGAATGAGATTGAAAAAAGCAAGATTATTAGAGCCAAGTGGTACCAGACATTGTCAGGAAACACTTCCCGATTGGAACTGTAGAAATGTTTTCCAAATGGTGCAATTATGATGACAAAGCAGGACGAGAAAATCTCAGCTATGAAGGATGAACTGATTTCTCTACTGATGGTTATAGTCTCACACGTGCAGAGGGGAGAGGTATGCGTCTCGTTGGGGCCACAAATCACTAACTTGAATAGTACCATGGACTGAACCACCGACAGAACCAAAAAAATGCACGACAACGTCACGATCACCGGAATGGAAGCTCAAACGGGTGTTGCACCATGCAAGGGCGTGACAGATATTTTGTCCTGCAGCAGTGCATGCATATCTTGGCGGAAACCAACTGCCTGTGACGGAGATTCGCAGGCCGTGTGGAACATTTCGGTGCTTAGGATTAACTGTGCTCCCACATGGGTGACCAATGTGGCAGTGTCACTTCACTGGACCCTGAAATCCTTAGCATTTAACAGCAGATCTGATTTCAGGTTGCTTGAGTGGAATGAGACTAAATAAAAACAATTTGGCCAATCTGAAGAACAAAGGGAAAAGAATTTTTTTTAGAACACGGTGTTTCTCAATCAATGCTACAAATACGGAGAAAACCCGCAAAAAAGCACTTGTGACCATTAGTCCAAACCAATGCGGGGGCATGCAATATTTGACGCAGTCTTGCGCGCAGTCTGGCGTGGGGTTAGATGCGCAAGTGAAACTCCCTTTTTAAAAGAATTGAGGATAATTGGGGTAAACTATTTGCATTTGCAAAGACAAATGCACCTACAAGAGTGCCAACAAAGGTACAGAGGAGGCTTTTTCTACTGATGTCATAGCGATCGGCAATACATGTATCATGCACGGCGTGTACAGATTATGTGGTTGATGTGCATACATTTTGGCGGGAAGGTTAATTCAAACGCATGTCGCGACTCCTTTGCCGACAGGCTTTCCTTAAGCGAGCCGATAAACGACCAGGGTCCATGCGATCAGAGGCACAATGTAACAAGAGCGTCGTTGGACATGCCGAAGCCGAATTGCCAATTTTTATGTTCTTCTACGAAAAAAAAATCGCCCTCTCATGACAACTGAAAATATTATTAATACTAATAACCTGCCCCGCTCAGCCGCAGGCCAATGACGTCCAAAAAATATTCTTCAATTCCGTACCTTCGACCTAAACCATACTGACATTCCGATTTACAGACAAACCGTAGTGAGCCAACTTCTCCTCTGTGGTGCTCTTGCCTTCACTTTTCTTTTTTGTCATTCTCAGTCGCATTATTGGTGAATGTCTGGACACTGGATTTTTCTTGTTTTGCTTTGTAGTTTGGTCGTCATCTACTGCTGGGGCTGGCTAGGCATGGCAAACCCCTCGTAGCCAGAGTAGGAGTTACCTGTAGTTGGTGTGGGGAGAGAATTGAATCGCTGCTGTCCGTGTGCCAGGTCGTATGCTCCGTAAGGTCCCGTCAGTGCCTCAGGGGCCGCATACTGTTGCAGCAGACCTTGGAGATGTTGTTGCAGAGTTTGCTGCTGGGGCAGTTGGTTCTGGTTCTGTTGTGGTGCCGATTGTTGCGCCTGTTGTTGCGCCTGTTGTTGTTGATGGAAGCTTTGCTGACTGTGATACTGCAGCATTGGTGTCAGTCCCAGCAGCATCTGATCGCCATAACTGAATTGGCTAGCAATCTGCTGATATGGGTACACGTACAGGCCCATTTGTTGGGACAAGTAGGCATTGGCTGGTTGTGCCAATTGCTGCTGTACTTGCTGCTGTGCCTGATGTTGCACTTGCTGTTGAGCCTGCTGATGAGTCTGCTGTGAATATGGCGATTGTGATCCCATCTGCGACTGGTACTGTTGCATCAGGCCAGGTATCGTCTGTTGCTGTGCCAAGGGCAGTTTTTGTGCCAGCAGCATCATCTGGTGGTCCTGCTGGGCAAGGTAATGGGTCTGTGGCTGCACGGCATGGCCTTGACGAGCACCTTTCAGGTGACAAACAGGACAGTTCTTGTTCTTGCCATTGCGGCGAGGAGTATAACGGTAATTGGGATATTTTTTGGCGTGATTTTTCTTCTCCTCCTCCGCCAAATTGTTCCAATGGTCTCTTTCACCAGGTGAAAGGGCTCTCCACCGACGACCCAACTCCCTTGAAACCTCGGGGTTTGTTTTCGCCTCGGTGGCCTCATCAAGCACCGACTGGTGGTATTTCTGGCGGAATAGAATAAATGCATTTCGGGGCCGTGGAATTCGATTAGGGTTCAGTTTGCAAATACACTTCTCCACGCCCACTCCACTATATCCACCAGCCGAATTAGCCATAGTATGTGGAGTCAGCATCATGTTCAGAGCAATGTAGTTGGAATTGAAGGACGAGGCAGGTGTAGTGTTAACACTCAGGTGGTACAGGTTGGGGGTGTTCTGCAAAGCATCAGTCTGCGCCTGTGAGTATGAGGAATATTGTGACGACAATAGTCCGTAAGCCATATCAGCCGATTGTGGTTGATGACTCAGACCCTGCGTCTGATGGGGCTGGTGGTTAAAACTTTGGTGGTGGGCCAGCGCCTGGATCGACTGCGAATGGGGCTGATGATGCAGAGCCAGGGTCACTGGCGCTGCCTGGGACGTCTGCTGCTGGTACTGGTACTGCTGCAGTGCATCATAGGCGTACTGTTGGTTCACAGGCATCATACGTGCTAACAGAGGAAGCAGATGCGATACCGAAGCCGGGTTAGAAGTAGAATGCTTGGAATAGTCTTCGACACCAAGATTATCTTGCTGGTAGTACACTGCTGTGGACATGCTCTCAGCAATTGAAGGAACGGTGACTGGAAACAAAACTCACCAGGAAGGGCAATGTGGGATGGGGAGATGCCGTGATTTTGAGTTCGAGGCACAAATAGTTGTGAGGATGGAGAGATGGCGGGAGTGAATTAAAAAAAAGCCTAGCGGTAGTAGAAGCTTTTTACAAATCACCACAAAACAATAAGATGGCCATGCAAGTAAGTGGAAGTCAAAGCCTTTTTTAAATGAGTTCCGAGAAACAGAAAAGGCCCGTTGCGGTGCACAATAACCGGTTGCATTAGGACGGACACAATCAGAAACGCACTTTGAAAATATCGCATCCCCCATGCAGCACTTGCGTTGACCTGCACAAACCCTGTTCACCCACCGCAGCAAAATGCCGCTCCTTCTTTAATGCTGGTGCAGAGGGAGTCCCTGCATGGTTGAAGGTTGGGAAGCGAGGCGGATGCACACGATTTAAGACAGGGTGAAATGGGGCCATGTAATATGATTTAATGTTAGATTTTAACTCAAGGGGGGCTAAGATTGAGTTTTTACCTACCGATTAAATAGGTGGTCTGGATATAAGAGAATGTTTTAGATGACACAACTTACGGATTCTCCTAACTTCGTGATATGTGCTATAAATACGGTACTTACTCCCTGCAGATACGCTCGCCGGCAAGGTTGGAAATTGTCGATCATTGTGCCGGGATTTCCTCCTCAATTTAGCACACTGGCTGCGGGGCCCCATGCATCCAATGAGTCTCACCTGAGAATCCCAACCTCTCACTAATCTTTCGCATTGGCTTCCAGAGCTCCCCGTGCTTTTGCTTTGCAGCTGCCCGAAAAGCTTCCCAGTGGCCACTCAATAACGCTAAAAATCAATTCTACAATACGGTTGCATTTTAGCAGTTGCGTTGCATTACATGTGTCTCCCCGTTTGACTTTTTTTACTTTTATTTTTTTTTTTAGTTTACCAGAGGACGGCCAATTGGACGCCAAGTGACATTCCACCATAGGGCATGTGAATGTTGTGCAGTGCCACTCTCCCAACCACCACTTTTATCCTGTGGGTCCAGGCTTCGAGTGTCCCCAAAGACTAATGCACCTAGCTCATCTGAATCGGATATAAGAATTTTCCAGACTTTCTTTGTCTGGCGCGTCTTAGAATTCTTAAGCTCCATAATCCGCCTGCGATCGTCAGGAGGGATTGGCAAGGCGTGGGCTTAATCCGGTGTTGAACACTAGGAATTTAGTCCTGTAGATAAGTGAGGAACAACAACCCGTACATGCCGGTGGTACATCTGCAAAATCCGCTGTACGCACCGCATCGTGCACTATGCAAATGCGCGTATCTCCTAGATCCTCCGCGACAATTGTTCCTTACCATAGGTATTTATATCGACCTAGCCATGAACGTCAATCAATGAATCCTACTCTGCGGCATCCAATGTCAAGTCCGACGCCCATATCCAAATCTGGCTTCTCCGTCGAGGTCTGGGCCCCGGAATTGTTGTTCGTGTTGTTTATTAATTTTGTTTCCATGGACTCTTCGGAGCCGAAATCCATTCCTGGCACTACTCTGGACACACATACATCCTGCTCGTAAAAAATCAAGCCAATACTTTAACTCCAAACTCAATTCCAAAGAGGATAGTGCTAGGAACCCTGAGGCACACCATTCTCTGGTGGGTGATATTGGTTCCTCAGTTGCGGCATTGAAGGTATTTGAAGCCAATTTGTACGGACGAAATACATTGTTGGCCAGCACAGAATGAAGTTTTGAAGATTGAACGTTTGACCTCTCAACAAAGGCATGAAGTCAAGTGCCATTGCGAACATGTTTGGATGTCATTGACATCAAAGAAGATTTTAGTCGACTGCACGCTTATCTTGGAAGATCGTCGGTGAAGTCGGGCACAGAGTACCCGAAGTAGGCCCTGCACGGGCCGGGAGCGAAAGCAGATCCGAAACTATCACTCAGTGATGGTGAGCTACAGGTGTCGACAGTATAACACACATGGAAGCTTCGGCTAGGTGATGCGTGAAGAATCTCGGCAGCCAAGTTTGGAACACTTCCGATTAACTCTGTGGTTGGAAAAGTGGACATAACTTGCCGCGGGCTCGCAGCAGGTACAGCTATCGCCGCATCGTGCAGTAATAAATCCTGCAGAATGCCCCGCTCCGGTTGAACTTCCGTGCGATTTGACTTGCGCCTTCTGCAGAAAGGGTCCTGGCCCGTTTAGACTTTGACCTTGTGAATTGCATTCTGCACATATATCTCCGGAAATATGATTGCCGCTGTCTCCAATCTTCACATGAAGATGGTGTAACCTCTAACTTTGCACATGGAGCATTAGACTTCTGGTTATTTCCTGGGTATTTTTTACCAACCGTCAACTATATGCTGCCAACTTAGTTGCTTTCCTTCATCTACCCCTCAATCTTATCAATTATTCCGCATTGGACTTTCTCTTAACCAACCACGCTCTAAATCCGGGAGGAAACCATTCGCCGTATCTGCTTCTCTTGCATTCATGGTTTCGCATCGTATGTTCTTAGACAAAACCTTGATTATCTGCTCTATATTTCACACGTTAGCCGAATCATGTTCCATACTGTGTGTTTCATACTGTGTGCATCGTATTTATAAGTAGTGTCTTATTTGGGGGGAGTGATTTGCAGATGACTCTGACCAAGATGCGCCGGATGAGAAACATGCTAATCCATCGTTGCAGGTAATACAGCTTCCATGAGATGCGGTCAATTCAATTGCAGGATCCAGAAGATGAGTATTGTCTGGGGTGTACCTTCTGAGCGTCAAGAATGCCACCTGTCGGAAGGCACACAAGTGCCCCAACCATTCAATTGTGGCTTTCACAGAGGCACTGGTTTGGACCCAAGGGCAGGGAGGGGTCGTGGCTGCAGGCACACGTTGTCAGTCTGAAGTTTCTTCCATTTCACTAGAGACGGAAGATGACAGATCTGCAATATCTCATGATAGCCGTCTGGAAGAGAGCGAGTAGGCGCAATTTGGGTATGAAATGATAATTTCCACCTGAGATGCGGCTTGCGCATCTTTCTCTCCCGCGCTGTACATAAATGTTCTGCAGCGAAGCTGTCAACCATTTGAAAACTCACCTCATAGATTTGCTTCAACAGTGCATGACTGATCACCATTGCATCGCGGACATGTAATGTATATTACGCATCACCACTGGCGTATTTATAACTTCAATCCCTGATGCTTCCTTCTCTTCTCCATGCTTGCCCTTGACCAATGTCAGCGCATGATCTGGATCGTTTTGTTGTCTCTTTATTAATTTAATCTCGGCGAAATGGCTGGGAACAAGTTAAAATATCACAATTGCTCACACTGGTCAAGAAATGTTTATGTTGGCCGATTGACTCTGTGCGCCCAACTGTTCACTTGCATCGGTACCGCGTCCCGACCTTCTTTGCTCCTGTTGGAGAAACACTTGCCGAGTTTGCTGTAGGCGGTGCTAATGGCATCATTCAATTGTTGGGTATTCACACTCAGTTTCATTTTACAAGCTATCAAAGCACCGAATCCAGTATGAATTACGTCCCAACCAGATTTATTATTCCATTTTTCTTTCTTTTTTTGGTTATGCTGTTTGTTGCCCCTCAAATACCTCTTTCCATTTCCATCTCAAGGTCTCAAGGTCCAGAACCATATTTTCTAGCTCCAAAACCATATTTTCTAAGTAGATGATCTAGTTACACACCTCGGTAATTTCAAGGTTCGGATGTCTTATTCATTTAGCAGATATTATCGGAGAATCCATATGGTTGTCACTTCGCAACCTGCCATACATTTATGGGGTCGTCGCCACACACGCAATCTTCTTTTGTTTATTGGTTTTTGGTTTTTGGTTTTTTATTTTTCACCTGGCCCAAATTAGGAAGCATCCACTTATGATCGTAACCCGCTAATATTTTTCCTAATTTGTCGTGTCTCCTCCGCCTCATATTCACTCCCGATCTAATTCTCCAACCTTCAACTTCGTACTGCAGATACTGCCAGTAGTCAAACTACCTCAACCTTCTTGTCCAACTACCGAGTAGATACCATGGAATTCTCAATTCTCAATGGAACTGATGAGTTCCCATACCCCCTCACCATCACCAGGAATGCATTTGCTGATAATGCAGATTTTGACCCTGATACTTTCCTATACACTAACCATCGGTTCACGTCGCTCGATTCGTTGATTTCTGACTTGACCACCCTCTCCAAAACGCTTAATCAGGACCTTTTGGACCTGGTCAATGAAGAGTACTCCAAGTTCATCCAATTGGGAATGTCGATTGATGGATGTCTTGAGCAAATCAACAACATTTCGCTTGATGTAGGCAAGTTCAACGGTCTACTCGACCAGTCATTGGAAGACTTCACCAATTCTTCTGCTGTTTCCGAAAAGGCTCTCAATCATAAGAAAAGACTCAATTTACTCAAAAACAGAGTTAAGCTAGTGATGCTTCTACATGAACAGTGCTCAAGTTTCGAGACTTTGTTAGGGTTAGATGTGGGAAACGTTAAGCCCGAACATTTGATGGCAAAGTTATCCACTTTGGCCACACTATACCTCTCTGTCACAAAGATTCATGCCATCTTGACAGAATCACCAGATGTGGAGCAAAGTGTATTTTTTGAGAAGGTTGTGAAGACCAAAGTTGTATCATTGAAGTTCGAATTCAAGCTGTATTTGGATGAGCTATTTAGTATAGCCAAATCTGACTCAAATGCATATGGAGCTTTGACATTGCGTCTTCTTCATGTGTATCGTGTCACTGGACATTCTTCCGACCTTCTAGCATTGTTGCATAAGAGGACATGAGATGGTGAGAATTATGGGTGTTTGTTAGTTACTAATAGAAAATCATGGGGAGATGGCCCCAAAATTTCGAGACAAATGAGGTTTGAAATTCGTGCAATGTCCTACAAAGACGTCCAAAGCCATGAGGGACATGGAAAGTCATCAAAAGCCTAGAGGAATTACTGGACATATAAAACCTGCTATTATCATGTATCTTGACAAAAATGTGGTCTACATATCCTATTTTTGGAATGAGTCCAGTGGCCGAATGTGCATTTTGGGTTTGCCAGACGTTCCAGACCTCGAATATGTTGGCTAAAGCACCCTTCGCTAATTCATTTTTTCCCCAAGATACAAATTAACCTGATGTGCAGCTCTCCTGCTATTGTGGGAATGAACTTAAAAGTATATGAGGTGTATATTACCAACCTTACATTTACGGTACTTCAATCATTACATCAGGCCAGATTATCCAGTTAGTGCAGAAATGGAACGTTACATTATGACCCGTATGTAGGCATGCAACGTCGCGAGCACTATTACGTCTGCCCAGTGAAATCGAATGAAGGTAAAAATAATATTGTGGAAGCGGAGTCGGAGTTCAAAGTGCAGATGATCTTATTGATTTCGTATGCTTTTGTTCATTGCCGTTCCATTGTCTTTAAATGAAATACTGATCTGTGTGAGCAGATCGTGAAGTTTCAAAAACTGGAGAAGATTCTTGAAATTTTGAGAATTACAACTTTCTTGGTTTAATCCGTTATATTTTTTTCAACATTATCGTACATTTTGCCAATTGTTTCAATTCCTTCTATCTAGTTCCCTCTTCCAATTCCTTCCAGTTCTCCCAATTTCTAGTTTACCATCCAAGCAAACTTTTCTAAGTCGTTAAATGAAAATTTAACCCAAACATTTACGAACTAGGCGTAATATCCAATCCAGTTATTTACTCAAGCAAATCGAAAATAGATAACCTGAAATTTCCAACTATCTTGTAATTATTATTGTAATCTTCGCAGCCATTGCCATCCTCACTTTCTAATGACACTCAACCACATCTTCCTAGTTAAATAATTTATCCCTTGAAAAACTAGAATTCGCCCATCAAACATCAATTTCTTCACTAGTTACAACATCCTCTATCTTCACCGCTAATGACACAATCAATACAAATACTCCAACTCCATACCCATTTCTACTCTCATGCGTAATCTCAGGCACCAACCAAACCGCGACAAAAGACAGTTACAACTCATAGATTTTCGGTTAACACACGCCTTCCGCATCCAAAAACTCATATAGTAATTCAGCTCTAGAACTTCACCTCCACCATGGTTTTCGGAAAATACTTTACAGCCAGACACGAGTGGGAAAACGTGGACAAAAACGAATTGCCCAGCGACATCCCCGAGGTCGAGGAGGTGGGCGCAACCTCTGCTCCTCTCTTATCGGCAGCATACTTCATTGGCGCCAGATGCAAACCATACAACGACGACTTCATGTTGTGTAAAGACGAGAAGAATGGAGGTACCGTAGAGTGCTTAAAGGAGGGTAGAAGAGTGACCCGTTGTGCAGTGTCTGTTTTGAAGGATTTGAATAAGTACTGTTTTGACGAGTTCAAGTTGCATTACGAGTGTTTGGAGCAGGAGAACCACAGATTGGGCTCTTGTAGAGCCAGCGAGAAGATCTTCAACAAGTGTGTTTTTGACAACTTGAAGTTGGAGAAAAAGATTCCCGGAGTGGAGCAGCAGATCTTCCTCAAGGAGAATCCTATTTACACGGGTACTGGGAAGGACAAGAGTGTGGCCAAGGCGTTTTTGGATACCAAGAGTGCTCCTGCCGAGCTGTCATAGCTATTCATGCATCAATAGATACGATATTGGAACTTTGTAGGTGAGGGAGGATCAAATTGTGGAGAGAGAACCGAGCCGGAACGACTGAGATTCCTTTCAGGTGTGCCTTTCTAACAGTCTAAACCTCTGATTATTTCTTTTTTGTTCTTCAAGATAACTTCCCAATCTCAACTATACTCTTTCTATAGTTTCTTTTCTCTCTATCTTCTCTCACTATTTATTCCATGTAGTGTCAAATGCACCTCTTCACATCTATCAGATCTTGCGGTCGTGCACACACCATATCATCAAGAAAAAGTATCAACACCACATCAGCACCTTCTCTTCACATTCTATGTTCGGCGCATCCTCAGGAGGCACAGGCCTCTTTGGCAACTCCAACGCAAACAATGGCCTCTTCGGAGCCAATTCCTCTGCTCCAACCGCCCCAGGTGCCTCTGCTGCTCCACAGTCAACTAGTTTTGGGACGTCTGGAACTTCTGGCTTTGGAAACTCGAACCCTCAACAAGGGGGCCTTTTCGGCAACAACAACAACGCATCTACAAACACAAACACGCTTGGAGGAACAAACGCAAGCACGGGTGGCCTCTTTGGCAAGGCTCCAGCGGCCCCTGCCACCACTGGAGGTCTCTTTGGAGCTTCAAACAACGCTCAGGCTAATCTGGGTGGGCTTTTCGGCACTGGCAACTCTACAAACTCTGCATCCACTCAAACGGGGGGATTATTCGGAAAACCTGCCGCTCCTGCCACTTCAGGTGGCCTTTTTGGCGCAAATAACAACGCTGCCTCCACAACACAACTGAACGGCTTGTTCGGCAGTAAACCCGCCACAGGAGGTCTTTTTGGTTCCACTGGCGCCAACCCGTCGAACTTCTCCTTGGGATCTACTGCGGGTGCCAGCAACCGCCCCGGTGGCTTGTTTGGTGGGACCAACAGCACTGCTCCCGCTGGACCCGGAAATGCTACGGGAACAACCACAGCATTCGGCACGAATAATGCAGTAGTAGCCCCAGGAACAGCGGGAGCATCTTCGGGCTCAGGACTTTTCACTAACAACACAAATAACGCTCAGCCATCGTTTGCGTGGTCTTCACAGCAAAACTCAAGTGTCCCTTCCAACCAATTGAACTTGCAGTTGTCCCAGGCACCAGCAAAGGCTCAGCAAAGTTCTTCCACATACACTCCGGCCATCAATGACCAGCTCATCAAATTGAAGGAGCAGTGGGACCCCTCGTCACCTAAATGTGTGTTGAAGACTCACTTATACAACAAATTCAGTGAACAGGAGATGGCTGTGCTCATGCAGCAGCCCAGACCCGCTAATGAAACGCCTGAAGATTGGGATCATGCCATGTCCAACCGTCCGGGCCCATTGTATTACCCAGTGAAGGTTACTTCGTTCTCAGAGGTTGCACAACGTATTGAGGTTCAGTTAGACCATGTCGCTAAGGGCCGCATTTTGCTTAACACAATCAACAATGAACTGAATCAGTTGCTGTCGAAGCATGACTTAGACAATACTACGCGTATCATGAAGGCCAAGGTCAGGCACACCAAGCTCGCGCGTCGCTTACTTAGACTCGCAACTATCTTGGCTATTCTCAAGTTGAAGGGGTATCCGTTGTTGCCAGAGGAAGAGGAAATCTCCAAGCAGTTCCAGGCACTTAACGCCAAAATCACTGATCCTAATGCTCCTGTTGGAAAGCTTAGCGATCTCTATGCTAGGTTGGCCATTCTCAAGGGCAGAAGCGAAGAATTGTCACATCAGTTGGAGTCTTCTATTCAAACTATGAACGGAGGCTTGAAGAGTGTGACCAACGACTCACGCGAGGTATCTGGTGAGGGAAACACGCAATTGGACCAAATTGTCAGTCTGTTGACGAAGCTTCTTTACAAACAACAAGTTGGACTCAGCTACCTTAACGAGGTTTTGCAGAAGGACTTGGCTGTGGTTGACGAGGCCACTGCTAAACGTTAACTGAAGCTGGTTGTTGGCTAGAATAATGTTTCCAAGTTCATTTACTTTTTCCTCAGCAAGCGTTACTTCATTTGTCTATAAACCCGGAGAAAACTTGTTTCCCACGAACGTTACGCATGGCAGGCAGTCTTCCCAAATCAGTGATGTTTACATCGCCATACTCATTAGCATCCACGTCGACAGTTGTGCTGTACTTCTCGCCGGTAATTCGCAGCACGGCACGCATCCCATTCTCGACAAACTCCGGTTCCATCTTGTGAAACTTCTGAAAATTATGCCTCACCCCAGCCAAAATGTCACTGCGCCGAAGCGTGGTTTCTAATGTGGTAAAAGGGCTGTTGACCGTTGAACTGCTCATACGGTACTGCTCAGCATACTGTCTGGCCCCAGCAGTTAAGGTATGCTTAAACGGCACCTGTACTCTCCCCTGGAAATAGAGCTCGTCGTTCTCGATATATGAGTACCGACAAATGCCACAAATGGACTTCAAATATTCGCTCAACTCGTGTTGGCGTTGTCGTAGCGTAACTGTAGTTGTCTTGATACCTGAGTCCACACCACCCAATGGGTCTAGTTGACTCCTCTGATCCGACGCATTTAACAAAACCGTCACATGACGACCATATAGGTTTGTATCTGTGTGTTTGGCCTCCTGGACATTGAAATACTCCAATGTTCCCAACTTCTGGAAGCTATCATATAGAAACTTCACCTCTTTGCTATTGGTGGGGACAGGCGTTAATCGAAATCGTGCACCCACACAAAATTTGAAGTAAAGTGCTCTTCTGGCCTCTAGAGACATTGCAGGACCAATGTCGTTTTGGTCGTTTTGGATTCACAGAAAGAGAAGATGTCTAATCGGTCACTGAGATGATATACCTGCACAGCACCGACTGCTTCTGTCAGATAATGTTACATTAGTATAGGTAATAGGGCAACTGAAAATAGATAAATCTGCTGGTATCACGCTCCTTTAAGCATAATGGCGTCTCTTCGGCTACTTACAGAAACCATTTCGGCAGGACTCAACCGCAATGTCTCAGATACCTTTCTGGAGTCCATTGTCAGAATATACAAGCAAAATGGGAATAAAGAGCAGTTTGTGGGAGCAACGGCAGCATTGGGGCTCTCGGGACTGCTATCAGCCAATATTTACGTTTATATCAATGACAACATTGGCAAGATTGAGGCAGAAATTGGTGGAGATTCCATAATGGAGAAACGAGATGAAAGGATTAAACCTAAGGCAAAAAGATCAAAATTGACACTAGAATTTGATGATGATTTGGATGATTTGGATGATTTGGATGCAGAGACGTTGGATTTTCCCCAGAAAAAGGTAAAGAAGAAGTTAACCTTCAAGAAAATTAAGAAGGAAGACGCTCAACGAGTTAAACAAGTTTTGGTGAGAAGTGAGGTTCCCAAAAAACAGGAGGAACCATTGCCGATTAAGAATGTTACTCCAAAAGAACAGCTGGTTGTTACGTCTCACGAGAGCTCGCTACCGTCGCCTGAAAATGACCCAATCTTCCAGCTAGATACAGTTGAAGATATCGACAATGAAAGAGACTGGTATACTCAAGAAGAGAATGGATATGCGGCTGTGGAACAATATGAGGACTTGGACACAGAGTACCGGCCACGGCAGAAACCAAAAATCGTCCGGTCTAACCGAACTGGAGGAGGATATGATGCTGAGGGAAACTATGTGGATTATGACCATGACAACGGATCCATGCACAATACGCTCCCGATTCTTTCCCACTTCCTAGTACCTCCATTTTTGCAAGATTCAAAAGACTATCTTTTCCTAGAGGGCCAGAACCGTACGGCAAGAAACGTGGGGCCCAGTATTAGTCCCATCAAGGACCCGCTGTCTGAGTTGGCAGTGTCTGCTCGGACAGGGAGTTTCGTGGTGAAAGAGAGAAAGGAGAAAAAGGAGAGGGCTCAGCAAGCCAAAGACCGGTCTAATTTGCTGGGCTCAAACATCGCTGGAGTATTGGGATTGGAAGGAGATGAGACTATGCCGAAAAAGCCAATTGAGGCTGAAGACAATCAACCAGCAAGCTTTGAGCAAATACAAAGACAGAGAAAACTACTCCCAGCGTATGCCGTTCGAGACGAGCTCATGCGAATAATTGCAGAAAATCAGATTGTAGTAGTTATTGGAGAGACTGGATCTGGTAAGACCACCCAACTCACGCAATTCTTATGTGATGAGGGATACGGTAAGAACCTAGATAAGGATGGGAAAAAATTACTCGTGGGCTGTACGCAGCCTCGACGGGTGGCTGCCATGTCCGTTGCTAAGAGGGTTTCGGAGGAGATGGGATGTCGATTGGGTGAGGAAGTTGGGTATTCCATTCGTTTTGAAGACAAAACAAATGCCAAAAAAACGAAAATTAAATACTTGACCGAAGGTATTCTACTTCGAGAAATGCTAGGAGATCCTAACTTGGAAAACTATTCGTGTATTATCATGGATGAAGCTCACGAAAGAACATTGAACACAGACATCCTTTTGGGGCTTTTTCGGAAACTACTACGTCGTAGGAGGGATTTGAAACTAATCGTTACAAGTGCAACAATGAATGCTGATCGTTTCACACGATTCTTTGGTGATGCACCTCAGTATTTCATTCCCGGTCGAACTTTCCCAGTGGACGTGTTCTATTCCAAGTCAGCATGTACTGATTATGTGGAGACCACTGTCAAACAGGTAGTAACTATTCATTTGGCGAACAAAAAAAGTGACGGAGACATTTTGGTGTTCATGACCGGTCAGGAAGATATTGAGGCTGTGTGTGAATTGATCCAGGAGAAATTGGCTCTTTTGGATAATCCTCCACCCCTTGATATTTTTCCAATTTACTCCACTCTTCCTCAGGACCTTCAGAAACGGATTTTCAACAAGCAGAATGCAGAGAGACGAAAAGTGGTGGTTGCAACCAACATTGCAGAGACTTCGCTTACTGTGGATGGAGTGAAGTATGTTGTGGACTGTGGACTAGTGAAAATGAAGCTCTTCAATGCTAAACTTGGCATGGATGCCTTGCAAATGGTGCCCATTTCGTTGGCCAACGCTCAGCAAAGAAGCGGAAGAGCAGGAAGAACCGGACCCGGTATTGCTTACAGACTCTACACTGAAAAGGCTGCCAGTGCAGACGAAATGTATGTTCAGCCGATTCCAGAGATCCAAAGAGCAAATTTGAGCTCGGTGATGCTTATGCTCAAGTCTCTCAAGGCTGGCGATGTTATGGGCTTTCCATTTTTGGATCCTCCACCTCCAGACTTACTCAGTTGCTCACTCTACGACTTGTGGTCCATGGGTGCACTAGACAACCAGGGAAACTTAACCGACCTCGGGTCAAACTTGACGCTTTTCCCTATGGAACCTACGTTAGCTAAATTGATTTTGATATCTTGCCAGGATGCATTTCGATGCTCTTCAGAGATTGTCACTATAGTTTCCATGCTATCTGTTCCGAATGTCTTCTACAGACCCAAGGAAAGAGCTCAAGAGGCTGATTCTATCAGAGAAAAATTTCTAGTTGCCGAACTGGACCATTTGACGCTTTTAAATGTGTATACACAATGGGAGCAGCGAGGACAATTGAGGAATATGACTCCTCAAAAGTTAGCCACCTGGAGCTCCAAAAACTTCTTGCATCACCGGTCTTTATTGCGTGCTAGAGATATCAGGAATCAGATCTTGCTCATATTGGCCAAGAACAAGTACCCACTAACAAAGGCAAGAAACGATACAGATATCAGAAGGTGTCTCTGCGCTGCTTATTTCCACCAGCTGGCTAAATTGGTCAAAATGAACGGAGGTGGCCGAGGTCAGGCGGAGTATTCCAACCTTCGCCAGTCATACATGAAAATGTACTTACATCCCACCTCAGCTTTGGCCGGAGGAACCGACATCAGTCCACTGTATGTCGTTTATGACGAATTGGTGTTGACAACCAAAGAATACATGCAATGTGCCACCGCTGTTGAACCTGAATGGCTTCTTCAATATGGATACTTGTTCTTTGGTGTGAGTCTGAGTGTCAGAAAACAGTTGCTTGGACAGGTTGACTTTGACATTGTGGATAAAGCAGAGTTGGAAAAGGAGCTCATGAAGGCACCAGAAGAGCCAAAATCGAAGGAAGTGGAGAAACGTAAGACGATGAAGATGAAGAGGTTCTAGGTCTCGTTCCATGCTTGCTCTTGGCTAGTGCTACATAAGGATAGGTAATAACAAAGAAGGTTGCAACCGTGAAGTTATAGCAAGCTGTAATGGTTGCAACATAGAGGAATAATCCGATGTGCTGTTAACCCACAGATTTTATCCCATAGGCATTACCCGACAGGTTTTATTCCACCAGGTAATACGCGACATGTGTTCACCAGAGTTGTAACCATGCATCGCATTGCATGGACATTCTATTGTTTCGTCGGATCATTCTATGTTCATTACAACTGTACATTATCAATGAGGCGTGCTTCGCCTCCGGTTGCACGAGGCACTCTCACTGCTGTGGAGATAGTGGCCCCTACCTCCGGTGTGACTTCTTCTAGATCCTCCAATGTTTCGGGATGGGAAATGGCAACATATTCCACCGTGTAGGTTTCTGGCATTGTATCGTAAACCTTCTGTATCTCTTGCAAAATGGACTTTGCTGCTACCAGCGTTCCCCCACCATTAATTTTCCTACTGTAGAAGTCCTTACCAGCACATAATCCTTGGTAGATGATTGCACACTCGTCTTTAGTTTGCTGGGACAAATATTCATTTCTCGACAGCATAGCAAGCCCGTTTGGCTCTCTTAGGGTAGGCAAAACATTCACCTCTGTGTCGAAGAGCAAGTCCTTGACCATATTCTTCACCACCACACACTGCTGGGCGTCTTTCTGGCCAAAGTAGATATTTTCTGGAGAGACGATGTTAAGCAACTTAGCAACCACGGTGGCCACACCCCGGAAAAATGCCGGTCTCTGAGCTCCCTCTAGTTGTTCTGAGCACCCCTTGACGTTGACAAAAGCACCCTTCTGTTTATCCACCTCCAAAACGATTCCCGAAGGATACATTTCCAGAACCTTAGGAACAAATACAGCATCCACGCCCTTGTGCGGGAAAGTGGCCGCCAACAAGTCCAAGTCACGGTCTAACGCCCGAGGATAAGCGTCCAAGTCCTCATGGGGAGCAAACTGTGACGGGTTGACGAAAATCGACACGATGGTACGATCATTATTAGCCAACGAATGTTTGACCAAGTGGCAGTGGCCCAGGTGGAGAGCACCCATGGTAGGCACAAAGCCGACCTTCTCGTGGTTGAAAAGGCACTGGCGGCGCCATTGGCGAACTTGCTGCACTGTACGTAGCACGGGCACCGATCTGGTCATAGTGGTAGTTTGTAGATGAAAATTTCGCGTGGGGTAGAGATGAGGTGTTGAATGGTGTGGGGGAGGGGCGATGGAGAGACGAACTAACGAAGTGGCCGGAGATTTATGGCTATGAGTACTTGATGAAGATCAATTTATAAGGTTTCCAAGAAATCTTCCAAGTCGAGTGACTCATCAGTTGCCATCGGTCGTTCGCACATTGGATAGAGGACTTTTGCCGAGGTGAACGATGAGATCAAGAGAGTAGTCGGTGAGGGCCGGAATGTTGAGCTGAAGACAAAAATGAAAAATAATGGCTTTATTAGGAGATTCTTGGTATAAAATGCCCAGGTTGAGTGCATAATTTTGGTTATTCGAGTCTGCACTGCGTATCTGAAGTCACTGAGGGCCATTCAAGGTAATATATTTGATACTGTTGTGACTGAAACGTGATAATTTAAAAGAATCAATAAAGACAGATATCTACTAGTTGAAATGCATTTGAATCTGGATTCGATTAGAAGGGGTGGATCATTTCTTTCGATTAATATTTGTTGCACCAAGTACTAAAACTAGGTGACATTATAAGAAGTGGATTCGATTCTTCATATGAATTTCGCAGCCATGAGCTTCGCAAGTACAGTACTTTTATCACAGTGATCTTATGTCATATTCAATATCATTACATCGATTCATATCCACCAAAAACCTTTGCGTTTTTTGTTTCCTATATATCCTCGACTCTCGCCCTGTAATGGAGTTTTACGTCTTCAAGCTTTTTTTTTCAAAATCTCCTTCTTCCTGGATGTAATTTCATCATTTCCTCGCCTAAATTCTCGCTGCTTAAATCTTATGTCAATTCTCACGTCAATGCTCACACTAAATCTTTCAATTCTCAACTATATTTTCTCACCAACTTTTCATCCAGTTTCAGCTTCAAGAATGTCTATACAATTAACGTCTAGCCAATTTGACATTACCCTCACTATTCTTCCTCTCCACCTCCTCTCCACTCCATAAATATAACCAATCCATATGGAGGATCATCCTCGGCATCTGCCCCGCTAACTTATTAATCCATTCTACATATATAATCATATGTTCCGGCTTTACAACTCTTTATACTTGATCCACTTATGTCCTATACAGCAGAAATAAAAAACACCGGTGCTGCGTTTCCTAGAGGCGCAGGCTCCACCGTCTTACCTACTGATAGGTTGAAGGTGGCATATCGTCGCTACAAAACGTCCCAGCCAATTCCAGAAGGCATCACCAAGGTCAATTTCATCTTCGCTCATGGAACGGGCATGAACAAGAGCGTGTGGAGCTACCACATCGATCAGCTCTATAAGTTGACCAAAGATTCTGATGACTGGAGAGTTGACTCGGTAGTTTCTGTGGACTCAGCAAGCCATGGAGACTCGAGCCTCTTGAACGAAGGCAAGATTGGCTGGTCTTTTGACTGGAGAGATGGTGCAAAGGACTTGATCAATGTGGTAAAGCATGAGATGGATTCCACCGGCGACTTTATTCCTTCTACTACCACCAGAAACGTCCTTGTGGGCCATTCCATGGGAGGCTTCATGGTATCGTACGCTGGCTTCCTCGAACCTTCTTTGTTTGACTCATTGATTTCCATTGAGCCCGTTCTCTATTTTGATCCGATGTTCAGGGAGTTCTTTCTCCTGAGAGTGAAGAAATTGGGCAAGATTCTCAATGATGAGTTCCCTTCTCGTGAAGTGGCTCAGGCTTTCTACTCGAAGAGTTTCTACAATGTCATGGACAAGCGCGTGTTGAATGATTTTGCCAACGACGAGCTTTACGAGAAAAATGGCAAGTTTTACACCAAAGCGTCTACGAAAGCGCAGTTAGCTACCTACTTGAGCGCATTGTACTGTATTACTGTTGGTCAGGAGGCATTGAAGAATATACAGATTCCATTTTTGCATGTGGTGGGGACAAGGGCCATGTGGAATCCTCCAGATGCCGTTGAGTACATCCGTTCGGCTGTGCCACAGCAATTTATCTCAACAGCCGAGATTGATGGAGACCATTTGGCCCATGGAGATAAGGTGGATGATACTGTGGATTTGATCAGAAAGTTTGTTGATGATAGGGTTGCGTTTATTAAGGAGAGGGCCGGGGAGTATCCAGAAGTCAAGTATAACAACGATCGGGCTGCCATTTTCAATAATAAATGGAATGAAATGCTCAATGGAGACACCGAGAAGGCTGTGTACTTTGGTACGCCCAGACCCAACCTTTAAAGAACAGAATAGTGGGCTGAATTTAGGTATGAATATAGGTATGAATATGGTTATTTTGAATCTGTACTAAATTGGTTAATTTGCTAACGATAATTACAGTTAGGTGACAAATTTCTCCAACGGTGATGAGCACGAATCCATGAGATCGACATGAATCAATGAAATAAACATAGCACAAAATCAGCATTACCTTGTAGTTGAAGCCCTGGTTACCGAACTTAGATTAATAATCCCAACATCAGTTTCTCATATATCTCCAACACGGAGTACTTGACCAAACATGATTCAGACTATAAATCCAATACATAATATTTACTTATTGAAGAAAATAAACACGATAAATAACCATTCCTTTCATTGTGAAAACTCATCCATTTTTTGGTTTAACTCTCATCTTCCTCGTTCCTCCTCGTTTATAATAATTCTCAATTTTTAGTTGGTACTCGCAAATATACCCTTCTCACCAATATTTCAAAGTCTCAACATAAATCTGCTTTCTTACTTAATAATCTACTAAAATTGTCAAATATAAATCCCACATTCTCTATTCCAGTAACCACAGCAACCGTTTAAAACTGCCAAATTGACAGTTTTTCCGTTGTCCCTGCCCTATCCACATCGTCAACTCCTCCCGAGGATATTGCTTAAAGTGCAGGCTATAACCCCACGAAATATATATAAGTGGAGCCATTCGCTCCTCCACATCCAATTCTGACTTCCACAATGGATCCTGAACATTCTGATCTCTATTCTTACACTTTAAAATCCACCCAAGCCGCCAGTCCGCGGTATCCGCAATCGCTTGCGCCAGGAGTTCGTGGGAATGCGTTGAAGATCGCATATAGAAAGTATATGGCGTCCAGATCACCGCCTCCAAAAGCTGTTGTGGTCAATCTCGTGTTCATGCACGGAACAGGAATGAACAAGGGTGTCTGGCATTACCACATTGACCAATTGTACCAGAAATGTTGGGCCGTGGGAGTTCATGTGAATATGGTGTTGGCTATGGACGCAGCGAACCACGCAGACTCGGCCCACCTCAATAAGGGCAAGCTCGGAAAGGTGTTTGACTGGCGAGATCTGTCATACGATGGAATCAAGATGGCGGAAGCTGAAAGTGATGAGCTATTAGCAGGAAACAAGAATGTGTTGGTGGGCCATTCCATGGGAGGCTTTGTGAGTCTCTACATGACGATTCTTCGTCCAGCGCTTTTCGATGCGTTAGTGATGCTCAATCCCGTGTGCTATAAGATAATTGAGTCGCCTTATTACCCATTCGTCGCGTGGGAGAGCAAAGGGTACATGGAAACGGAATTCAAATTGAAGAGCCCCGAGAACTGGAAAGAGCATGTGTTCAAGTATATGCGCAAAAGGTCATTTTTCCGCGAGTTTGACGACAGAATTCTCGAGAACATGATGGCGGACGATATGCCAGAGGGACCAGTCCAAGAGGGAGACGAGTGGGTTGTTCGGTTGAAGACTTCGAAGATCCAGACACTTATCACGTATTTTGGAGCGTCAGAGGCTTTGCTGATCATTCCAGACATATACTCATCGTGCCATGTTCCGGCCTATCGTATCTTGGGCAGTTTGGATACCACCACGGAGGAAGTCCAGAACAAATTGGCCAGAGCACTTCCACAAATGCAGACATACTTTTTGAAGGGGGAGAAGCATATTGTCCAAGGAATCCATCCAGATATATTTGTTGATTGCATGACATCCATTTTGATGGATGTGAAGGATAAACCCAAGCCAGTGTACCCGATTGTTGATCCAGATCAACGGCTGAAATTATAATAGATTGGAAGAAATGACGGTGGAGCCATAATTTATAAGGGTTTGAAGAGATTTAGATAAAGATAGATAATTAGAAAAAATAGAAAAAATTTGGAAGTTTAAAAATATAGGAAAAATATGCAAGGTCACAATGGAATGTATATTTCGTTATCTTTATAACGGCAAGATGTCACGTGCAGCTATATTGACAGAAAAAAAAAGTTCCAATCTCATCTCATCTCATCATCATGGCTGGTAAAGAGACTGTTTTGGCACACATTGCCAACTTCTTGAAGTCCGACAAGGACTTGAAAAAGGTTAACAAGGCATTTTCTGATTACTTGGAAAAAAACAACATTGAGTTGCCCACAGTGGCTGGAGACTTGGAGACTTTGATTGTGGAAGAGAAGAAGTCTGAGGCTGAATCTGACTCCAGCGACGATTCCAGCGACTCGAGAGATTCTGATTCGAGCGATTCCGACTCAAGCGATTCCGACTCAAGTTCTGATTCTGAATCTGAAGACGAGAAAGAAGAAGAGAAGGAAGTGGAGGCAGACAAGAACGGCTCGTCTGAAACTGAGTCAATCTCCGAGGAGGAGAAGAAGCCAGAGATCAAGGGAGACTCTGAATCCAGTGACTCCAGTGACAGTGACTCTAGCTCTGACAGTGACTCTAGCTCTGACAGTGACTCTAGCTCTGATAGTGACTCTAGCTCTGACAGTGACTCTAGCTCTGACAGTGACTCTAGCTCTGACAGTGACTCTAGCTCTGACAGTGACTCTAGTTCTGATTCTGATTCTGATTCTGATTCTGATTCTGACAGTGACTCCAGCTCTGATTCTGATTCTGATTCTGATTCTGATTCTGATTCTGATTCTGATTCTTCCTCTGATTCCGACTCAGACTCAGATTCAGACTCCGACTCCAGCTCTTCTGACAGCGACTCCAGCTCCGAGTCTGAGACAGAACTGACTGAAAAAAAGAGAAAGGTCGAGGAAGCTGAGGAACCTGTCGTCAAGAAAATCAAGGTCGACCACATCTCTGCTACCCCAGAGGCAGAATTGCTTCCGGGCCAGAGAAAGCACTTTTCCAGAATCGATCGTTCCGTCATCTCCTTCGAGGACTCGACATTGATGGACAATACATACAAGGGAGCTGCCGGTACCTGGGGAGAGATGGCAAACGACAAGTTAATGCAAGTGAGAGGCAAGGACTTCACGAAGAACAAAAACAAGATGAAGAGAGGTGCTTACAAGGGAGGATCCATTACCATGGCTTCGGGATCCTACAAGTTCACCGATTAGGCAGCATATATTTAATTCACGGCATACAAGAGTGGAGCACGGATGCATATGTAGAGTTGATTGAGATTGTCGAGAAAGAAGAGTTGTTAAGGGAATAGGTATGGCAAAAAAATGGGAACGAGGTAAATTACAGTAGAGATTGAATTGGGGGATGCACAGTTGAGCAGACTCGACATATGGAGATAGCAATTGGTAATTAGAAGTAATTCAGACTTGAAAATAATCGGGAGATACGTTACACCAAGAAGTTCACAATTGGTTATAAGTATGCTATAGTTGGTTGTTCATGAATTGAATATGAGCTCTTGTCAATGTTGCCAAACACGTCAATAACACGTCCCAAGCACCCAAAGCTCGGGCCATTTCAATGCAATTGAACCGATATATGCCACGGAACACCAAAAAAAATTCATACATGTTTTAAATTACAGCGTACATTCGTTATCTCTTATAAAAAGACTGGCGTGCACACAATAGCTTTATTGGGTAGCCCCATCTACCAGCAGAAGTGGTCAATTTTCCCAATTAAGCAAGTGATTAATCCTGGCCAAGCTTATTGTTGGCACTTTGTGCAAGAGAGCCTCTCGACAACCACAAGCACACGGGAAGTACCAACATATACATGGCAACCACGTAGTTGGACTGGTTGGTGTCACCCTTGGCCACAAGAAGCACGTTTGTAGCGGCCAACATGAGAAGGAGTGTGACCGCAAACGAGAAAGTGATTGCAATCTGGAAGTTGGTGGACATTTGTCTGGAGAAGAATTGTGTAAGTGAACTATTTTTCAAGTAAAACTTGGCCTTTATGAGATTGGGCAACTTGGTCACGTGTAGTTTCACCGAGACCCTGCATTGGTCTTTTGCAGGAAGGTTCCAATCCTTTTTCAATTGTAGAAAAAATGGATAGGTTGAAATCTTGGTGAGATTTTATAAATCAAGAAGCTTAACCAGATCTTGAATATTCAAAGAATAGAATTCTTCAGAATTGAATGATATTGTGGTTTGTATAGCCATGGTTAATGCTCGAGTGGGCCCAATTGGAAAATTGGGGGTAACTTATTGAACTGGCCTAAAAACTAGAATCTCGTGAATTCGATAGAATTTCCTTGATTGGGACTATTGAAACAAGAAGAAAGCTAATCACGATATAAATCAAATCTATCTTAGCTATGCTCGTGTAGGTTCTTCAAAAGCTGAAGAACGCTCATGGTGCCCATGTGAACGGAATTTGACACTAAGTATAGCACAACTGGTAAGACCTTCCATTCGAAGAACATTCATTTTCAACCATGAGGAATTCTAGTCGAAATCAAATGAAGCCAGATTGAGGTGAGGTACTTTAGCATGAGATTTGGGAGTAAAACGATATTCCGAAAGAAAGTATTGTAGTTTTCAAACAAGATGATCAGTTGCCTGCACTATCTGTTCTCAGAAGACTATTGATTCTGTAAACTCGTCCATCCACTCTTAACACTAGACATCTTTCTCTTTCATGACCATTTCTCAAAGTCTTTCCCCATTCTAATTATCCTCATGCTTTTTTTTTTTTTGATCCCATACCCCATGATTGTCCATAATCCCATTGTGAGCACTGTCGTACACATTGAGAGCAAAAAAAGACAATACGAAATGTCACACAAGTCAAGCCCGTCGTCACATCCTCTCTATGTATCAATGACATCTTCTTCGTACGAAACCTTCGATCAAAGATATCTAGCTCTACAACAAAGAGACCCCGACTCCGAGGGTCATTTCATCTACTGCGTTCTCTCCACCAACATCTACTGCCGACCAACGTGTTCGTCTCGTCTCCCTTTACGGAAGAACGTCGTTTTTTGCGAGAATGTGGAAGAGGCAGTCAGTCGTAGCTTCCGGCCTTGCAAACGGTGTAAACCAGACATCGAAACAGGGTGGAATCGAACCAGAGAATGTATTGTGGTAGCATGTACTGTGATTGGATACATGGCCCAGCAAGATCAAAAATTCGATGTCGATAAGGTGGCGGCTAATGTAGGACTCTCCAAATGGCACTTTTGTCGAGTTTTCAAGAATTACACAGGGTATACGCCCCGGAAGTTCTATCTACAAAGTAGAGGAGGTAAAATAACTCCACAGCCATTGCCATTGATACGAACGAAAAAGTTTTTGCAGCAGAAGAAGCGAGAGAAGATTCACGAGCAGATTGAAAGTCTCTTGAGAAGCTTGCCTGATAGTTTGTTTAATTCAGAAAATGAGGGAGGTGACTTGGTTGTTGGGGGCGATAAGGCAATTGTGGATGATAAGTTTGGGGGAGTTAATATGATTGGGAAGTTTGGGGGGAAGTTTGGAGGAGATGAAGCGTTTGCAGGAGATACTATGTTTGGGGGAGATGATATATTTGGGGGAGATAATACGCTTGGAGGACACCACAAGGATCAGACATTTACAGGCGAGGATACATTTGGAGGTGATACATTGGGGGGCCAGATATTCGGAGGACTACGTGGGGGTGCAGAGCACACAAGGAGTATACAAACCGACACTCCGACCCCGACAAGCAATAAAGACTCAAGCCGCATATTAACCACACATATGCCCATAATTGAAACCAAACAGGCTAATAGTCAAGTAGCCGATTGCCACGCCGTTTGCAACTCTGATGAGTATAACTATCCGTGTGAACGAAACCAAATTGAACTGAGCCAGAATTCGTCTCAGGAAGAGTTGTGGCTTTTCCATATTCTTGAAATCCCTTTAATTCCTTGAATTTACTGTCAATTTAGACGCTCGCATCAATGTTGGAATTATGAATCTCGACAGTGGATTAGGTTCTTTACGTTTTTAGTGATCCGCCCGCAGGCCAGTGCTCACACTCCGCAACTATATGTGGGTTGACATATGGACCCCAAAAAGTATTTAAGAAGTCTCGAATCGCCTCCAAAATTGGAAGCTTCGGATTGAAAGCTTATCAATTACATTGACCTAAATTTTGTGAAACATTTAACATTGAAAATGCCTCTTACACCACAATCTACCTACACCCTCAATAACGGTGTCAAAATTCCCGTTATTGCGTTGGGTGTCTACAAGACGGAAAATAATGTCGCCAAAGACGTGGTATACGATGCCTTAGAAGCCGGCTACAGACATTTCGACTCAGCGGAGTTGTATGGAAATGAAGCAGAGGTTGGCGAGGGCATCGCCAAGTGGTTGAAAGACACGGGCACCGACAGAAGCGAGATCTTCTATACTACTAAAATCTACGATACCCACCAAGGTTACGAGGAAGCAAAAAAGCAAATTGACGTCAGTTTAGACAGAGTCAAGGCTTTGGGCTACATTGATTTGATCTTGATTCACTCACCACTCACCAGCAAGAAAAAGAGACTTGGAACATGGAAGGCACTCCAAGAGGCCGTGAACGAGGGTAAGGTCAAGTCAATTGGTGTTTCCAACTTTGGTATCCATCACTTGAAGGAGCTTTTGTCCTGGGAAGGATTGGAAATCAAGCCTGTCACCGACCAGGTGGAATTGAGCCCCTGGTTGACGAGAGAAGAACTCGACAAGTATTGCAAATCGGAGGATATTTTGTTGCAAGCATACTGTCCGCTTACCAGATGTGAGAAGTTCGGAGATGCCACTCTTGTGAAGCTAAGTGAAAAGTATGGGAAGTCGCCAGCGCAGATTCTCATCAGATGGTCGTTGCAGAAGGGTTTCAATGTGCTCCCCAAGAGTGGCAACAAGAAGCGTTTAGTTCAGAATCTTGATGTCTTTGACTTTGAAATTCTGGGCGAAGACATCAATGCACTTTCGCAGCCAGGAGCTAAAGAGTCATTTGCTGGATGGGCTGCAGACCCATTGGAGTTCAAGGATGACGATGAAGCTGAATACAGGGAGATTTAGTGAAGAATTTGGATCTAAGATGAAGAATTTGAATGAAGAATGGAATCTGTAGAGGAGAAGTCGACTACTAGGAAATATGGTGAAGAATGTAAGAGGAATCGCAGGAGAAAAACATGGCAACGAAGCTGAAACGTAAGAATTAATTACATTAAATCTACTAAAAAGTCAAACCATGAGTATGTAATTCATTCTGGAAATCACCATAACTACTTAGATCTTCTTGACCCCCTTGCTACGATAATTCATTACAACCTCTCAAAAATTCTGAAACGACCAAAAAAAAAATGACGCTCCAACATTCTTGAAAACCAATAGTGACCAAAGAAAGAAAACGATCCAAAGAGCATTCTGGAATATTTCAAACTGTCATCACTTCCGCTATATCCATTTGTCAGATGATCCTGCACATATATACATAACCTAGTGATTCCCACTGATCAATCCATCTTTCACGCTCTCAGGTTCTTTATCATGTCCAGAGTCAACTACGCCGATCTCGAGAAAGGAAACTTCTCCGATGACCTGTACGACTCTTATGATGAAGAATCCCACTCTCGCAAATCCAAGGACGACGACTACGCTTATGGAGGGCCAAATCCTAGAAAGAGGAAGCAACCTACCAAGAAGCCAAGAACCACCAACGACAATCTCCAGACCGCAGCAGTGCGTAAAAGCAAAGTAGACAATGCCATTGATGTGGTGAATCAGCAACTCAGTGACGAAGAGTTCTCCGATGACCAGTTGGTGGAGCTTACGCCAGAAGTGCCAAAAGATTATGTTCCTGATGCTGTGTCCAAGGTGTTTGGTCGCCTGGACTTTCTGTACTTGAAGTTGAAGCCAGACCACTTTTCGCGTCCCATTTGGATCTCTCCTACCGATGGCCGTATCATTTTGGAGTCGTTCTCGCCTTTAGCTGAGCAAGCCCAAGATTTCTTGATCACAGTGGCCGAACCCAGATCCAGACCGTCACATATGCATGAATACTCCATCACCTTGTACTCATTGTATGCTGCTGTGTCTGTGGGTCTTGAAACGGACGATATCGTGGCTGTTTTGAACCGATTGTCAAAGACTCCCGTACCGGAGTCATTCCTCAAGTTTATCAGAGACGCTACCGTCAAGTTTGGTAAGGTCAAGCTTGTCTTGAAACATAACAGATACTTTGTAGAATCGACTCAGGCGGACATCTTGCAAATGCTTTTGAAAGATCCTGTGATTGGTCCATTGAGAGTCCAGGGCGACCATAATAAAGACTTGCTACAGTCTAGTGCTCCGAGCCAGGGTGATCTTGTTATTCCTGGAACTAAAAAGCCCGACGGATCTGAACCAAAACCAGATGGGACTGTCGAGGATATTTTTGCATCGGTGGTGGGGAAAAAGGCCGAGGATGAAGATGACGATGACCTCGATACCGTTCATCTGTTTGAGATTGCCAGTGAATCTGTTGAAATTGTCAAGAAACGATGTTATGAGATCGAGTACCCTGTGCTAGAAGAATACGATTTCCGTAACGACGACCGAAACGCCAATCTCGATATTGATTTGAAGCCATCTACGCAAATCAGACCCTACCAGGAGAAATCGCTTTCCAAGATGTTCGGCAATGGTCGTGCCAGATCGGGAGTGATTGTTTTGCCCTGTGGAGCCGGGAAGACGTTGGTGGGAATCACCGCTGCATGTACCATCAAGAAATCTGTCATTGTTCTTTGCACGTCATCTGTGTCGGTGATGCAATGGAGACAGCAGTTTTTGCAATGGTGTACGATTCAGCCAGAGAATGTGGCTGTTTTCACATCGGAAAACAAGGAGATGTTTAGTAGTGAAGCTGGTTTGGTGGTTTCTACTTACTCCATGGTTGCTAACACTAGAAACAGATCTCACGACTCTCAGAAGGTCATGGATTTCTTGACTGGTAGAGAGTGGGGTTTCATTATTTTGGACGAGGTGCACGTTGTGCCTGCTGCCATGTTCAGACGTGTGGTCAGTACTATTGCTGCTCATGCTAAGTTGGGTCTTACGGCTACATTGGTGCGTGAAGATGAAAAGATTTATGACTTGAATTTCTTGATTGGTCCAAAATTGTATGAGGCCAACTGGATGGAACTTGCTCAGAAGGGCCACATTGCCAATGTTCAGTGCGCGGAGGTGTGGTGTCCCATGACAGCAGAATTCTACCAGGAATATCTTCGGGAATCCGCACGTAAGAGAATGCTTCTTTACATCATGAACCCCACAAAATTCCAAGCTTGTCAATTTTTGATACATTACCACGAGAAAAGAGGAGACAAGATCATTGTGTTCAGTGACAATGTTTATGCTCTTCAAGAGTATGCACTCAAGTTAGGTAAGCCATTTATCTATGGATCCACTCCTCAACAGGAAAGAATGACCATCTTGCAAAACTTCCAGCATAATGAGCAGGTGAATACGATTTTCTTGTCCAAGGTCGGAGATACCTCCATCGATTTGCCTGAAGCCACTTGCTTGATCCAGATTTCATCGCACTATGGATCTAGAAGACAAGAAGCACAAAGATTGGGTCGTATTTTGCGAGCCAAAAGACGTAACGATGAAGGTTTCAATGCTTTTTTCTACTCGCTAGTGTCGAAAGATACTCAGGAAATGTACTATTCTACCAAAAGACAGGCGTTTTTGGTCGACCAGGGTTATGCTTTCAAGGTGATCACACATTTGAGTGGTATGGAGAATCTTCCCGATCTTGCATATGCTACCGCCAGAGAGCGGCGGGAGTTGCTTCAGCAGGTATTGTTGAAGAACGAAGATGCTGCTGGCGTGGAGGTTGGAGATGATGAAGACACCAATTTCATGCCTAAAAGACTCAAACAGGAGGCAAGTAGTGCAGCCAGAAGTGCTGGATCGCTTGCCGGGTTGGCAGGAGGAGAGGACATGGCGTACATCGAGTACAGCAAGAACAAGAACAAGGAGTTGCGTGAACAGCAGCACCATCCATTGATCCAGAAGATGTATTACAAAAAGAAAAAGTAATGGAACGAGGAGTGGCACAAGAGAAGAAAGAGAGAGCATATGAGCTGAAGGACTGATAAGAGAATGAAAAGAAAAACAAAGAGCGACGAAATTCCTAGTGAAAGTTTATAGATTTAATGTACAAGATGTACGGAGAGGGCCATCTGAACCAGACCGTCTGGTAAAGGAGCACCGGGCTATCCAGACTTGCCAGCCACTCAGTCGTATGATGACCCGACAAAATTGCCGAAGTCATCATCTTCAAAGTCCGAAATTGGTGTTGGTTCTCTCAGCTCCTCCACAGGAATCTTTAGGTTCTCCAAGATTTTGTTCTGAAGTAACAGCAAATGCTTATCGTACAGAAACTTATCCTGATAGTTCCGGAAGCGCCGTCTATAAGTGGCCAACGTCTCAGCGAACAGAATTGCAGTGAACTCGTCTTCGAAACGAAGTCCAAGTGCAATCTGTAAAATGCACCCTTTCGTATCTTCACCAGAGTCCAACGGATGGTAACCTGCTCCCGGTAGCTGTGCGATGATCTTATAGTTTCTAGAAGATGTAGGCGATACCTGAATAGTTTCAGAGCCGTCGTTGGAGATTTTATAGTGCATATCCGACTCGCTGAACGGATTATACCAAACTTCAGCCCATGGAACATCACTCTCCAATTCGACAAAATCCTCCAGAAGCTGCGTGATCACTTCCGGGTTGTATAATTCAAGTTTGAGCCTGAGCCCTTCAAAGGCGCTGGAAGCGGCCGTGTCGCCAGCATCGGAGACCTCTTGCTCGCAGAGTCTTAGATGGCCCTTCCACACGATATTTTCGGCGGATGTGTTCCATTTCTTCAGCGAATTTTCCCCTGGAGGAATCCGGAACACTGCAACTTTGGCATGGAAAGTCTCGTGCGAGACCACAGTCATGGGAGTAGATGTAAGTTGTAAAAATGGAGAAAATGGAGATCTTTGAGTGGGGTAAGACAGTGAAAGTTAGTACTGGAAGTAGCAGTGGGGAAAGAGTCGGTAAGAAGACGATCGATGTGATTTCAAATCAGTATGGAGAAATTCAGAGACGTTGATTGTTGCGGAAATACTCGTCAATCCGTTCAAGATATGAAGATCTGTAGTAATTCTGTGAGTAAGCATTATATCAGTGGGGGTTGGTGTGTTTCATTATGAGTTGTGCACTACACATACTTACCAGTAAGAAAAAAAAGTTCATGCGGTCCCAACTTTGAAACCGTATCCTCACCAACATATACACTGCTATGTTCAAACAACTTGTGGGAGGTTCGAGACCACTTCTAAGTGGCGCCATGCGGACCCAGCGATTTTTCTGCGTGTCAAACGGCCGTGCAAGTGAGTTTGACGAGCTCAAAGTGCTGGAGTCCACCAAGAAGAATGCCACCACGGTTTTCGACATTGATGAGTTGATCGCCAACTCACCCGGTCTTGTGGATGGCAACCAGAGCAGAAGAAAGTATGACGATTACTCTTTTGGCAGTCTGGCCAAGGACCCAAGAGAGGTTGCAAAGGCCATTAATATTACTGGACCAGCCAGTGGCAGATCCGTGGATGTCAAATTCAACAACGTGGGATTTGCTATTGGTAATGTATATTCGATTTTGAGAACCAACAATGTCAGAACGCAGTGGAACTTACAGAAGAGATACATGAGACCAGCTAAGTACCAGAAGGATAAGCACAGAAAGTGGTGGAGAAAGCAGTTTGCAAAGGGATTCTCTGACTTGATGGCTCAGGTGACCGATGCAAAGAGAAGGGGATATTAACGTGTATATATAAAACATAACCATTTAGATGAGCAGAAAGTAGAGATCGAGGCAGATCAGATGAGTGGGACCACCAAATTTTAGACCTATGGAGACAAACTAATAGAGACCATAGAGGAAGACCAGAGGAGACAGAGAAAGAAATCAGGTAACATTAATCTACTAAAGCATCATCAATTACAATGAAATAGTAAACTACCGTAAGATCAGCCCATTGACATCTCTTATCACTTCAATTATGACATCTCTATCTTCTATTCACCTATGCACTCAGAACCTTGTCACTTCCTTTTCGACCGGCCCCCGGCCGCTATGTTACACTGAAGCTTTTAGTTCTTCTTCACCCCACTCTTCTTCACCTGCTTCTTATCCTTCTTGAAGTCAGGCTTGCCATTAAATGACTTATGAACTCTGGTCTCCAACAGAATCACGTTGTTCTTCACCACAATTTCTTTGGCCTCCAAGGCCTTCTGTTGGTCCTCCTTGTTTCTGAAGTCACACAACGCAGTCTTCTGGGTTCTCTTGAAAAATTTGATATCACCAAACTGCTTAACAAGCGCACCTCTCAAGTCCTCATCATCAACCTCGATGTTTCGAATGTAGATTGGGTACCACTCCTCCTTTTTGAACTTGCCATTGGCTGGAACTGTTGGAGCAACCTGAGTGGCAGGTGGTGTGGACTTTTTAGCAGCTACAGGTGTGGCTTTTGGAGACTGAGATGTGGCCTTTGGGACCTT
>Ga0160505_100044_pt1 | contig 104334 bp, 106 predicted proteins | sample DIDeMG_FD_108225 | JGI IMG/M metagenome (GOLD analysis project Ga0160505, IMG submission 108225) | Enriched chicken feces microbial communities from UW Madison campus, WI, USA - DID2874_E49_Stillage MG | ecosystem: Host-associated > Birds > Digestive system > Large intestine > Fecal ... | reverse complement strand
CCAACCTTGGCAATTTGTTCTTCGGAGTTAGTAAAACTTTCAGTTGGACGACAACTCTATGGGAATCTTTATTTTTCTTTATCTTTGTATTTTTGCTTTTGCAATTTAAAAAGAAGTGATATCCTCCGTTTACGGAGATTTTTTCTAAATTAAAAATAAATTTTCAGTATATTTGCTATGTGATTTTTTTATAAATAAATACTTTCATACTTAGATATTTACAAATTGTATACTTGGAGTACAATTAGTTGAATTTAAATTTCACAACTTTTGGAGGTTTTTTTACAATGGTAACTATAATGAAAGTACTTATCTTGATATTACCTTTTTCCTTTTTATTGCACTGTTTTGAGGAGTTTTATTTTCCAGGAGGATTTATTGAATGGTATCATTCGTTCAGACCTTCACTATCTAAACAAAAACCGCGATATTACATAAAGGTCAATGTAATTGCGTTTCTTATTGTTTTAATGATTTCCGCCAGCGTATTTTTCTTAGGAACATCCTACAACTCGTTCCTAATTGCTTCTACCTTCCTAGCTGCAAATGCCTTTTTCACACACATTTTAGGGGCCATTCAAACTAAGAGATATTCTCCTGGAGTAATTACTGGGACTCTACTTTATATTCCTATCTGTGTATTGGCATACATTTGTTCAATTTTGAGTGGAACACTACTTATAAGCGATATAATCCCAGACTTAATTCTAGGCTCTCTTTATGAACTGTGGAATATTTACAAGTATAAAAAAAGAAGTAAGATCATACACAAGTAAAAAAGCATTTTATCTTACCGTCAGTCAATTTACTTGACTGATTTTTTTCTGTGATAGCCCCAGTTTTAGGAGCTTTTACTTTTTGCTAAGAACTTTAGCTTTTGAAAAATCAAAGTACAGTCCACCATCATCCAACTTTTCAGGATATAATCCGTAACTATTCATTTCCAAATCCCATCCGTTTAACTTTTCCAATAAATGAATAAAACGTTGATTGGACCAAATCGGATTTTTGCATTTGTTATTCTCTTTCTTGTAGAATTTAGTAGCTCCTGGAGAGTTCTTAGTGCATGGCATAATTGCTAATAGTTTCTCTTCACTGTTCAAGTAAATTTTCACATGATCGACATAATCCATTCGAGCTGATAACGGTTTATTGAATCTCATGTTATGTTTTGAAACGAGCAAACGTGGTTCCCTTTCAATATTCCCGATTTCAATTAATTGAAACTTTCCATTTAATTTCATGCTTTTAGTCTCCTTGTTTGTCTTATGCGACATATTTTTCATGTTCTAGTTTCAGATCCGATCCGCTAGTATCAATATATTGCAGCGTCGTATCAACATCCGTGTGTCCAAGAAAGCGCCTTACATCGTTCAAGCTCATTCCTCTCTTCAGAGCGAATGTTGCTGCAGTTCTTCGAAACTTATGCGGATGTGCGTGAGCTACATGAGCACGCTTTGCAATCTCTTTGACCATTTTTTGAATGCCATTCGAAGTCATCTGTGTTCCAACTCCATGAAGGCCACATATGATCGAACCTTCAAAATGCGGTTTGATCTTTAGATAATTATCAATTGCCACTTTAGCGCGGGCATTGACGAAGACCGTGCGCTCCTTATTGCCTTTTCCAATTACTGTAATGGTCCCTCTTTGTTGGTCGTAATTTTCCATAGCCAGCATGGTTAACTCAGTGACTCGACACCCCGTGCTGAGTAATAGTTCAAACACTGCTTTTTCTTTTGGTTTCCTACAGGCGTTCCGCATTAGTTCCACTTCAATCGGTGTGAAGGCTTTTTTCAGTCGTTTCTCCACCTTAATAGGTTCAACACGTTTTGCTGGGTTCTTAGGGATATATTCTTCCTCGAACAGCCAAGTATAGAACCTGCAGATGCACCCGCGTTCCCTGTTTAAAGTGGCGCTTGATAAATGGTCCTTCATGTCGCGGTACGCGATATACAACCGAATGTCTTGAGTTGATACGTCCTTGTATTGTTTCTTCACTGATCTTTGGAAGGCGTCGATCGTCCTCATAGCGAGTTCTATCGTGCCGTTAGATAAGTTTCGTAATTTCATTGACACGAAATATTGTTTGTAGGCAGCAATGTCACCCGATTCATCGTATATGACTAGATCAGTGTTCTCTTTTTCTACACGTATATGATTTAAATTGATCGTTAGTACAATTTTCAATTTCTTAAGTTGATTAACTTCAAGTTCAGGCTCCATGTTACGAATGACAGAATTTATAAACTGCTCTTTCATTTCCACGTGTATCATCCTTTCAAGGTCATCTGACGTAAATATTAAATTGTTTTTCTACCTCTTCACGAATAATCTCCATTGGTTTCGAAATAGTTATAAACCAGTCATTTGCTGCTAAAATCTCGCTAATTATTTGGTCTTTCGGAGTATTTAATTTATAGTCTTTAGGCATAGCAAGAACGAAAACCCTAACTTTCTTATCAATCCAGCGACGCTCCCACATTTTCATAGCGACCCCTCCAGATACCTATACGTTTTTCCAAAACTATCCATTCCGTTTTGTCTAGCTAAGTTCTTGATATGTGTTTCAGAAAGATTTGACCGTTTCGCTATTTCAACACAAGTTCCAGTTAAAACGACCTTATCTCCAAGACTCACTTGAATCATTTTTCTTGGTCTTTTTGATGATTGGTTCCATATTTTCTTACCTAGCGCATTAGCCTCTTTCTGGATTGTCTCGTCTTTCCAATAATTCGGATGGGCCATCAGGTGTCTAAAGCGCTCTTTATCTGTCATTTTCATGAACACTTCAACTCCTTGACGCGATCTCTTCCACTTTCGGTCATTCGGATAGTTCTGAAAGCTCCTGGTTCAATTTTTAATAGGTTCATAGCTTTCAATTGCCAGAGATAGGCGCTGACAGTTGAAGTGGAAGGGATTCCTGTGTTTTTTGATATTTGTCGAATTGTTGGTGGATAATCATGTTCTTTTATAAAGGTGTCGGTATAGAGTAGGACCGTCTCTAAACGTTGGCTATTCATTTTACTCATAAGCGAACCTCTTTTCTCTTGCTTGTCGGCATATTGAAAGGGTAGTGAACAAATCCATATCGGGTCTTTTTTGCTAGGACAATTACTATGCCTAGCTCTCAAGCGATCATCTTGGCTTTCAAGCGGAAATCCTTTGTCTCAATGTCTTTTACATCCACAAGGCGAACTATTTTCCCTCGGTGATAAAAGGAGTAATCAGCGACGTACTGCGTCTTTTTTATCGCCCAGTCGTTTAGCTTTAAAGTTGGGAGAATATCAATGCGATCCTGAAGTTTCAGCTCATAGCCATACTCTTTCGCGTAGGCAACGACGATAGGATAATAGTCAGCCTCAGCGATTGAATCGAACCAATGACCGTAACGATAAACTTTTTTGTTGCCGTATTTGGTTTGTTTTCGAATAGTCATGTGCTCACTCCTTACTTAAATATTCTTGTAATTTTCTATCGAGTTCTGCTTCTTTAGCTGGATCAAAGGGAATTTCTTTCGGTGGATTGGCAATGTGATCCGGCAGTTGTTCTACTCTTTTGTTTGAATGCCCTGTCTTTTTGGGTTTTGTATTAGCTTTGGCTTTTTCCAAAGTGTCTATATTTTTTTCAGACCATTTGCTCAATATGACACTGACATAAGGTTTCACCCCTTTGACATCAACTGAATTGAGATAGGTCAGTTCCAGTGCATAAACGACCATCTCGTTTGGCCATTGATTACACCATCTCAAAATCGCATCCTGCAGAACGCTGTTCAGTGGTCGATTTTGACCCCAGTATTCGTTTGCTACACGAAGAGGTGACTTTTCATCATCATGATTATCTTTTGTTTTGTCTTGTCTTGTATTGTTTATATAAGCTGAAGGTTTTACTGTAGAATCTACTGAACTATTTACTGTAGGATTTACTTTCACATTTACTGTAGAATCTACTGTAGTTTTTCCAGTAGTAAGATTATTTACTTTCGTTTTTACTGGAAAATTTCCAGTTATATCAGATAGTAAATAGAGACCCGCTTTAGTACGACCTCTCTTTTTATATTGAAGGAGTCCTGTTTGGATTAATTGATTCCTATTGTTAATCAATGTTTTTTCAGACGTTTTAGTCATTGATTGTAGCCTTGTATTGGCAATCGATAATTCGCTCTGCCATCCACTTTTGTTTGCTATTGCCATGAGCTTATACCAAAGCAGTTGGGGACCAGCGCCAAGCTCGTTATATTCAAGCCAATTTTCGAAGGCATTAATCTGTCTGATGTAGTCCAAAATGCGACCTCCTTTCTATTAATAGTTAAGAGGGAGAAAAACTCCCTCGGATTAAAATGGTAGATCGTCGTCTGTAATATTGATCCCGCCGTTAGCAATGCTTTTCGCTGTAGCAAAGGGATCAGTTCCTGGTAGCGAATCTTGAAAAGTATTATTCTTAGTATGTGGTGTTCTGATGGACGTTCAACCCCATTCGGTTTACTGCCCTCTTGATCAATTTTGTGATACCCTTTTACTTTCAAATTCCATCTACCATTAAAATCACTTTGTTCCCAATCTACGGTGATATTAAGTTGTTTACCTTTTAAGGCTTGCACTAGTTGTTGAATGCTTTCTATCTTCGTACCATCAGGAACCCCAATTGCGGCCAAAACAGTATTAAATCGTTTGACTGATAGCTCAACGTTGTCATTTTCCCAAACCATGTTGTCATAAAGCACTTTGCCACCAGCGTACTTACCGTCAACAACTTCATAATTTAGTACAGCCATGTCTTTCTGTTGTTCCTTAGTTCTTTTATATTCAGAATCAGAAAGAATTTTTACGTTATAGCTTCCTGCTTCTCCAACTGATTTCCCGAAAACATTTTGTGAATCTACTACGAATAAAGTCATTTAAATTACCTCTTCCTTTTTATGGTTTACTAATTCATTTGCTTCAATAAGCTTGCGATTGTCTAATCGGTTTTTTGTATGATTACCGTTTTCTGGATCTAGATCGATTAAACGTTTACCACCATCAATATATATACGTCCTACGACATCAAACATTGATGTGAATGCATTGAACGTCTTTTCATTCATATCTGCGGCAAATCGTCCTTTACCGTCTAGCCCGCTTGCACCGTTATCGATTTGATGGGCAGTGGCATAGATGGTTTTATTACTTTCTCTCAGTTTGTATCCAAGTTGTCTGAACCATAGTTGCAATTTTTGATAATTCTGACGCCCATCCTTTGATGCGCCGTCAATATTTTCAAGAACTAAATTTTGTAAAGCCGTCATGTTATCTAAAATAATTACATCAAACTCTGGATTGTTTATCGCTTTATTGATAGCTGTAATAACTAACTTTTGAATTATCGGAGAATCTTGCTCTTCAATGACTAAAACGGATGTATCTTTATCTTTTCGAATCGGATTTGTCGATTGATCAAAAGTAATAAGCCACTTGTTACCCGAAAATTGTTTTGTTAACGAGGTCTTACCTGTCCCGCCATCGCCGTAAATGAAAAACATATTTGCCTGTTCTGGCATTGTTCCTTTAGGATAAAATTTCATGTCTTCACCCCTTTTTTTTGAAATTCTATTCCTTGCTCAGTCATGTATTGGTTAAGAGCATACAGTTTTGACTTAGTACCAGTAATTTCTAATGTGAAGCTTAGTATCTCTTCTGCCTTTATTTCATTAACCAATTCGCCTGTTTCAGAATTTACAACCTTATTATCGATTGTCTGTTGCTTTTCTCGTTCAAGCTCTGCCATAGCCTCTTGATACTCTATTTCTGCAGCCGCTTGTCGAGCTTTTTCTTCTTCATCATGTTTCTTTTGCTCTGTCGCTTCCTTCATGTGATCTAAAACATCATTGACGCTGTGCCCTTGGATAATTAAATTTTCCCATGCATATGGTTCTAATCCGTTTAAATCAGCAAACGTTTGAACAGTCTTTTTATCTCCTTCAATCCGGCGATTTTCTAAAGCAATAAATCCCATTTTGTCAGCAATGATCTTTACTGTTTTGCTGTTAACCTCGCCCTTTTTAGTAAAGTTGGTTTTATTCAACCAAGCTGGATCAATTTCCAATTCTTCGATATTGATTTCATAATTGACTGCCATTTCAGCGATCGTCATTTTAAGCACTTCTAATCGCTTAGTTTTTTCTCGTTCCTCAAAATCTTGGATTCCTGAGTCAATGTCATCCTTAACGTGATCAATCTTCTCTACATAGAATTTAATGCGATCCTCGAAAAGTTTCAAAGGTTCGTTATACTTTTTCTTTACATCTTTTCGTTGATCTTCAAGGATTTTTTTCACTTTATTTAGCGAAGATTTTGCTGTCTTTGCTTCTGGGATATTGTCATCTGTAAATGCATAACTTCCATACAACGCTACAAGCTTTTCAACACTTGAAGCTAAGTGCTCTTCATTTTGAATCGTTATTTCACTAGGTGTATAGCTAACACCTACTTGAAGATTAGTTGTTAATTCAGTAGTTTCCATGTTATAATCCTCCTAGATATTAATTCGTTAGTGACTTACTTTTGCTTGCCGGCTAGTAAGTCTCTTTTTTTGTGCGTTGTTCGTATTCTTTCTCGTCGTAAATCATAGTAGTCGGGATCAAAACGCTAGCAGCTGCTATGCAAATGATCATTACTAAAACTCTTAGCGATTGGATCGAGCTGAGTTTTAGCATTAGTACTAATCCAGCAACAAAGGCTATTCCAAATCCACGAATAATTTTTATTTTCTTCATGCTTGTGCCTCTTTCTTCATTTCATATATCTTTTGACTTTCTTTTACTAACTTTCTACGTTCTTTTTCATTTATAATCATTTCTTCAAAACTCGTACCAGCATTATCAATTAGAAAACGCTCGGCTTCAGATTTACTAACAATTTTTTAAGAGGTAAATTGTAAAGTTTTGATTTTACCCAAAGAAACTAAAGCGTAGATATTGTCCTTTGATGTCTATATTCTGCAGCTAATTCCGGTATTGTGTATACAAGCATTTAATCATCCCTTTCTCTTGACTCCCCCATCTTGACGACCTCTCTTGAATTAAACCCGTATCGATCACAAGTAGAAGTGAAAACCGCTATTTCAGAGGAAATCTCATCCACTAGTTCGAGTAACCAATCTTTAATTTCATTTCGTTCAATTGACGTTAAATCAGCATTTGGTATTGAAAGTAAATCCCATATCTCAAATTTCTTCTCAATTTCAATACGTTCCATTTCTTCTTTGTCTTGTCCGACCATTTTTGAAAGTGGATGATCATCTCGTCGTTTTCTGTTTAGTGGTCTCGGCGTATAGAACATTTCAGCTGCTGTTTCAAAGTCTAAGTTCGGCGATTGAAGATACTCAGCCATGTCTATTACTCCATCCAAGCCCATGCGACGTCGCCCATTCAATTTATGGCTTATATTTTGAGGAGAGTCATTCATGTCTATTGCCATGGCTCTTTGATTAATTGATTGACGGTCTACCTCGTTTCTAAAAATTGTCGCTATTCGTTTTTCATTCATTGAAACGACCATTTTTATCACTCCTTTGTATTCAGTTGTCAATTTTCATAGCAGTTTAACTACCATAAAATGTATTTATGAAATAAGTTGAGGCTCACTCTCAAACTGCCATTTAGAATTAATGAAGTCGAAAATGTCTTGTGCTTGTTCATCCGTTGATAAAAACAAGATATGCATTTCATCGATACTATTCGTCTCAGAAAAAAGCGAACCTTCGATTCCTGGTTCGACATCAAACTTACGTTGAATAGCAGGAATCAGCATTTTAATGTATTGATTCAAGAATCGTGTATCAATTGATGCTCGAATCATTTGCGGTTTGTCTTTTATCAGACCACCTCCTTATCACGCGTCGTTTCGCGTACTTTCTTTTCAAAAAAATACGTCCAATCAAATCCTAATACCGACGCGATACGCATAGCATTTTCAACTGATGGCCTACGTCTACCTTGTTCAATTGAAGAATACGTTGTTCTTGGCATTTCAGCTAATTTAGCAACTTCATCTTGTGTTAATTCTTTTTTATTTCGCAAATTGATTAACCAGTTATTCATATTTCTCCCTCCTCTTTATGTGTCATATTGCGTACTTTTATATTACTACGCTTTTTGACACACGTTAACAAGTAAATACTCTTTTTGACACATTTATTTATAATACTTTTTTTGACGCATATTGCGTAGTAATATTGGTACATAACGAAGCATAGAAAAAGGAGGTTGCAGATGTTTAGTCAAACTCTTACCGAACTAAGAAAGCGGCAAAAACTAACTCAGGCAGAAATGTCAAAAATATTAGGTGTAGCTCGAACAACATACTCTTCTTACGAACAAGGCAGACGCAAACCTGATGACGAAATACAGAAAAAGATAGCTGATTACTTCGGAGTGTCTCTTGATTTTCTTCATGGTCGGATAGATTCTTCTGATATTAGAAAAAAAACTAAAGCCGAAACGGTTGCTGCTCACTTAGATGAAGATGTTACAGATGACGAAATGAAAGAGATCCTTAACTTCATAGACTATATAAAGCAAAGAGATCACAGTTAGTAGGTGCTTATTTGGATAATGTAGAAGAACTCATGGCAATATATCCCGATGTCAAATATAAATTCGAACCCAATATGCCCGATAAACAAAAAGGATAGTATATTGACAACGTGATTTATCTTAGCCCTTTTCAGTCAAGGAAAGAATTGGTCGGAATAGTAGCAGAGGAAATTGGTCACCATTTAACCACATATGGAAATATTATTGAACAGGATTCTATTGATAAATGTCAGCAGGAACAAAAAGCTAGAGATGCAGGATACATGCTTGTAGTGTCCCCTAAAGATATAATTAACTGCTATCATGAACGCTTAGAGAAAGTTTGGGAGTGTGCTGAATTTCTAGCTGTTACAGAGGATACTTTTACAAAGGCTATTCAAACTTACGCAAAAAAGTATAGCCAAGGTCTTAGATATAAAAATTATTCAATTCGTTTCAGAGAAAATGGAACTGTAGGAGTTTGCGAATGGTTTGATTAAAAGGAGGTATTTGATTGGTTGATTGGAAGGGTTTAGGGAAAAAAACTTTCGATGTCACTAAGAACGTGACCGAAAAAAGTGTTGGCTCTTTTCAGGAGTGGAAAGATGATCCAAAACGTATAGCAAAAGTCGAAGAAAAAAAGCTAAAAAAATTAACAGCAATGCTTTGAAAAAGAACTTTGAATCATTCTCTGCAACTGGAGTAATTGAAGAATCAACTTATAAAACTTTTAAACGCAACAAAATTACAAAAATAATACAAGAACAACCAAATAAAATTATCATAAAACAAGGTCGAAAAAAAGAGGAATTATTACTTGAAAAAGTTGTTTTTTCAGATAAAACTAACTCTTTAGGTGGAGCACTAATAGGTGCTGCAATAGCCGGAACTGCTGGAGCTTTGATTGGCGGATCAATGAAATCGAGTCGAGTCTACGCCAACTTGTACGTTCGTACGCTAGATAAAAAAGGCGTTCTTCATGTCATAAGATTTACTGCAGATCAAAAGGAAGCACAGCGCAGCTTCTTCGACTTCAAGTTGTGGAGGATTTGTCATGAAAAAAATTAGTGTTGTATTGTTGGCTTGCTCTACCCTGCTCTTCTCAGCTTGTTCTAGTGATAAGAGGGATGAGTCTACAGACTCGACGAGAACCAATCTTAAATCAAGTAGTTCGAATCAAAAAAAAGAGACAATAAATTTAGAGTCCATTTTAAATAAGTTCAAAAAAGATAGTTTAGCAGTTGATGGAGTTAGATCCATGACTAAAGAAGATTTTGGTATGGCTCCTATGTATGCTAAAGAAGCTAAGATATTCGGCATTCAAAAAGACGATTCAGGCGAATTTATGAATGCGCGAATTTTCTTATTTGAAAAAAAGAAAGATCTGACTAAAACAAAGGATTACTATGAAGATCTTGGCAAAGCGTCGGCTATGGCTTTCTCATATACTGCAGCAAATGAAAAGAAATTGATCCTTATGCAATTCAATGGAGATTTGTCACAGGGCCTTGTTCAAAAGTATGCTGATTCTGCTGGATTGAAGCTTACTCCTTCAAATTTTGCATCATCAGCTGATTCAAATACTCAAAATTCTACGGGTTCCTCAACCTCCTCTTCAAATACAGTAAACGAAGAAAGCTATGAAGAAATGAAGCAACGGACTCTTAAATCTACACCAACCGATCGTGTTAACTGGACAAATAAGGAATGGGAAGCTTTTGGCATGGCTTTAAGCGAAAACGGGTTAGCTATGGATGATAATGGCTATATCATCACTCAAGATCAGAAAGACCAACTAGAAGCGGAGAGACAAAAATCCAAGCAACAAACTGAATTTCAGGGTGGTCACGGTGCGCCGAAAGTTGTCACATCCCAAGCACAAGCTGTTCAAATCGCTCAGAGTCAGTTTGGAGACAACGGTGGTGCCTGGACATGGGGCTGTCTTTATGAAGATGAAAGAGGCTATTTTGTAAAAGCAACCGATCCGAATGATGGAACCATGACGCATACTGTAAAAAGTGTTTTCGTACATTATGATGGTTCGGTTACAGAAAACTAAAAAAACTCATTAACCCGCTTGATTATTTGTCGTTTTTCAAAGGAGAATTCAAATGTTTGAAGATTATAGCCTGAGAATAACACTTAGCTTACTTCTTATTCTATACGGTTTAGGACTCATCGTTTGGACATTCTGGGTATGGAAAAAGAAGAACAAAAAAGAACTATTGATATTTTTTTGTGGATTAGGGTTGATAGTTATTAGTATTATAACTGCTTTTTTAAAGCTTTTACCTTAGTTCATAACCTAGTCCTAGTTAGATGATTAACCAGAAACTATCTTATGAGGTATGGATAGATAGTTGAAATGAATTAAATGGAGGATATAAATGGGCAATTTACTATTACTTGTAGGGTTTTTTGGATTTATTTTTGGTGTTTTAAGATTAATTAGAGCTTTTTTCAAAAAGTCTCCAAAGAAACCTGAGCTTTTCATTATTCTTGGAACTTTTATAGTTTTTATCGCAGGTGGTATGTTAACAGAACCATCTGATCATAAGACAGCAGAAACAACTATTAGTAGCACTCAGCCAAATAAGATAAAAAGTAAATCTGTTTCAAGCTCGTCCAAAGAAAAGGAAGATAAGAACAAATCAACAGATGAAAAGAACAAGCAAAAACAGGCGCTAATTTCTTTTGATAATCGAATGAAACAGGATAACACTAATCTTGCAAATTTAGATTATAATAGTACCCAAACAATTGAAGTAAATGACAACAACCCTACTTTTTCTGAGGATGATCTATCATTAGTAAACAAAGCATGGGAAAAATATGGCGATCTTGATCAACTCAACCGTGCGACAAATGCAGAAGCTATGTTAAATCAATCGTTAATGCCTACAGCTAAACGTGGAGATATTTCTAATGTTAAACCTACAGGGTGGCATAATAAGAAAATCAACAAAGGATATCTTTACAATCGATCTCATTTGATTGGGTATGCCCTTTCTGGTGAAAACGATAACTGGAAAAACCTTATAACTGGAACAGCTCAATTAAACAATCCAGAGATGCTTCGTTTTGAAATGGATATCAAGTACTATCTTGAAAAAAGTAAAGATAACTATGTAAGGTACTCAGTAACACCTGTCTTCCGTGGTGATGAGCTTCTAGCACGTGGAGTTCACTTGATGGCTCAATCAATTAAATCTGACGATATCAAATTTAATGTTTATATTTTCAATGTACAAGATGATGTGACTTTGAATTATTCAGATGGAACAAGTAAAACTAAAAACGAAATTGAAGCAGCACAACGAAAAGAAAAGGAACGAAAAAATGCAGAAATAAAAGCACAACAAGCCGCAGAAGAGCAGCAGCGAGTTGAAGCGCAAAAACAAGCAGAAGAACAACAACGAATTGAAGCGCAGAAGCAAGCGGAAGCCGCTCAGAGCGAAACCAGTGCTCAACAAGCTGCTCCTACTCCTGCTCAAACAAATGGTCCAGAATACGTTGATGCCAATGGGAACGGATTAATCAAAGGTTCTAACAACGGAATATATCACGTTCCAGGGAGCAGATATTATGATAAAACAACTAATCCAGCAACTTGGTTTAAAACAGTTGATGAAGCTGAAAGAGCCGGATATCGCGCCCCTAGAAATTAGTACTGCCTCCCCACCTAACTCTGCAAGTTCGATTAGATCAAAAAAGAAAGAAGGTGAATCGAAATGTCAGATGAAGAAGTTAGAAAAGCTGCTCACGATGTAGCGATCATTTATTTGGAAAAAGTAGACTTAGATCACAAGTCTGCAAAACAAGTAGCTAGCCACTATGTGCAAGCGAAAAAAGACATTGAAAAAGTCTTACGAGAAAAAGATTAGCTCCACCCTCCCCGCCTGGCGACGCCGGTTCGATTCCGGTTCGGGGAATATAATTTGTTGTCAGTAATTGCATTTATTAAATTAAAAAGAAAAATAGAATTGAATTGGAGGCATATATACAAATGTGGATAAGTAGTGTTGAGGTTCATGATTTTAGGGCATTCCAACAAGGTATAAAAATAGAGCTATCGAAAAATATCACTTGCATTTCCGGACATAATGGAATTGGAAAATCAACAATTCTAGCAGTTTTAAGTAACTGTGGTGAATTAAAAAAGGACGATGCAACACATATCAACGGCTCACTTTTCAGAGGAGAATTCTCAGATATCATTGTTGGAGATCGGGAATATGATACTACTGGTGAAAAAGCAATTCTTACATTTGAAGATATCCCAAACATCAATGCAGAAATAAATGATCGTAGTATTTTCGTAAAAGAACTTCGCTTTCGGGCGCTATTTCAAAAAGATAGATATAGACTCCTTCCTCAAAAAATTATTGATATAAGAGAAACTGAAAGTAAATTAAAGTGGCCAACATATTACTTAGGTTTATCTAGACTTTATCCTGTTGGTGAAGCTAAAACAAATTCACGAAAAACTATACCTATCAAAATTGCGGAAGAATTAGTTTCTCTTCATAAAAGTATTTTATCATTAGACTTTGGAGACAATTTACAAGCTAGATCAATCGGTATTCAAGAAATCACAAAACTAAAAACTGGGTTTAAATCAGATCAATATTCAGATACAGCTAATTCTTCCGGACAAGATAATGTGGGACAAATTATACTAGCTGTTCTTTCCTTTAAACAACTCAAAGAGGATCAACCGGATTGTTATAATGGAGGTATTCTTCTGATTGATGAATTAGATGCTACCCTGCATCCAGCAGCACAAAGGAAGCTATTTGATTATTTATACCAGCAGTCTGTAGAACTCAATATTCAGATTGTTTTCACTACTCATAGTCTTTCATTACTTGAGTACATCACACTCGCACGACAAAAAGAAAAAAATAATTCTAAAATTAAGGTGTCTTACTTAACTAGACGATCTAACGGGATACATGAGAAAGTAAATCCATCAAAGGAATTCTTTGTAAATGATCTTAATGATACTTATACGGGCGCGATTCCAAAAAATAATAAAGTTAAGGTTCTTACTGAGGATAATATCGCCAGATGGTTTATACAAGAGTTGTTTGATTTTAAAAAATACAATCCTTCAATCGATATGCTTGATGTTAATATTTCATGGTCCCATATTATTAATCTCATGGTATCTGATATTGAGAATTTCAAAAACTATATTACTATATTAGATCCCGATATTAATAAACCTGAAAATTTGTCAGTTTTAAAAAAAATGATTACTGGATTCCCTTTGACTATAGATGAACCACTTTCTAACATCCTTATTTTGCCTGGCCTATCACCAGATTATCCAAACATCGAGAAAATGCTTTGGGAATACATCAAAGATATTCCAGATACACACGAATTCTTCGATGACCCTATTATTTCAACTCATAACTGGTCTAAACGCTTAGCTTTGAGAGATGGAGTTGACTCTGAACTTTACGCCAAATTTGATTCAAGTCTGAAATATAAAAAATGGTTTAACGATAACAGATACTTTATTGAAATACTTATGAAGTATTGGGTTAGCGATAACGATACTGCTGTTACTAATTTTGTTAGCAAATTCAAATCTACTTTTGGTAAAATTAGTGGAAATATTAATTCGTAATTAGGTGGCCAAAGACTATTATTTTTGATACTCTACACATGAGGTGATAAATATGCCACACACAAAATCTCCATTGCGATATCCTGGTGGAAAAACACAATTATGGAAATTTGTTAAATCAACTATCGAACTAAATAGAATTAACGAACCAATTTATTGCGAACCTTTTGCGGGTGGATCTGGTGTTACTATTGAGCTACTTTTGGGTAATCATGCAAAAGAGGTTATTATTAACGATTTTGATCCGGCAATATACTCGTTTTGGAATATGAGTATAAACTATTCAAAAGATTTCATTGATTTGATAAGACAAACACCTGTTACACTTGATGAATGGCACAACCAAAAAAGAATTTATTTAGAACATGGTAATAATCCAGAATCCTTATTAGGTGCGTTTTCAACTTTTTTTCTTAATAGAACTAACGTGAGCGGTATTATTTCCGGAGGGCCCATTGGAGGTCAGAGTCAATCCGGAAAATACAAGATTGATTGTAGGTTCAATAAAGAAACCTCTATAAATAAAATTATTCGTATTGCTGAAAACAAAAACAGAATTCATTTATATAATGAGGATGCAGCGGATCTTGTGGATTTACTAAAAAAACAATATTCTAAAGAAAAGCTTTTTACGTTTTTTGATCCGCCTTACTTTGTTCAAGGACAATCGCTATATCTATCATTTTACAAAGAAAATCAACATGAAATCATGCGAAATAAAATTCTAGGTATGGATGATTTTTTCTGGATTCTTACTTATGATAAAGCCCCTCAAATTTCAGAGCTATATTCATGTGTAGAAAATACATTCCAGTATTCTTTACATTATTCAGCAAATAGAAAGCGGTTGGCCAACGAATTCATGTTTGCAAGCTCAAAAACAAAATTACACTCAACACAAAAAGTTGAATTACTCCCTATAATAGAATAAGCCTTCGGGCTTTTCTTTTAAGAACAAAAAGAACATATGTTTGTTTACATCAATACCAATCTGAATACAAAAGGAGCGTTTGTTATGAATGGGCATGTAAGAAAAATCGGCAACAAATGGCACTATACAATTGAAATGGCAAAAGTTGGCGGTAAACGTCAGCGTATACAAAAAGGTGGATGGAATACAAAAACTGAGGCACAAGAACATCTAAGAGAAGCGCTGAACGAATATAAACGTGGCGGTAAAGTGGATTTAACAGACATTAGCGTTTCTGATTATTTCGATTACTGGTTCGAAAATTATGTTGAGAAGAAGCTTAAGTATAATACGCAAAAAAACTATAAAAATGTAATTGATAAATACGTGAAACCAGAAATCGGGAAATACCTACTCCAATCAATAGGCCCTGCGAAATTGCAGGAGCTTGTAAATAAATTACCTGAAGGATTTAATAAGCAGCTCTCAAAACATTCTGTAGAGATTATCTTCACTGTCCTAAAAGGTGCGTTTCGAAGAGCAGTCTTCCCTTACCAACTAATTAATAGCAATCCAATGGATTATGTCGAAATGCCGGCATTCCCTTCTAAGCCAAAACAGTCAAAAGATGATATGAAAATTATAACAATGGATCAGTACCTTAAAATTTTAGATAACACCCCTATTTCGGATTCTTTTCACATTCCTCTTGTCATTGCTTTTCACACAGGATTGCGTCGCGGCGAAGTTTGTGGGATGACCTGGGACAATGTGTCATTTGAAGATCAGACTTTAACTATCACTAAAATTATGTTGCAAGACAAGAATGGGATACAAATAGGAACACCCAAAACGCAGGCTAGTTATCGAACCATCAGTATTGATGACATGCTGCTTGAAGAGTTAAAAAGCCATAAAAAAAGGCAAATAGAAAACAGAATGAGATATGGAAAGTTTTATTATGAAAGTTCATTTGTATGTACTAAGGAAAACGGACAGCCTGTCACACCAAATTCAATAAAATGGTCAGCTAGTAAAATCAAGAAGAATTTAGGTATTAACTTTAACTTTCATTCTTTGAGACACACGCATGCAACAATGCTCTTAGAGGATGGAGTGAAACCAAAAATCGTTCAAGAACGTCTCGGCCATTCGAGGATTTCTACTACTATGGATAAATATGTACATGTTACTAAGAAAATGAGAACTGAAGCCGTTGATATTTTCGCCGAACGTCTTCGCCGTTCGATGGACTAAATTCGCTTTTTTTCATTAAAAATGTTCGCCCAAATAAAACATCGGGCGAACATTGGGCGAATATTTATGAAAATCACAATCATTCATAGCGGATATTTTCAAACAAACCCTTATTTCTTCTTAGGTTCATCCTCATCCATTTTCAACACAGCCATGAACGCTTCTTGAGGTACTTCCACGGAGCCAATTTGTTTCATCCGCTTTTTCCCTTCTTTTTGTTTTTCAAGCAGTTTACGTTTTCGTGAAACATCGCCGCCATAACATTTTGCTAACACATTCTTGCGTAATGCTTTGATATCCGTACGTGCAACGATTTTTGTTCCAATAGTGGCTTGAATAGGTACTTCAAACTGCTGGCGCGGAATCAACGTTTTTAGCTTGTCAACAATTGCCCGTCCACGTTCCTGTGCAAATTCACGGTGAACGATAAAGCTTAACGCATCGACTTTTTCAGCATTTAACAGAATATCCATCTTAACTAAACGACTTTCACGGTAATCAGCCATCTCGTAATCCAAAGAAGCGTACCCTTTGGTGCTTGATTTTAACTTATCGAAAAAGTCAAAAACAATCTCAGATAACGGAATATGGTAAACAACATTTACGCGATAATCATCTAAATAATCCATTGTGATAAATTCACCGCGTTTCCGTTGAGAAAGCTCCATTACAGCACCCACGTATTCATTTGGCACCATAATATTTGCTTTAACAAAAGGCTCTTCGACGTTCTGAATTTTTGATGGATCAGGAAAATCTGATGGATTGTCTACAATTAATTGTGTGTCGTCAGTCAAATTCACATGGTAAATAACTGACGGCGCTGTAGTGATCAATTCTAAATTAAATTCACGCTCTAGGCGTTCTTGTACGACATCCATATGCAACAACCCTAAAAATCCGCAACGGAAACCAAATCCTAATGCTTGGGAAGTTTCTGGTTCAAATTGAAGTGCCGCATCGTTCAATTGTAATTTTTCCAATGCTTCTCGTAAATCGTTGTATCTTGATGTATCAATTGGGTACAACCCGCAGAACACCATTGGATTCATTTTTCGATAACCTGATAATGCTTCTCCTGCTGGATTGTTAGCAAGTGTTACCGTATCCCCAACACGTGTATCTTGGACAGACTTGATGCTAGCTGTAATATAGCCCACATCTCCCACCATTAAGTAATCACGTTGAACGGCTTTCGGTGAAAATACACCCACTTCAGTAACATCAAAGGTTTTTCCATTACTCATTAACTGGATTTTATCTCCAGGACGCACAACGCCGTCTGTGATTCGAACATTCAAGACAACACCACGATAGCTGTCGTAAACAGAATCAAAAATCAGTGCCTTTAATGGCGCCTCCAAGTCACCGCTTGGTGCAGGTACATTCGTTACGATTTGTTCTAAAATATCCCCAATACCAATACCAGTCTTGGCACTGGCAAGAACCGCATCCTCTGCATCAATTCCGATTACGTCTTCGATCTCTTTACGAACGCGCTCCGGATCTGCTGCCGGCAAGTCGATCTTATTGATCACTGGTAAAATTTCCAAATCATTATCAAGTGCCAGATAAACGTTTGCTAAGGTCTGAGCTTCTATCCCCTGAGCCGCATCTACTACTAAGACTGCTCCTTCGCAGGCAGCTAAACTTCGCGAAACCTCATAGGTGAAATCCACGTGCCCTGGTGTATCAATCAAATGGAAAATATATGTTTGTCCGTCGATTGCGGTATAGTGTAATTCAACGGCATTCAATTTAATGGTAATCCCGCGTTCACGTTCAAGATCCATTGAATCTAATAGCTGTTCTTGCATTTCTCGGGAACTTACAGTATTTGTTTGTTCTAAGATCCGGTCCGCCAGAGTGGACTTCCCGTGATCAATATGCGCAATGATTGAAAAGTTTCGAATCATTTCTTGGCGTTTCTTCATTTCTTCTAAATTCATTAAAGTTCCTCATTTCTTTTAGTCAGCACTGTCAATTATACCAACGTTTCCGGTAGAAAAAAAGTCTTTTCCCCTATTTCCAATGTCTGTAAGAGAAAAATAAACCTGCTTTTGCTATACTAAGGTTGTAAACTAAAAATGGAGATGAAAGAATGGAAAATGACTTTAAGCAACAATTAGTCTTGAAGCCAGTCGGTGAAGAATATTTAGCTCAATACGACGAACTACTCAGCTATGTTTTTCAAGTCACTGAAAGTGATATTGAAAATAGCGGGTACGAAAACAAACGTGAAATGGTTCGGGCAAAAAAGCCTGTTTTGGAACAATCAAAAGTTTTTGGCTGGTTTCATGACGAAAATCTCATTTCACAGATCGCGATCTATCCTTGTGAAGTAAATATTCACGGAAAGCTTTTTGACATGGGAGGGATTACTGGAGTTGGGACTTATCCTGAGTATGCGAACCACGGGCTTATGAAGGATTTGATCGAAAAAGCGCTGATTCAAATGCGCCAGGACCAACAGTGGATTTCCTATCTATATCCTTACAATATTCCTTATTATCGACGTAAAGGTTGGGAAATTATGTCCGATAAATTAAGCTTCAAAATAAAAGACACGCAATTACCCAAACAAGTTGATCTACCTGGAATTGTTGAACGGAAAGAGGTTGACGATCCAGATGTTTATAAGGTATACGATGAGTTTGCTTTAAATAATCACGGGGCTATGATTCGGAAAGAATTAAATTGGGAAGAATACTGGCGCTTTGAAAATGAAGAAGAACGGATTGCGGCGGTTTACTATGATGAGCATAAGAAACCAACCGGTGTTCTCTTCTACTGGATCTCTGATGAAGTTTTTCATATCAAAGAAATGTTCTACTTAAATCAAGAAGCACGAAACGGATTGTGGAATTTCATCAGTGCACACTTTTCAATGATTTATTGGGTTGAAGGTGATATTTACAAAAATGAACCTTTATCTTTTTTACTCGATGATAGCGAAATAACAGAAACGATTGCCCCTTTTTTTATGGCACGCATTGTTGATGTAAAACAATTCTTATTGGAATACCCGTTTGAAAAATCTGTGGAGCCCTTCTACTTTGAAGTGACTGATCCAGTTGCAAAATGGAATAACGGCATCTTTGCTTTGAGTTGGGACGACAAGGGTGTTTTGGATATCTCAGATCACCCAAAAGGGAAACGTATTCGTTTGACCATTCAAACTTTGACTTGTTTATTAATGAATTACAGACGTGCGACCTATCTTGCCCGGATCGAGCGAATTGAGGCGGATAAAAAAGCCGTTGAATTATTAGAATCAATCATACCGGATATGGAGGCTTATTTCAGTGACTACTTCTAAACATATATATTTTGCTGCACCTTTATTTGCGCAGAGTGACTTATTTTACAATGATTATTTAGTTAAAAAAATTCGGGAAATTGATAAAGAGTTAACAATCTATTTACCGCAGGAAAATGCGGGAATCAATGACAAATCAGCATATGCCGATAGTAAGATGATCGCCTTGGCTGATACTGAGGAAGTTTTAAAAAGTGATTTGATGGTCGCTTTATTAGATGGCCTGACGATTGATGCTGGTGTTGCCTCAGAAATCGGTGTTGCCTATGCTAAAGGAATTCCAATCATCGCGCTATACACAGATTCGCGTCAACAAGGCGCCGACAACCAGCAGAAAATAACGGCATTACAAACACCCGCAGAAAATCAATTTCATTATTTGAACCTTTATACAGTCGGGCTTATTAAATTGAATGGTGTCATTGTCAGCAATGAAACTGCCCTGCTGGAGAACATCAAATCGTTTTTAGAAGGTAGTGATTGGCGTGACTTATAAAAAATATAGAACAGCATTAGTAGTTTTTGGTATTCTCTGTCTTGCGTATAATATCTTTGAATTTGTTATTGGCAAATATTCGACAACGCAAGGAGTGATTTTTGTTATCGAATGTTTGGCAGGTATTGGTCTCATCTTTTTACCTGAACTTATTTCTAAGTTATTCAAACTTTTCATACCAGAAAAAATCATTTATTTTTATTGGTTTTTCTTAGTGATTTCTGTTTTCTTGGGTACTTCATTACACATGATTTCAATCGTATCTTTTTGGGATAAAATTTTGCACACTGTGAGTCCTATGGTATTAACTGCCTTAGGATACGGATTGATTGGATACTTCATGAAGGATGCGAATATCAGCAAAACCTCCCCGTGGCTTTTCCTATTGTTTGGTTTTGCCTTTGCAGGAGTGTGCGGCGTTTTTTGGGAGTTTTGGGAATTCCTATGCGATACAGTGGCGGATATGAACTTACAGCGTTATGCCACCTCAGCAGGAAAATTATTAGTTGGCCGTGCTGCATTAATGGATACCATGGGTGATTTACTAACGAATACAATTGGCGCTGTTCTGATGGGTATTTATGCTAGAGTCCAAAGCCGAGGTAATGCTTCTTACTTTGAAGAATATCGATTAAAAAAACTGCATAAATAGAAAAGGCCCCAAATCTCTCTAAGAGGTTTGAGGCCTTTTTTATATATTATTTTTCATCCGGATGGATATTTTCCTTCATCGTATAGGAAGCTAGCGTTATTTTGATAATGCCCGTACGTTTCAACATAGCTTCTGGTATTTCGTCAAAACTGGCCCCTTTTGCTGCATGATCCATTAAAACATGGAGTGCCTGCCTTTTCTCTTCCAAATCCTCTAAAAAGCTTGCATGGCCAAAACCAATAAAACTCTGATATGCATAAGAATAAGTAGCCGCATTACTAGTTCCTTCGATCAGTCTATGATGACCATCCATTTCTACTGCAACATGGGGATCATTTTTAATCATGTTTACCTTTTTTCCTTCGGCAGCACCATGAATAAAAAGCGTTAGCTCTTCCTCGTTCCATTCATATCCAAAATTTACTGGTACAACGTAAGGATATTTTTCCCCATTCAATGCAATTCGTACAACTTGTGTTTTTTCTACAAATTTCTTGATTAACTCTAAATCAGTAACCTGTCTTTTTTTTCTACGCATCTCTTTTCCACCTATCCGTTTTTATATCTTAATCATAATAGATTAGAATTTAAAAAGAAATCTTTTTTTGAGTCTCAGTTACTGAAAATTGATAATATGCGGTTTGTCTTTTTTAGTATCAAAAACCTTTTCTAATCAACGATTTACACTTTTTTTGTGTAATTTTTTATACTAAAATAGCTACTGTAATTAACAGAAAATTTGCTGAAAAATGAAAGGCGTGTCGAATTTGATTGAAACTGTCGTATTTGATATCGATGATACAATTTACGATCAACAAGAACCATTTCGAAAAGCAGTCCAAAAATTGTTTCCTTTAGTTACTGAAGAAGATATGCTCCCGCTTTATACCCGTTTTCGTGTGCATAGTGATGCAAACTTTAACAAAGTCATTACTCAAGAATGGACACTGGAGTATATGCGTTCTCATCGTATCAGTCAATCATTAAAAGATTTGGATTATCCGCATATTACTGATGACGAAGCGCTGCATTTCCAAGAGGTTTATGAGGCTGAATTAGATGCTATCACCATGCATCGAGAAGTTGAAAAAACACTGGATTTTTTAAAAAGAAAAAAAGTACCCGTTAGTATCATCACCAACGGTCCAACGGATCATCAATACAAAAAGATTTTACAATTAGGTCTGTTGAATTGGGTCAATGAGGAAAACATCATCATCTCTCAAGCGACCGGCTATGAAAAACCAGACGTTGAAATTTTCGATTTAGGCAAGAAGCAGTTCTCCTTAAATCCTGAAAATTCTTTATATGTCGGAGACAATTTCAACAACGACGTGATTGGTTCAAAACGTGCTGGCTGGCAATCGCTTTGGCTCAACCATAGAAATCGACAATTACCAAAAGGAACAACCCAAATTCAAGACATAGAACTTAAATCATTTGATCAATTATTACCAACGTTTAAAACTATTTTTGCATCGTAGTTTCCCTCAAAACATTAGCTAATAGATAAAAAAAGGATGCCGAAATCGATTATGATTTCGACATCCTTTTCCTTTTTATTGATGGTCTTCGTCGTATTCCATCTTACGGTATTTCTCCATCTTCTTGCTAAACAAGACTCCGTTGGATGGTGGCGTGTAGGTGATTGCATTCGCTCCAGCTGTAATCGTTGCTTCGATCGTCTCTTCGTCAGGACCTCCAGTAGCAATGATAGGAAGATCTGGGTACATTTGACGAAAATGCCTCACTGCTTCGACTGTTTCTTTCCCAGCACTGATATTGATAATATCAACGCCAGCCGCCAATTTTTCTTCAATCTTAGAGTACTTTGATGTTACCGTAGCAATAACGGGGATATCCACTACATCGTTCACTGCTTTAATTGTTTCTACTGGCGTTGGACCATTTACGACAACCCCTAAGCTTCCTTGAGACTCTGCGAACATCCCCATATATGCAGACCGGGCGCCATGAGTCAATCCTCCTGCTACACCAGAGAAGACAGGAATATCTGCTGCTTCAATAATACTCTTAGTAATAGCCGGATGCGGCGTAAAAGGATAGACGGCAATGACCGCGTCCGCATCTGTATTTCGAATGATTGCAATATCCGTGGTAAAAATAATTGAACGGATTTTCTTACCGAAAATGATTATTCCGGAAGCTTTCTTGATTACTTTGGGTACACGTACGATATCTTGCCGTAATTCTGTCATTATTTCAGGCACATTGTTTTCTGACATTAAACCATCTCCCTAACGTATTTCTTAAATTAATTTTACTATGAATGATCGTATCTATCCAAGTTATACGTTTCAATCACGGATATAATTTTATTTGCATAATCGGGATCTGTCGCATACCCAGCAGTTTGCAATGCTTGAGCCGCCTGTTTATAATCCGTCGCTGTTAAAACACCCGCGTAAAGTTGAGGATTCCAATTTGTCCCATTTACAAAAAGCATGGTATGGTCATCTAAGGATTCTTCCCATGTAGAATAAACTTTAAAATCTCCTTGGATAGTAATCCACTGCTCATTCATATATTCCTTTGTTTCAAGGCTGATTTTTGGTTGATTTCCAGAGGCTTTAATACCAAATAGATTTTTGTATTCACTTGCCAATTGTGATTGTCCCCAATTAGATTCTAGAATAGCTTGACCTAAGATGATACTTGGCAGGACACCATAGCCTTGTTGCAATTCCTTCGCATGTGGTGCCAACTTTTCAACAAATTCTTGCCGAGACAAATTTTCTTCCTTTTGAGTATCCTCTACGTCAAAATCTGATAGTGAATGTAAAGAAAAAACGAAAGCTACCCCAATAATCAAGATTCCCGCAAAAATCAGCGGGATCGATAGATTGGACTTCCGTTTTTTATAATTTTTCTTAGGCATAATGCCTCCTTATTTAGCTGATAACTGTTTCAAAAATTCTTCTAAAGTTAAATGATGTTCCGTGATATATTCCGCATTTTCCTTGCCTACATATCGAATATGCCACGGCTCATACGTGATACCAGTGATGTCTTGGCGATCTTTTGGATAGCGAATGATAAATCCATATTTTGGTGCGTTCTCAGCGATCCATTTTGCTCCAGGTTGATCCCCGTAAGAAGCATCTAATACTTGAGTTGAATAGGAGTTATACCAATTTTGATCGACGATATCTACTGCAAGACCAGTATGGTGCTCACTATAGCCAGGTTCGGTAATGGTTTCCTTGGTTTTCGCAGTTGCTTCTTCTTCGCTCACCCCGTTTCCGCTCACCAATCCATTGACATTTGTCTCAAAAACCTCTTTTTGAGACTCCACAGAACGAAATGCTGAGACGATGACTAGAGGAAATCCTGCTTTTGTTGCCGCTTCGGAAAAAGCTTCATAATCTTTCGCGATGCGACTGTCGACTTGATGACTGTTATCTGATAATGTAGCCAACTGACTTTCAGGAACTTCATTCTCTATTTTATTTTTTTGGCCTACTAACACAAGATTCCAATCTTTTGCATTAGAATCAGGCAACGCTTTTTGCACAGCATTTTTCTTCTTAGCAGCCGTTTTCTTTTCGAATGAATAGGTCGTTGCCGTCGCTTTTTGAGCATCTGTCTCAGCAGGTGCACTATAAAAAAGTGAATACGCGGTCATTCCGATCATAATTATGACTGAAAGTAGTCCTACTGTTTTTTTCAATTTAAAAATCCTCTCGTTAATCGTCTAATGACGTGTATGTTTCTGTTAACTTTTCGTTTACCCAGTCAAGCAGTGCAGTTTTCTTGTGTGCACTGGCAATTTGATTTTGAATATGTGCCGGCAAACGAAAACTCAGTATATCACTATAGCCCCAATTGTCATAATCGATCGTTATACGTAAATCAATATAATCATGATTCTCTTCTTCATTTTTGTTTTTGAATGGGATCATTTCGACTTGGGCCAATCCGCTGGCAATCCACTGTTGCGCAATAATCGTCTTCATCTCACGATATTCAGCAACTGCCGTCGGGCGCTTTTCGGGGAACAAAAACGTTTGTCGAATGACTTTTTGACTTAACATCCATTCATAATCACTGAATAAGTTTTTGATTTTTTGATTTGCTTCCGGTGATAAATTGTTCTGACCAGCCTTCCACTGTTGCCATTGAACGTCATTGACTCCTAAGTAATCTTGATAAAAATCTTGTTCTGAATGAAATTGTTCAAAAATCGCACTCATTACTAAATCCAAATAAATTTGATTCACGAAAAATCCCTCCTTATCTATTCTACTGATTTTTCAGAAAAAATACACCACTTTGGCAAATGGATTGAACTATTTTAATATTTACTGCTATAATTTGAGAAAAGCTTCAATCTTTTTTCTATTTTTATACACACTTCATCAAAAAATAAGTTGAACACGGCTTTATTTAATTGATAGTTCAACTTGCAAAATTAAAAAGAGACTATCTTAGGAGGACCAATATGACAGAATTACAATGGGGAATCGTTGGACTTGGCGATATCGCACACGATTTTGCTGAGAATTTTAACCAAACTACGAGCAGCTTGACTGCTTGTGCTTCACGGACGCTTGAAAAAGCAGAAAAATTTGCAAAAGAATATGGCATCGCGAAGGCTTATGGTAGTTATCAAGAAATGTTGGCTGATGAAGCTATCTCTATTATATATATAGCTGTGCCAAATCGCCAACATCATCAACATATTATTCAAGCTTTAGAGGCTGGAAAACATGTATTATGCGAAAAGGCGATCACTATGACCCTTGCTGAACTACAAGAAGCGATTGCGTTAGCTGAAAAGAATCAATTGATTTTGGCAGAGGCAATGACAATCTTTAACATGCCTTTGTACCAAGAACTTCATACGTTAATGGACAGTGGGAAATTAGGAAAATTAAAAATGATTCAGGCTCCTTTTGGAAGCTATAAAGATCCTGATCCTACCAACCGCTTTTTCAATCCAGAATTAGCCGGCGGAGCATTACTGGACATTGGGACCTATGCCGTTTCATTTGCACGGTGGTTCATGTCTGAGCAGCCAACCGTGATCGCCTCAACGATGGTTCCTTTTTCCACGGGTGTAGATGAACAATCGGTAACGATTTTACAAAATGAGAAACAAGAGCTTGCCTCGATCAGCTTAACTTTCCAAGCGAAAATGCCTAAAAAAGGAATCGTTGCTTTTGAAAATGGCTACCTTACTGTCGAAGATTATCCACGCGCTGATAAAGCGGAACTAGTTTTTAACGATGGAACAAAAGAATGGATTGAATCTGGCTTTACCAGTAATGCCATGAACTATGAAATTGAGAACATGGTTCAAATGATTCACGAGGAAAGACCAAATAAGTCCCTCTTTTTTACGAAAGATGTGATTGACATTCTAGATCAGATGCACCAAAAATGGCAAATAGAGAAATAATTTCGAACAAAAGGCATTGATTAGTCGATGCCTTTTGTTTTTTTGCCAAATTTCGGCTAAACTATTAGATATAAAGAAAAGAAAGTGGGAGGAAAAATTGCATATTGGTCGTTTTCGTTTAGGAATGCGAACGATGAAAACTGCATTAGCTGTTATGCTGTGCATTCTATTATTCCACGTAACAGATCGTGGATCGCCGTTGATCGCCGCGTTAGCTGCTGTTTTTTCTCTGCGTCAAGATTTAACTACAAGTATTTCATTCGGCCGCTCACGCGTTTTAGGAAATTCGTTAGGAGGATTATTGGCGTTAATTTTCTACTACGTACAAGCCTTTTTTAACAATGAATTTTTCGTAGAATTATTTGTCTTACCACTATTTGTTATCTTAGTCATCGTAGTTTCTGACGGAATCAATAATAACTCAGGAATCATTTCAGCGATCGCTACCATGCTGTTGATCGCTTTGAGTATTCCTCAAGGGGAATCCTTTCTTTACGCGCTAAATCGCGTTTTGGATACATTTATTGGAACAATCATAGGCATTTCCTTGAATGGTGCAATCACACCCCAATCAAATGAGAGGGAAAAACAAATAAAAGAAGATTTAGTGGAGCTGAGAAAAAAAGAAGCAGACTTGAATAAAATGCTCTACGATGTACGAAAACAAATAAAGGACCATTCTCTTAAATGAGTCTGGTCCTTTATTTTATCCACTTAAGTGGATGGTCCGGATAAAAAGAGAATTTGTTGTTCAAGTACAAAATCCATGTTTTGAAAAATTACCATTGAATATCTTCAATTGATTGAGGGGCATCATTTAATTCTTCACTGCGTACACGTGCATCATTGATCCGAATGACACGATCTGCCATTGGAGCGATCGCTGAATTATGCGTTATGATCACAACTGTTGTCCCATTGTCCCGAGCCGTGTCTTGAAGAATCTTTAAAATTTGTTTTCCTGTTTCAAAATCTAACGCTCCTGTCGGCTCATCACATAATAATAGTTTTGGTCGCTTTGCTAATGCTCGCGCAATGGTTACCCTCTGCTGTTCACCGCCAGATAATTGGGCAGGAAAATTATCCATCCGTTCCCCCAGTCCAACTGAATGCAACACTGACTCAGGCTCTAATGCATCGGTAACGATCTGAGAAGCCAGTTCGACATTTTCTTTAGCCGTCAAATTCGGAACTAAATTGTAGAATTGAAAGACAAATCCCACATCATTTCTCCTATATGTGGTCAATTCTTTATCGCTAAAAGCAGCAATGTCTGTCCCATCGACGATGACTTGCCCTTCATCACAATTATCCATTCCACCTAATATATTAAGCACAGTCGATTTTCCTGCACCACTTGGGCCGAGAATGACTGCTACCTCACCTCGTTCAATTGAAAAATTTATTTTTTCATTGGCCTTGATGACGGTTTCACCCATTTTGTAATGTTTACTCTCATCAATCACATGAATATATGACACACAGCGTTCCTCCTCATTTTTCCACGCTAATCAAAATAGCGGCTCTTTTCCATTTTAGTTTAACATAACCCGAACAAAAGCCAACGAAGGATGCCATAAGCCAGCAAAAATAATCGCTCAATATTAATAATTAATATTGAGTTGTTGTTTAGGAATGTTTTCTTTCACAGGCTTCAAAAAAAGCTTTCATTATCGCTTGATTTACTGATGTTGTTGCTGAAAAGAATTCAGGATGCCACTGGACCCCTAAAGCAAAACTTGCTTTAGGAAGGAACACTCCTTCTGCTAGTCCATCAGGGGATAACGCAGTTACCTTCAATTCCTTCCCCAATTTCTTTATTGCTTGATGATGATAACTACTTACTCCTAAATAATGTCTCTCTAAAATTTTATGAAGCAGACTGTTTTCAATTAATTCCACTTGATGCTGTGTTCGATTATAAGGAGCTTCCATATGGTGATCCAGATTCATCGTTTGTGGATTATCGCTCATTAAATCTTGGTAGAGAGTTCCGTCAAAGAAGACATTCAGCAACTGCGCCCCTCTGCAAATAGCCAAAAAAGGCTTGTCACGCACAATCACTTCTTCCATAAGTTGGAATTCCATTTCATCTCTTAGCTGATTTACTTCGCCACAAGCATCTGTTGTTTTTTCATTATATCTTGTAGGTGCGATGTCTTGTCCGCCAGTAAAAATAAACCCATCGCATAGGGACAAAAAAGGTTGCCATGTTTCTTTGTTCGCGGTAAGTGGCAATATTAACGGAATACCTCCATTTTCTTCAACGAGATTGAGATATCCTGGAAGGATCCACACACTTTCACTTACTTCGTCATATAAGGGCGACACACCGATTATTGGTTTCATAAAATTCCTCCTATGGATGTTTTTCATTCAAGTTACCTTCAAACAGAAAAAGGCTTTGATGAAAATTTTACCATAAAAAAACTCGATCATCAGATGACGATCGAGTAAGGGAATTATTTTTTAAGCATGGTAACGTTCTTTACCATCTAAGTATGTCGCTGTAAGTTCCATATTAGGTTCTAAAACAATAAAGTCTGCTGCACGGCCTTCGGAGATCATGCCGCATTTATCATCAATTTTACAGCTTACTGCTGGAACATAAGAGGCCATCATAATCGCTTGTTCTGGAGTGGCAATATCCCAATCCACAACATTTTTGATTGCTTCTTTCAATTTCAAAATACTACCAGCCAAATTACCAGATTCAAGACGAGCAGTTCCTTCTTTTACAACTACTGGAAATTCACCTAAATTGTAGTTGCCGTCTGGCATGCCGCCTGCCATCATACAATCAGTAATCAACGCCACATGATCATGCCCTGCCTTTTCCATTAACACTTCGGCAGCTTGCGGATGAACATGATGACCGTCACAGATCAACTCTGAAAAGACATGCTCCAAGGTCAATAACGCACCAACCATCCCAGGTTCGCGATGATTTAAACCGCGCATGCCATTGTATGCATGAACGAAAACACTTGCTCCTGCTTCAACAGCCTCTTGCGCTTCTTCCAATGTCGCGTTTGAGTGTCCTAATGAAACAACTACGCCTTCATCAGTCACTGTTTTCACGAATTCTTTGACACCTTTACGTTCAGGAGCCAAAGCGATTTTTTTGATCAAGCCGCCTGAAGCTTCCTGCCATTCGTGGAAGGTATCCAAATTTGGATCACCAAAATAGCTAGGGTTTTGCGCGCCCTTGTGTTCTTCTGTAAAGAAAGGTCCTTCAAAATAAATACCTTGTATTTTTGCACCTTCGACATCTTGATAAACATTGCCGATTGTTTCAGCAACATCCTTCAACCGCTCTTTTGTAGAAGTTAATGTTGTTGGCAAGAAACTTGTCACACCGCAAGATAGAAGTGCTTCAGACATCACTTTGATTCCTTCAGCATCATTGTCCATCACATCGTGGTTTTTATACCCATGAATATGTGTATCTACAAGTCCAGGAGCGATCCATTTTCCACTTTGGTCAATGATCTCTGCACCTTCTGGTTTTTCCTTCGTATATGTTCCAAAAATGCCATCAGTGACATCTAGATAGCCTGTGCCCTTCACACCAGAGTTTAAAAAGAATTTGTCAGCATAAATAAATGTTTTCATTGTGAATTCTCCCTTTTTTCATAGTAACTTAAAGTTACTCCTGAATCCTCAATAAGTCAAGAATGGTGTAGACCATTTTACAGATCTTTTATTTTTTCCAAAGCGCGTAGCATTTTTCTATAATTGATTACCGTATGAAGGTCATCTCGTGCCTCCAGCATAAGAATTTTTAATTCGACCAATTCTTTTAATTTATAATAGCTGCATTGCTGACGATTCCATTTCAATCCAATATCCACGACTTTCTCAGCCAAGTCAAAACGTTCCTGTTTAACTAAAAACGTTCCATAATTAACAAAAAGATTGCTTAATTCACTTCGCTCCGAATAATCCGCCATCATCGTTTGGAATAGTTCAAAGCTTTGATTGTAATAGCCTTGCGCCTCATTCATTTGACCCAAAACGGAACACATTTTCCCAGCAAAGCTCAACAGTAAGATTCGACTATCAAAATAGCCGTCATATTTTTTGGATACACAAATTGAAAGGCCAAGATTTATTTTCTCCAAAGCAGTATGTGGGTCACCATCAATAAAATAGGCACAAACCCCTTTAAAAAAGCAAGCCAATTGACGGTCCTTATCAAGATGAGTGATTTGGCGTTCATCTAAATAATCTAATGTTGTTCGAATCTCAAGATACTTCCCAACGCGCAAATACATAAACATCTTGTTAAAATATTTTCGCAAAAATAATTCCTCAGGTAAAAAATCAAGCATCAACTGGTCAATGGTAATTCCAAGACGGTGACAAAGCTGCTGGATTACAATAATATTGGGAATTTCTTCATCGTTCTCAATTCGACTCAAAACACTCTGGGAACAGATTCCTTGAGAAAGATCTTTTTGTGTCATGCCGTGTTCTTTTCTGAACTCCTTTAAGACTTGACCGATCGCTACCATTGCCGCATCCTCCAAAATATGCAAATTCACATTTTTAATAATTTAATTTTATACGATGACTTCTTTACAAGCAACTTCTATGTTCGAAATCCATAAACAGAGTGAATCAAAATGATCTTAAATTAGCTATTCATCCTTTTTTAGATAAATTAATTCATCATGTATATAGCCTATACAAATTTGGAAACAAAAAAAGGCAACAAACACTGTAAAAAACAATGTTTGTTGCCTTTTATGCGGCGAATGGGACTCGAACCCACACGAGATTGCTCTCACATGATCCTTAGTCATGCTTGTCTGCCAATTCCAACACCACCGCATAGAGCATTTCTTATGATAGCGAGTCAGCATAAAAAAGTCAATAGTCTAAACAATCGTTGTATCGTATACATATATGATCATTCCTTTAAGTCCGGCAATTCCTCGAAAAAATTTTTTATCTTCTTGTTTAAGCCAAACTTCTCGGAATAGGAAAAAGTCTTCCCGGGAAACTTCAAATCTCTCAATTTCTCCAGCCCGCAATTGACGAATTTTTTCTTCAAACGGATTCATGTTTCCTTCTCTCCCATCATCGTAAAACAACAGAAGAATGCCTGGAGGCACCTTCTGTCTTAATCATGAAAATATTTGCTGTTTTCAATTTGTGAATTGTCCTCTTGCATAATGCCTCGTAAAGAACGATCTAAACGTTGTCTAGAATTCTTTCTTTCAATCACTGGCTGCTTTTCGTCATTTTCAGATGCAAATAATAGATACGACTGTTTTGCCTTTTCCATTCGCTGCATGAGTTCCCTTGGGTGAACTGCATTTTCCGGTTCATCAGGGATCAATGAAGAAGGGACATATTTAGGAGCAAAGGGTGTTGCGCTGCGTCCGTTTCGAGAATTGAACGTAGCTTTAGGCTTGACTGTTTCTTTTGGCTTCCGTTCTTCAAATAGATTCACTTTTTTAGATTCTCTATGTTCATTCTCATACATCGGTAAATTCGCTTTATGATGATCGAGTTCTCTGCGTGGTTCTTCATCTAAGTTCACACGTCTTACACGTTTTACTTTCGAAATTGGACGTTCAAAGATATCTTTTGCTTCTAATCGATAACTCGTGATTAAGTCATCCTGACCATCAAACAATACCCGCTGATTGGTTTGAACTAATTTGACCCCTGCCTCATCATCAAATGCAGGAAAACGACTCTTTTTTCTGCTATACGTTTGCATAAAATCATCCTTATTGTTCTGATATAGCATAGTTTAGCACAAATACTAAAAAAATGCTTTTAAATTATGACTAACAAGAACTTGTACCTATCAGATTGAACCGGAGACAAATAAACTTCCATTTGGTGCCAATACTTCGTCCTCTAGAATACGATCGAGCACTTTATAATCTCCTTGATACGCAAGAGGACTTGATAATTCTCCTATTTTGATGTGCTGCTCATGCTCGGATAAGTTAAGTGCATAAATTACATACGAATGATCCAAATAGCGAATGATCCCAAAAATTTGTTGCGCTTGAGAATAGAACGGGAAGAAATGACCCTTTTTCAAAACATTATATTTTTTTCTTCTTTCTACCCATTTTTGACAGTTTTTAAATAGATTTGAGTCTATCGATTGCCAAGGGAAAAACTTACGATTGTCTGGGTCTTTTCCTCCTGTCAAACCAGCTTCGTCTCCATAGTAAACACAAGGGATACCTGGCATCATGAACATTAGTCCCCAAGCCTGATCCATTGCTTCAACAGAACCGTTCAGCATAGTTAAAATACGCTCAGTATCATGTGTGCCAATATTGTTTAATTGATTGTAGTAGAAATCAACGGGATAATTTTCTTGGTAACGCACCATTTCTTCGCAAATATCCTTCAATGATCGTGAATGTTTTAGTAAATCTAAAATTTGCTGACGTAACGGGTAGTTCATGACCCCTTGCAAATGATCGCCGAAAACATATTTTCTCCGCGTATCATAAGCAACCTTATTTGACGCATCCTCCCAAACTTCACCTACTAGAACTTTTTCTTGATATGCCAAGAGATTTTTACGAATGCCTGCAATGAAATCATCTGTTAATTCATCCGCCACATCTAAACGCCAGCCATCCACGCCCATTGATGTCCATTTAGACAGGACGCTGTCATAATCACCATAGATGAATTCTTGAAAATGAGGATTCTCTTTTTTCACCTCTGGAAGATCAGCCACCCCCCACCATGCTTTGTAATCGTCTGGATAATGATTAAAAGTGAACCAATCAAAGTATTTACTGTCGGGATTTTTAGCAGCTCCTACAGTCTCGCCATAAAAACCAGACTTGTTAAAATACAAACTGTCCTTTCCTACATGGGAAAAAACACCGTCCAACAAGATCGCGATCCCTGCTGTATGAAGAGCAGCTATTAAACTACGAAAATCTTCCTCTGTCCCCAAAACACTGTCTACTTTGAAGTAATCATTTGTGTCGTAGCGATGATTCGACGTTGCTTCAAATATTGGATTTAAATATACCGCTGTGATTCCCAATTCTTTTAAGTAGGGTATTTTCTTTTCAATTCCTTTAAAATTACCGCCAAAAAAGTCCCATCGCACGATCTCATTTTTTTCATTTCTAATGTAATAGGGCGTATCTTCTTCTGTTCCATAAATGAATGAATTTTTTTTGGGCTGATTGATTTTCTGATCTGCGTTCCCATTTGCAAAACGATCGGGAAAAATTTGATAGAAAACAGCGTCGCGATACCAGTTAGGAGCTGTCTCTGGTTTTTGATAACAAGTCAACTGGTAAGGAATAACCTCATTCTCCGCCCCATAAATTTGCCCTTCACCACCGTTACCATTGAATCCATAATACTGAACAGTTTCGTACCCTTCAGATTCATGAATGATTTTAAAGTAGTAAAAATACAGTCCCCAGCCTTGGTCCATTGTTGTTTGAAAGTGAAATCGATCCTCGGGAACAGCCTCCATAGGGAAAATTTTCTGTCCTGCAGAACTTCCTTCTTTACGGACGATCAAAAAAACTTTTGCTTGTTTTTGTTCTGGGACGGATATCCAAATATCGACTTTTGTCCCTTCCTGAACAGCCCCAAAAGGGCGTTTATATCTTTCTAGCCAAGAATTAAAGTAAATATGAGTCATGTTGGATCACTCCTCGATCATCTTCGTGAGCAAAAACGGGTTCAATTTGCCAAATGTCTTCTGCATAACGCTGGACAGTACTGTCTGAAGAAAAACGTCCGGCATGAGCAATGTTATTTAGACTTATTTTTTGCCAGCGGCGTTTATCTTTATACGCCTCATTAATCGATTCTTGCGCCAGACAGTAATCTTCAAAATCGCGTAGTACAAAGAATTCGTCGTTGTATTTAATGAGTGAATCAAATATCTCTTGACCCTCTGCGAAAATATTTGGAATTGTTCCATCGATTAATGCCTTCACTACTTTGTGTACATTGGCATTTTCTTTGTAAATATTCGTCGCTGAATAATTCTTATTTTCATAGTATTGATAAACTTCCGATTCCGTCAACCCAAAAATAGCGATATTTTCATCGCCCACTGCATCACGAATCTCGACATTTGCGCCATCCAGCGTAGCAATTGTCACTGCGCCATTGAGCATCAATTTCATATTTGAGGTTCCTGAAGCTTCTTTTGAGGCCAATGAAATCTGCTCACTCACATCCGCTGCCGGAATAATTCGCTCAGCTAAGCTGACGTTATAATTTTCTAAAAAGACTATTTTTAGTTTATCTTTAATCGTAGTATCCTGATTAATCAAACTAGCGGCCTCATTGATGACCTTGATAATAGACTTCGCATAATGGTAGCTAGGTGCTGCCTTTGCTCCGAAAATAAAGACCCGGGGTTCAATTGCTTTCTCTGGATCTTCCTTAAGATCCAAATATAGTTTTATGATGTGGAGTAAATTCAACAATTGTCGCTTATACGCATGCAATCGTTTAATTTGGACATCAAAAATCGCATGAGGATTCACTTCAATATTACAGTGTTCCTCAATATAGCTGGCTAGGCGTTTTTTATTCTCTAATTTTGCTGATGCTAGAGCTTCGAGCACTTGATCATCTTTTTCATAATTCAAAAGTAAGCGTAGATTCTTTGGCTGTTCTCGCCAAGAATCTCCAATTGTATCGTCTAACACTTTGCTCATCGTCGAATTAGCAAGCTGTGTCCAGCGGCGCATAGCGATACCATTTGTTTTGTTATTAAAACGAGCTGGATAAATACGGTAGAAATCGTGCAGAACCACTGACTTCAATAGATCTGAATGCAATTTGGCTACACCATTTGTTGAGTGAGAACCGATGATTGCAAGGTGGGCCATGTGTACCTGATCGCATTGAATGATTCTGGTTCGCTGAATTAAAGCAAAGTCATGGACCCCCGTCATTTCTTCCACAAAGCGTCGATCAATTTCTTCGATAATTTGATAAATTCTAGGACAAACACTTTTCATCATACCGATTGACCATTTCTCCAAGGCTTCCGCCATGATTGTATGGTTAGTGTAACTCATTACTTCCTGGGTTAAGTTCCAAGCGCGTTCCCAACCTAGTTTTTCATCATCGATCAAAAGCCGCATAAACTCAGCTACACACATCGCTGGATGGGTATCATTAATATGGATCGCAATATATTGATTGATTTTATCCATTGGTTTTTTCAGTTGCTTGTAATAACGCAAGATACTTTGAACACCGGCTGATACAAAGAAATACTCTTGTGATAAGCGCAGTTTTCTCCCGGCTTCACTAGAATCATCCGGGTATAAAACGGAAGTGAGGTCCTCTACTGCACGCCGATCTTCAATACTACGATAGCGATCCTCTTCTTCTGGCGGAATTTCAACCGACCATAAGCGCATTGTATTCACAATGTCATTCTTATAACCAACCATTCCGGTATCGTAAGGAACGGCTCTTAAAAGCATGCTATCTTGATAAATAGGTGTCAGATTGCCGTATTCATCTGGACTTAAGTAAACATCTCCGCCAATTCGTACATCTACTGCTTTGCTCTCTTTTCGAACTTCCCATAAGTTTCCTTTTTGAAGCCACTCATCTGGCAATTCAACCTGATAATTATCTACAAAACGCTGCTTGAATAGACCATACTCATAGCGAATACCGTTTCCATTTCCAGGTAATCCAGTTGACGCAATGGAATCCATAAAACATGAAGCTAAACGACCTAAACCGCCGTTTCCGAGGGCCATGTCAGGCTCTACTTCCGCCAAATCATTTAAATGAATGCCTAATTCTGCTAAACCTTCGCTCACCATCTCTAACCAGCCCATATTTAAAAGGTTGTTTTTTAGCATCTTCCCTGGCAAGAACTCGATCGAAAAGTAGTACGCTTGCTTCTGTTCCGCTTCACGATAATCTTTCCATGTTTGCTGCCAGCTTTGAGAATACTCTGAAGTCATCAATGAGCCAAGGGTCTGATATAGTTCATCTGGTGATGCATCTGCGACATCCATGGCGAATTTTTCTGCCAAACGACGACTGAATTTCTTTTTAAATTCTATTTTATTCATTTTCTCATCTCCAACCTATGCTTTCATAAAAATTGAGTAATAATCACTATCTACAATACATCATTTCAACGAAACAATGATAGAAAAAGCCAAAATCCATAGCCTAAGGCTTTAGATTCTGGCTTTTTCGAATCCTACATTTGCTTGTATAGTTCTAAATATTGTTTACTGGATTCATTCCAGCTAAAATCTCGAGTCATCGCTTCTTCCATCAACTCTTTCCAAATATCTTGATGTTCTTGATAAAGAGTAATAGCTTGTTTCATCGCATTCATCAGATAGAAGGATTCAAAATCATTAAATCCAAAGCCCGTTCCCTCATTTGTTAGAGGATTGTACGGCTGGACTGTATCCTTTAATCCACCGATCTCATGTACGATTGGCAAAGTTCCGTAGCGCATAGAGATCATTTGAGATAATCCGCAAGGTTCAAATGCTGACGGCATTAAGAACATATCCACCCCTGCATACACTTTTTGAGCCAACGTGACATCAAAGGCTATATGAATACTGGTTTTTTGAGGATATCTCTCACCGAAATGAACAAACTGATTTTCAAAATCTGGATCTCCCGTCCCGATCAGCACTAATTGTACATCAAACTGCATAAGGTTTTCCATTTCTTGCAATAACAGATGAAACCCTTTTTGATACGTTAGACGACTCACGATACCTATCACAGGAACCTCTGGTCGAACAGGCAATTCTAACAGCTTTTGCAGTTGTACTTTGTTTTCGATCTTTTTATCCAAATGATTTTTATCATAATTAGCAAAGAGGGCTGGATCAGTTGCTGGGTCAAATGCTTCGTAATCAATACCGTTCAATATTCCGTTCAGCTTCCCGCTTTCCATGCGTAAAATCACATCTAAACCCGCTCCGAATTCAGGTGTTTTAATTTCTTCAGCATAAGAAGGGCTAACTGTCGTTACGCGATCCGCATAAAGAATCCCTGCCTTCATAAAATTCACGCAATTATTAAAACGTATGGTTCCATCGTCGTACCGCTCGCCTCCCATATCAAATAAATCATACAAGACTTCGCGGCCATATTGACCTTGAAACTCAATATTGTGAATTGTTAAGACTGTTCGTATGTCACTGAACTTCTGTATCCAGCGATACTTTTCCTTCAATAAAAAAGGAATGAATGAGGTGTGATAATCATTTACGTGCATCACATCAGGAATAAAGTCGATTTTTTCCATTAATTCAATCACCGCTTGTTGATAGAAAGCAAAGCGCTCTCCGTCATCAAAATACCCGTATAATTCTGGACGGTCGAAATAATAAAGGTTGTCTAGAAAATAATAATCGATCTCATTCAAGCGAAGATATTTCACACCACAATATTGTTTGCGCCAACCAACGTGTACATCAAATGAAAACAAGTCTTGCACCTGTTCTTTATACCGTTGGGCCATCTTTGTAAAAAATGGCAGAACAACTTTTATATCTGTTCCTTTTTCTTTCAGCGCCTTTGGCAAAGCCCCTGCAACGTCACCCAATCCCCCTGTTTTAAAAAAAGGAGCACATTCAGCTGCTACAAATAATGTTTTCAAGCTTATTCGCCTCCGTATACATCGCTTAATACGTGTGTATTTTTCTTAATTACTACAGGTTTTTCAGCTGAACCGATGATTTTTACGCCTGACTCTACTACGACATTTTTATCCAAAATTGCGTGTTTGATGAACGCATTTTCACGAATAGTACAACTGGCCATAACTATTGAATCTGAAATATCAGCACCTTTTTCAATTACCACACTTCTAGAAAAAAGAGAGCTGTGGGCTTTCCCATCAACAATACACCCTGTTGCAAATTGGCTGTTCGTCACTTCTGATGAAGGTGAATAATACGTTGCAACCTCATTTTTTAATTTTGTATAGATCTTTTGTTTTGAATAAAGCAATGAAGTGAATTTTTTAGGATCAAGCATTGACATATTCGCATCATAATAAGATTTAATATCAAAAATATTACTTAAATAACCCGTATATTCATAAGCAGAGGTTTTCACTTTACTCATAATCATTGTCAAAAAGTCTAAAATAGCGACTGGCCCACTATTTTTTTGCCCTTCATTCAATGCATCAATCATCCAATCTGTCCGACAGACAAATATCTTCATGCCAAGATTCAGCATTTCGTCCCCAGTCTTGTCTTCCAAGAAATTATGATGTCCTTGGACAATCCCATGATTATCTACTTCGATGATTTCATCTTGTCGATAAATATGATCTTTGGACATTTTTTTATAAACGACGGTCATAACGCTATCGCTTTGTTGATGAATTTTCAGCACTGCTTCTAAGTCGATGTTGCAGAGCATACGATTCCCCATAAAGACGGTATATTCTGATTTTGACTTATTCAAATAGTCGATTACAGATTCAAAGTACGGACGACCTTCTGCTTTCTTTTTTAAGAAATCCTGATAAAAATGGATAAAATAGCGACTATCAACACTATCCAAATGCCATTCACGGCCACCGCCAATATGATCGAAAACAGATTTTGTTGTTCCTTGATTAAAGACCATATAGACAGATTTAATATTGGCATTAATTGCATTCGACAGATTGAAGTCGATCAGACGATACTTGCAATCGAAAGGCAGCGTTGCTAGTGGTCTTTTTTCAGTTAAAGGTAATAATTCTGGGCATTCGTATACATTACCCATAATGGCACACATTTTATTCGCTCTCACTTGTCAACACTCCAATCACTTCTGAATATCCCACAACCGCGATTTCATCTGATCCATCAACGACAGCATCGTCTCCGATAATTGCATTTTCTCCGATGATCGCTTTCGTAATTTGTACATTCTTGCCAATTGTTGCCCCAGGCATGATGACACTATCAATGACTTTTGCACCTTCTTTGACTTGAACATCGTTCGACAAAATACTGTGCTCCACTTTACCAGCGACATAACAGCCATCCACAACTAATGAGTTCTTTACATCTGCGTTTTCCGTCAAGAAATGTGGTGGAGAAATTGTATTTTTTGCTAAAATACGCCAGTTTTTATCGCGAATATTTAGGCTATGACCCGGATCGATAAATTCCATACTTGCTTCCCAAAGCGAATCAATGGTACCGACATCTTTCCAGTAACCGTCAAAACGATAGGCAAAAACATTTTCGCCGCTTTCAAGATACGCCGGAATAACATGTTTACCGAAATCCAACATTTGATCATCTTTTTTGTAGCTGTTTAACAGGACACTCCGTAAACGACTCCAGTTAAAGATATAAATACCCATCGAAGCTAAGTCACTCTTAGGCTCCTCCGGTTTTTCTTCAAACTCAATAATCCGATCGTTATCATCCGTATTCATGATACCGAAACGCGAAGCCTCATCAATAGGGACTTCGATCACAGCAACTGTCAATGAAGCGTTGTTTGCTTTATGATCCTCCAACATAGACTCATAATCCATTTTGTAAATATGATCCCCTGATAATACCAGAACGTATTGCGGGTCCATTTGATCGATATAATCCATATTTTGATAGATAGCGTGCGCTGTTCCTTCAAACCATTTACTTCCATCATTGCTTGAATACGGCTGTAGGATAGTGACGCCAGAGTTAAGTCCATCAAACCCCCAGCTGGAACCATTGCCAATATGATTGTTTAGTGCGAGTGGTTGATACTGTGTTACTACACCGACATTGTTGATCCCTGAATTGATACAATTACTTAATGTAAAATCGATAATCCGATAGCGACCGCCAAAAGGGACAGCAGGTTTTGCAATTTTTTGTGTAAGTTTGCCTAAGCGAGAACCTTTCCCGCCGGCTAAAATCATTGCTAATATCTCTGTTTTCATTTTATTTGATGAAGGACTTTCCTTCATCGACCTCCCCTCTATTTCTTACGTATATTGATTGACTCTGGTTTTAAAATAATTGCTCCTAAGGCAGGGACTGTCGTTTTAATCGACTGTCCATACTCTTTAAATTCAATTGATTCACTTTGACAATCTGCGTTGTGTTTTGTCCATGTTCCGCCAAATTCTTCCATTTCTGTATTCCAAACTTCAGTATAAGCTCCTGGGTATGGAACACCGATACGAAAATCTCTACGTTCAATTGGGGTCATATTCAAAATGACAATCAAGAAATCTTTCTTTCGTTTTCCTTTGCGAATGAATGACAAAACGGACTCCTCGGTATTATCTGCATCAATAATTTCAATTGTTTCATAGGAATCTTCCGTTTCCCATAAAGCCGTATGTTTTTTGTAAAAATGATTTAGTTCTGAAGTGAACTGCAACATTGAATGATTCTTCGCATCCTTCAAATCGCCCCACTCTAAACCTTCGTCAAACTTCCACTCTAGAAACTGCCCCCATTCACCACCCATAAACATTAATTTTTTCCCTGGGTGGGTCATGAAATACGTGTACATATTTCTTAACTGCGCAAATTGCTTGTACCGATCTCCCCACATTTTATGCATCAGGCTCTTTTTACCATGAACCACTTCGTCATGTGACAGCGGCAATATAAAATTCTCCTGCATCATGTACATGAATGAAAAAGTAATCAAGTTAAAATTGTCTTTTCGGTATACTGGGTCCATCTCGTAAAAACGCAAAATATCGTTCATCCATCCCATATTCCATTTGAAATCAAAGCCTAAAGAACCGCTTTCGATCATGCCAGTCACTGGAGTTTCAGAAGAGCTTTCTTCCGCGATCATCACTACGTTGGGATGTGCTAATTTAATTACAGCATTCAATTTTTGTAGAAAATAATAGCCTTCAAAATTACGATTTCCGCCCTCATGATTCGGCGTCCATGGACCGTCATCATAGTCCCGATAGATCATACTGGAGACCGCATCCACACGAAAGCCGTCAATATGAAACATCTCGATCCAAAACATTGCACTGGAAATCAGAAAGCTTTGAACTTGTGGTTTCCCGAGATCAAAGTTAATCGAACCCCAACGATTGTTTTTCGCCCGATCAGAATCCGTATATTCAAATTGAGGGGTGCCATCGTAATAAGGCAACGTGTCATCGTTGATACAATAGTGACCAGGTACCCAGTCAACGAATACACCAATGTTATTTAGATGACAAGCTTCGACAAAATCTTGAAATTCTGCTGGTGAACCATAATATGAACTAAACGCAAAATACCCAATCAATTGATATCCCCAAGATCTGCCTAACGGATGCTCCATTAGCGGCATAAATTCAATATGAGTATAATTCATGCTAACTAAATATGGGATGAGCTCCTCTTTTAACTCCGTGAAACTATAAGGGGTGCCGTCTTCGTGATGCTTCCAAGAACTCGCATGAACCTCATAAATACTCATAGGTCGTTTAAAAGCATTGGAACGCTTACTGCGCCCTCGCCAAAGACCATCTTTCCATTTTTTTTCAGGGAAAGTATATAGTTCTGCGGCATCTCCAGGCCTTTTCTCAAATCGAACAGCAAAAGGATCAATCTTTAAAATTTCTCGACCATTTGCCTGTTGCACTTTGAATTTGTACAATTCTCCTTCTTTCGCACTGTTCGTGAACACTTCCCAAATCCCACTATCTTCGTCTTTCTTCATCGGGAGATCTTGCCAATCGTTAAAATCACCTACTAGAGATACTGCTAATGCATTGGGTGCCCATACTCGAAAAACGTAGCCGTCCTGCACTTGATGCGCTCCTAATAAATGTTGCGCATAAAAATTCTCGCCAGACAAAAATGTTCTCTTAGCATCTTCCACATGTTGCGTTCCAACTTGATTATAATTTTCCATGAGAACCACCTTTTCAAATGAACGGCGAAGCGTCCTTAGATTACATTTCGATGTGCAAAGTCTAATAATAAAAACATTCTTTGTTCTATTATAATAACACAAAGACTTAACAAACAACTCGTTAAGCGTTCTATTATTCTGACTCCACATTATTAAATGTCCCTACCTAATATTATATTATAATAAGAATTAAAATAGAAGACAAAAATTTCAATTCCTTAAAATAATTCAATTTTTCTCCAAAAAATAACAATCATTATATATATTTTTCGCTTTTTTGACCACTAACAAAAAAAGATTTTAATCTTTTTTTCCTTCTATTTGCGTTTTAGAAAAATAATCGTTAGGCTAGTACCCATAGAAAAAAGAATTGGATAAATGATTGACTATAGAATAAATCACATGAATTTGGAGGTTTTATAATGATTGACATAAAAATGCTGCTGATGATCTTTATTATCAACTTTTCCTACGTCACCTTGAACACCCTTCGATTTATGCTCACGATGAAGGGCTACCGTGTGTTGGCCCCATTGATGAGTATGGTTGAGATCACGATTTACATTCTTGGACTGTCGATGGTATTGAACCGTTTAGACAATCCTCTTAATTTACTTACTTACGCTTTAGGCTATGCTATTGGCATAAGCGTCGGAATAAAGATTGAAGACAAGTTAGCACTTGGCTATATTATGGTTACTGTCATTTTGCCGACAAATACAGACCAAGAAGCGAGCTTACCACGTATTCTTCGTAACAACGGCTATGGGGTCACACAATCTTACGGTGAGGGACTAGAGGGTGGACGAATGGTTCTTGAAATCTTATCGCCTCGTAAAACAGAACGAACCCTCTATGCGTTGATAAAAGAAGTCGAAGACAGAGCCTTTATCATTTCCTACGAACCCAAATATATTTCTGGCGGATTTTGGACAAAAAAAGTGCGTAAACGTCAAAAAAACAGCATGAAGCCTTAACTTCATGCTGCTTTTTTCCAAATAAAACGGATCAATTCATTTTTCAACTCCGCTCTTTTCGTAATTGATGAGTGTCCTGCGCCTTTCACAATTAATTCTTGATAACTTTTAGCATGCTTTTTAAATAGTAACCGTAACGCAAATGCACTATGTGTCGAAACGGAGCCATCGCTAGCGGATCCGTCGCCTAAATCTCCAGCGACGCTTAACACGTTTAAATTTGACGGCAGTTTATTCATCGCCTTATCAAAGTATTGATAAATCGGGGTTTCGCCAGTGGGCCCCCCATCAGTCATTTCATAAGCAAATACATCCTCTGTATCTTCAGCAATTTCTAGATCATTAAACGGTGCCGAAATTGCGACAAACCTTTCTACTGAAGGCGTTCTATCTCCTGCATATTCCAACAAGTATCGAAGAGAAGAGACACCTCCCATTGAATGGCTCACTAAGTTTACTCTCGTAATTTTTTGTTCGTATAAATAGCGCATCACTTTATCAATCCATTGACTTTGAGTGATTTCATCTGGAACATCTTTTGAAAAAAGAACCATAATTGTCGGATTATCATTCATATTCTTTAACTTGCCTTCTACAGACAACTTGCCGTCCGCCTGAACAACAATCGTCATTTCACGTTTTGCAATGTTGTCTCTTTCAAGTTGACGAAGTAATGGACCAAACGAAAAAGAGTTTCCTTCGTAACCATGTATAAAGACTGTTGGTACATTGGAATAATGAACGTCTCTCTGCTTAGGCAAGGTTCCAGGTCCAAAATATCGGAACTTCGCATAATAAATGCCTCCGAAAACCAATAAGAAGCTAATAACTAAAATGATGCCTTTTATGATTCGCTGCATGGATCAGGACCTCTTTTTTATCAAATATGTAAAACTTTTTTGCTCCTTTAATAAAGAATCCGCTAATTGACGCGCAAAGAAAAATTGCAGGTCCTTAGTCATTTCTGCTGGAAAAGGAACTGAAGGGACGTTCTCAAACACCGGCACAATCACTTGCCAGTCAGGATCAGAAGTTATCGTTTGACTTGTTAATAGACTTTGAAGAAAAATTGAATCGCGACGCGGTTTTTTTCCTGAAATTATTCGTTCAAGAATCAACTCCAATTGATTTGTAAAAAATTCAGCATGAACGTCTCCGATTAATTTAGCTAAATTTGGAAATAGTGCAGGTTGGTCGATATGCTCAAAATAGTTTGGTAATGTTTCTGGCAACTCTCCACCACGATTAATAGTCACTAATCGAACGTTTTTACTGTCTAATCTTTCACGCGTTGGTATCGGAAAATCCACCACAAGAACCTTACCTACTTCATCACTCCAAAAATTTTCTCCCAGCCAAACCAAAAGTTCTTCTCTTGAGAACTTGGTTGCATATTCCTGAATAAAGTCATTGATTTCTTTATTTAACGGATATTCCTTTGTTATCTCTAAACGAAAATAATATCGCCGATCTTTCCTTGAAATAAAACCATTATCAATTAAAAAATCCAAATGCTTATCCAAATGTTTCATATCAGGGAATTTTTTCCGGATTTCTCTTAAAATCACGGGTTCATGTAATTGCTCAAAATAATTGAGTAATTTCTTTACTTCTAATTGTCCAACTATTTGTTCCGTCTTTCTATTATTTGTATAGATTTGCATAGCTTCCTACTTTCTTGAATGGATATCTCCATGATTATATTCCTATTTGAAAATTTCCACAAAAAAGTGGACTTACAAAAGTCCACTTTATATACGTTAATTTATTTTTCAAATGCTTCCGTCAATTGAGGAACGATTTGTTTCTTCCGTGATACTACTCCTGGTAAGAAAGCACGGTCATTTTCAAGTTTCACCTGAAATGCTTCTGTGACCATTTCTCTCGGCTCTCCTGCTACCAAAAGTTCCGAATCAGAATCCAATACATTCGTAACAAGCAATAAGAATAGATCATATCCGTTTTTGACGTTTTCTTCTAACATAGCATCCCGTAGCGCTTCCTGACGTATAAACACTTCTGCAAGATCAACAGTATTTACTTGAGCAATACGAACTGTTTTGTCAGCCATCGGGAATGATTTAGCATCTAAGTCTAACAATTCTGCTTCTGTTTTAGTGCCTAAGTTCGTTCCTGCTTTTAATAAGTCAAGTCCATAACTATTTAAATCGACTCCTGAAACTTCAGCTAATTCGTTAGCTGCATCAATATCTTCTTGCGTGCATGTTGGTGATTTGAATAGCAACGTGTCAGATACAATTGCTGATAACATCATACCTGCAATTTTCGCTGGAACAGCAATATTGTTTTCTTTATAAAGCTTTAAAACAATCGTAGATGTACAGCCCACAGGCTCCGCACGGTAGTAAAGAGGATTTGCTGTTTGGAAATTTGCGATCCGGTGATGATCCACTACTGCCAATATATTTAATTCTTCAATATCAGCGGCACTCTGCTGGAATTCATTATGGTCGACTAGCATAACGTCACTTGCTTCAACCGCCATTTTTTCTACCACACGAGGCGCCGTCAAACCGAAGTGGTCCAAAGCAAATTGCGTCTCTTCATTTGGTGTTCCTAGCGCCACTGCTTCTGCATCGACACCTAATTCTTTTTGTAAGTTGGCGTAAGCAATCGCTGCTCCGATTGCATCTGTATCCGGATTTTGATGTCCAAAAATTAAAACTTTTCCCATAGTTGATTCGCTCCTTTAAATAGGTTCTTCTTTATCATATCAAAAAAAAGCAAAAGAGCAACCAGATGCTGCCTTTTTCAAAAATAATACCTGTAATTTTCAATCTATTAACTATTTACATAAATAAAAAGGACAACAATTTCTCTTGTCCTTTCCCTTCAAGTTATCTAATTTTTACGTTTTAAATAGCCTTTGTAATCCTCTGTATGCAATAATTTTTTTGCATTTTCTACACGATCATCTGTTGGTGATTCGATGCCTTCTAGAGGATATTTTAGTCCCATCTCTTCCCACTTATACTTACCCATCGTGTGATAGGGCAAAATTTCTACTTTATCAACATTATTCAAGCTCTTAATAAATTTATCTAATCGAATTAAAAATTCGTCGTAGTCGCTTCTAAAAGGTACTAATACATGTCGAATCCAAACAGGCTTATTAATATCTGAAAGATATTTCGCCATCTCTAAAATATTGTCATTGGTGTGACCAGTTAATTCTTTGTGTTTTTGGTTATCAATTTGTTTAATATCGAATAAAATCAAATCAGTGTATTCCATTAATTCTTCAAACTTGGAAAAGAACGGCTCTTCAAAAGTAAACGGCTTGCCACAACTGTCTAAAGTCGTGTTGATTCCCATTTTTTTCGCTTTTTTAAATAAATCAATTAGAAAATCAATTTGCAGCAAAGGTTCTCCACCACTTACAGTTATTCCACCCTTTTTACCCCAGTAGCTTTGATAATTCAACGCTTCCTTTAAAATATCGTCAGCGGTTCTCTTTTTTGCCTTCGGATCATTGATCTTCCAAGTATCTGGATTATGACAAAATTGACAGCGCATGCGGCAACCTTGCATAAATACAATAAAGCGCACCCCTGGACCATCTACAGATCCGAAACTCTCGATTGAATGGACATTTCCGACAATAGGTTGTTCAGCCACAGTAGACATAAACAGTCCTCCCTTATATATAAAACTTCTTCCGAAATTTTTAATCGTTCCTTATAAAAACATGATAGTAAGTAAGGCGAATAGACCTCCGTCCATCCGCCCTTACGAACCACTTCATTTATTGAATCAGTAATTACATTTTTGCGTGGAATGTACGACTGATTACATCTTCTTGTTGTTCACGTGTTAAATCAATAAATTTAACAGCGTAGCCAGAAACTCGAATTGTGAAGTTAGCATATTCTTCTTTTTCTGGATGTTCCATTGCATCGACTAATTTTTCTTTTCCGAAAACGTTCACGTTTAAATGATGAGCCCCTTGATCAAAGTAGCCGTCTAAAACGTTTGTCAAGTTTTCAATACGTTCATCTTCATCGTGACCTAAAGCATCTGGATTAATACTTTGTGTATTTGAAATACCATCTAACGCGTATTCATAAGGTAATTTTGTTAACGAGTTAAGAGATGCTAATAGTCCGTTTTGCTCAGCACCGTAAGAAGGATTTGCTCCAGGAGCTAGTGGTTCGCCTGCTTTACGTCCATCAGGCATTGCTCCAGTTGCTTTTCCGTAAACAACATTTGAAGTAATCGTTAAAATTGATGTTGTTGGTTCTGAATTACGGTAAGTATGATAGTGTTCTAATTTCTCCATGAATGTCTTCAATAGCCAAACGGCTAAATCATCTGCACGCATGTCGTCATTTCCGTATTTAGGGAAATCACCATCTATCTTAAAGTCAGTAACGATACCATCTTCATCACGAACTGGGAATACTTTCGCATACTTGATTGCAGCCAATGAGTCAACAACATGAGAGAATCCAGCAATTCCTGTTGCAAAAGTACGTTTCAAGTTCGTATCCATTAAGGCTAGTTCAGCCGCTTCATAATAATATTTATCATGCATATAGTGAATCGCATTTAAAGTATTCACATACATTCCAGCTAACCATTCTAACATATCATCATATTTAGCCATCACGTCATCGAAGTCCAATGCTTCATCTGATTCAATTGGACGCAGATCAGGACCGACTTGCGTTTTAGATTTTTCATCGACCCCACCGTTGATCGCATACAACAATGCTTTTGCTAAGTTGGCACGAGCACCAAAGAATTGCATTTCTTTCCCTGTCTGTGTAGCAGACACACAGCAGCAGATCGCATAGTCGTCTAACCACACTGGGCGCATAACATCGTCATTTTCGTATTGGATCGAAGAAGTATCGATCGAGATCTTCGCTGCGTAATCCTTAAATCCTTCAGGTAAACGAGAAGAATATAATACAGTCAAGTTCGGTTCTGGGGATGGTCCCATGTTTTCCAACGTGTGTAGGAAACGGAAATCATTCTTAGTAACTAAAGTACGTCCGTCCATACCCATACCTGCGATTGAAAGTGTTGCCCAAACTGGGTCGCCAGAGAACAATTCATTGTATGAAGGAATCCGAGCAAATTTAACCATACGTAATTTCATTACTAAATGATCAATTAATTCTTGCGCTTGTTCTTCAGTCATTGTTCCATTTTCAATATCGCGTTGGATATAAATATCCAAGAAAGTAGACACACGTCCGATTGACATTGCAGCACCATTTTGTTCTTTAATAGCAGCTAAGTAGCCAAAATATGTCCATTGTACAGCTTCAGTCGCATTTTCAGCTGGACGAGAAATATCAAACCCATAGGCTTCTGCCATTTCTTTGATACGTTTCAATGCTTTGTATTGATCGCTGATTTCTTCACGTAAACGAATGTCTTCTTCTGTAAACTGACCGTGTCCAGAATTTGCATGATCTTTTAATTTTTGTTCCATTAAATAATCAATTCCGTATAGAGCTACACGACGGTAATCTCCAACAATTCGACCACGTCCGTAAGTATCAGGAAGTCCCGTAATAATTTTCGCACGCCGAGCCGCACGAATCTCAGGCGTATATACATCGAAAACTGCTTGATTGTGCGTTTTGTGATAGTCATTAAAAATTTCAGTGTATTTAGGATTTGGAGTGTAACCGTATCTTTCAAGCGATTCTTCTGCCATACGAATACCACCATAAGGCATGAATGCACGTTTTAATGGTTTGTCTGTTTGAATACCGACGATTGTTTCTTTCTCTTTCATACTCTCATCGATATATCCAGCACCATAAGCATTGGCTGCAGAGACAATATCTGCTTCCATATCCAATACGCCGCCGTTTTCACGTTCTTGTTTTTGAAGTTCTTGTAGCTTGCCCCATAATTCGTTTGTTGATTCTGTTGGATCTGCTAAGAAATCGGCAGCGCCTTCATAAGGTGTGTAGTTTGCTTGAATAAAATCACGAGTATTGATTTCACTCTTCCACAGATGCCCCTTAAAGCCTTCCCATGCAGACTTCTCAGTGTTTTTCATCTTTTCTAGTTCATTTGTTGCAGTTCCCATTCAAAAGGACCTCCTTAGAATATAAAAACTTCATTGCTACAGCTTTACGAACAAAGTATAACACATAAATTCTTTTATGCAAGCCTTTCCTTGTGAAAGATTAATTAGAAAATAATTTCTATTCTGAAAAAGCCTACGACCATTGGTGCAAAAGCATTTAACTATATTTATTCTTTATTAAATATTAAATTCAAAGACCAGAAACTCGTAAATTTGTGATTAAAAAAACGGGTATCTGTTTTACAACAGATACCCGTTTGTAACATAATCATATAGTACAGAACATTATTCTTCGGTCAATTCTTGCGGATGATACGCAGAGAAAAGCGCGCCATCTTGTTTTTCGTCAATTGTGAATGTTCCGTTAGAGATTCGATCACTAATGGCTACTTTAGAAATTTCCAACTCTTTCTCCATTCCTTTATTGGTAGTCAAAATGAGTGTTCCCTCTGTATCCGTAGTCATGTACACCAAACGATGCGGATTCTTTTTCAACTCACGGAAAATCATCAGACCACGTTTTGCTCTGCCTAACTGCGGCAACTCTTGGGCAAGCATCCGTTTTGCGGCTCCTCGTTGACTAAGTAAAAGAATTGGCGAGTCGCCTTCCGATGGTACCAACGCACCAGATACGACATAATCCCCTTCTTTTAGGTTAATTGCCTTGACTCCAGCAGCCTTCGCCCCAACAACTGGAACTTCTTCTAAAGGATACCGTAATCCAAACGCACGATGTGACGCGATGAAAACATCTACGTTGCGAACATCGCTTGTCAAGAAGACAGAAACAATTTGGTCGGAATCATTTTTCATTTTCATTGCTGCGGTTGGTCGACTACGATACGTCCTCCAAGGAGAAAATTCAGACATACGAGTCTGTTTGATCATCCCCTCTTTACTCATAAAGATGAAGAGCTTATTGGCATCGATTTCTTTGTAAGGAAATGCGGCAATGATTTCTTCGCTCATTGATAAATTAGTAATTGTTTGCGAAATATGTTCGCCAACGTCTTTCCACTTCAATTCGGTGATTTCGTGAATTGGTCGATAAATCATATTTCCATGATTTGTGAGAATCAGTAAGTGGTCCAGAGTGCTTAATTTATCAATAAATATAATCGAGTCGCCATCTTTCATTCCATGCTCATCTGGACGCGAAGCATTATACGAACGCACACTGCTTCGTTTTAAGTAGCCTTCTTTTGTGAGTGTCACAATGACATCTTCTTGAGCTATCAGTACTTCTGTCTCAATTTTAATTTCACTAATTTCATCTTCGATTTTTGTTAAACGAGGATTGCCATAATTCTTTTTAATTTGACGCAACTCTTGTTTCATTACCTTGTGTAATTCTTTCTCGCTATTCAGAATCAAGTGTAATTCTTTAATCTCAGAAGCTAATTCATCTGCTTCTTTTTCTAATTGAGTAATATCTGTATTTGTTAATCTATAAAGTTGCAACGTCACAATTGCCTCAGCCTGTTCTTCACTGAAATCAAAGCGTTCAACTAAGTTGCTTTTCGCATCTTTTTTATCCTTACTTCCGCGAATGGTTGCAATCACTTCATCAAGAATCGATAAAGCTTTTATCAATCCTTCAACAATATGTTGTCGTTTTAAAGCCTTTGTAAGTTCGTATTGACTGCGCTTCGTGATCACAGATTTGCGATGCTCAACATAGCTCTCTAAAATATGTTTTAAGCCAACTTGTTGCGGCGTCATATTATCAATCGCTACCATATTGAAATTATAATTAATTTGTAAGTCCGTGTTCTTGAATAAATAATTTAAAATACCTTCTGCATTGGCATCTTTCTTTAACTCTACAACCACCTGCAATCCGGTACGATCAGACTCATCACGTACTTCAGCTATGCCGTCGATCTTTTTATTCAATCGAATTTCGTCCATTTTTTTAACTAAAACTGCTTTGTTAACTTCATAAGGAATTTCATGAATAACAATTTGCTGTTTACCGCCCTTTAGTGGCTCGATAGACGTTTTAGAGCGTAAAATAACTTTTCCTTTACCTGTTTCATAGGCTTTTTTTATTTCAGCCTTCCCTTGTAAAATTCCACCTGTAGGGAAATCTGGTCCAGGAATATAGTCCATAATCTTATCTAAAGATGCATTAGGATGATCAATCAAATAAATCGCACCATCAATTACTTCAGACAGATTATGTGTAGGTATCTCAGTTGCATAACCAGCAGAAATACCGGTTGACCCATTCACTAATAAGTTAGGATAAGCTGCAGGTAAAACGGTTGGTTCTTTTTCTGTATCATCAAAGTTCCAGACAAAATCAACGGTTTCTTTCTCGATGTCATTAAGCATCTCGCCGCTTAATTGTGATAATCTCGCTTCTGTATAACGCATAGCCGCCGGCGGATCTCCGTCCATTGAACCATTATTTCCGTGCATTTCAATTAAAACTTGACGCAGCTTCCAATCTTGGCTCATCCGAACCATTGCATCGTATATAGAACTATCCCCATGCGGATGGTAATTCCCCATAATATTACCGACAGATTTAGCAGATTTTCGGAACCCTTTATCATAAGTGTTCCCATCTTTATTCATAGCAAACAAAATTCGTCGCTGTACAGGCTTCAAACCATCACGAATATCAGGTAGTGCTCTTTCTTGAATAATATATTTTGAATAGCGGCCAAAACGGTCCCCCATTACTTCTTCCAATGTTAATTCTTGAATTGAACTTTTCGTATCCATTCTTTGACCACCTCCTACTCATCAAACAAGCTGATTACTTTTACATCGTCCGCTTCTTTTTCTGATTCTTGTTGTTCAGATACTCCGCCAATAGACGCTTCTTCTTTATTGTCCAATAAACTTCCATCTTCTTCTAAAGTAAACTGAACATGATTTTCGATCCATTTACGACGCGGTTCAACTTTGTCTCCCATTAAGGTCGTTACACGACGTTCCGCTTGGGCAGCATCGTCAATTCGTACACGAACGAGCGTACGGTGTTCAGGATCCATAGTGGTTTCCCATAATTGCTCTGCATTCATCTCTCCAAGACCTTTGTAGCGTTGCAACATGTACCCTTTCCCAACTTGTTTTGTCACATCTTTTAATTCGTCATCTGTCCATGCATATTCAATGATTTGCTTTCGTCCAGTCCCTCTCGAAACTTTATATAAAGGCGGCAAAGCAATATAAATCTTTCCTGCCTCAATCAACGGCTTCATGTAGCGATAAAAGAATGTTAATAGTAATACTTGAATATGAGCACCATCGGTATCCGCATCGGTCATAATAATAATTTTGTCGTAATTGCAGTCTTCAATTGAAAACTCAGGACCGACACCCGCTCCAATCGTATAAATCATTGTATTGATTTCTTCATTTTTTAGAATATCTTGCATTTTTGCTTTTTCAGTATTAATGACTTTTCCTCGCAACGGTAAAATTGCCTGGAATTTTCGATCTCGCCCTTGTTTGGCAGAGCCCCCCGCAGAGTCTCCTTCGACTAAGAAGAGTTCATTTTTTGCAGCATTTCGTGATTGTGCTGGCGTTAATTTACCAGAAAGCAGCGATTCGCCTTTTTTTCGTTTCTTCCCATTTCGACTTTCCTCACGTGCCTTACGAGCAGCTTCACGGGCCTCACGGGCTTTAATCGCCTTACGAACCAACATTTGACTATTTTCACTGTTCTCTTGAAGATAAAATCCCATTTGCTCACCAATCACGCTATCAACTGCTCCACGAGCTGCTGGTGTTCCCAGTTTTTCTTTCGTTTGACCTTCAAACTGCAATAAGTTTTCTGGAATACGAACAGATAAAACAGCAGAAAGGCCCTCACGAAAATCTGTTCCTTCCAAGTTTTTATCCTTTTCCTTCAATAACCCAGATTTTCTAGCGTATTCGTTATACGCCTTAGTCATAGAAGTTTTCATACCCGATTCATGAGTACCGCCATCTTTTGTTCGTACATTATTTACAAAGGAAAGAAGATTTTCTGAATAGCCATCGTTGTATTGATAAGAAAATTCAACTTCGATGCCCTCACGTTCTCCTGAAAAATAGACGACAGGTGTCAACGTATCTTTATCTTCATTTAAATACTCAACAAATTCCTTAATACCTTCTTCAAAATGAAAGACTTCCGATACTTTTTCTTCACCACGTAAGTCCGTTAATGTAATTTTCACTCCACGTAATAAGAAGGCGGACTCTCTTAGACGTTCGGATAACGTTTCATAAGAAAAATTTAATGTCGAAAAAATTTGAGCATCTGGCAAAAATTGTACAGTTGTTCCATTTGGTTTACGAGTCTTTCCGATTTTTTTTAAGGTTCCTTGAGGCTTACCCCCGTCTTTAAATTCTTCGCGGTACTCAACACCATCCCGAACAATCGTGACGTTTAACCATTCAGATAACGCATTTACTACACTGGCACCTACACCATGTAGTCCTCCTGAAGTTTTATAGCCGCCTTGACCAAATTTACCACCAGCATGAAGAATCGTAAAAATTACCTCAACAGTTGGAATTCCTGAAGCATGCATTCCAACAGGCATTCCTCGTCCTTTGTCGCTAACTTCAATACTATTATCAGAATGAAGTGTCACATCAATTTCATTTCCATACCCTGATAATGCTTCATCAACTGCATTGTCTACGATCTCGTAAACTAAATGATGCAAGCCACGACTATCAGTCGATCCAATATACATTCCTGGACGTTTTCTAACCGCTTCTAATCCCTCTAGCACTTGGATCGAAGCGTCATTGTATTCATTGTTCATCTTAGCCAATCCTACAGCTCCTAACTTCTAAACGTAATGATCTATTTACATAGAAATAAATTTGTTCGTACCATACTATAGGCCATTTAACTACGCGACTCACTCTCGCGTAAAAAGTTAAACTAGCTTTCTTATCCAAAGTACATCATTTGTATGATACGCTAAAAAAGCGCAAAAAAAAAGCCTCTCCTGCTTCCGAAAAGGCATTTTAAGCTTTTTTTTTAAGAAAATCAACTCATTGATCACGCTTTTTTGTTCAATTCAATCTTGATACAACGATCCATGACAATATCCGTAAATCCTTTTTCTTGCAGGATTCTTGCCGCTTCATCGCTACTCAAACCCAACTGTGCCCAGAAAATTTTTGCATCCGCTGTTAAAAAATCTTTTGCGACGTCTGGTAAAAATTCACTTCTTCTAAAAACATCTACAATATCAATTGTTTCTGGAACCGCCGATAAATTCTCTACAACTGGAATCTCATTAATTATTTTTCCAGACAATTTAGGATTAATGCCGTATAATTTATACCCATGCGATTTTAAAACATCTGCGATTTGATAACTGGTTTTTTCAGGATTATCACTCAAACCAACTACTGCGATCACTTTTGCTTCATCCAGATACTGAAAGATTTTTTCTTGACTAGGATTCTGAAACGTCATTAGTTTTCCCTCACTCAGATTATTTTTTTGTCATTCTATGATAAATAGTATATCACGTGATTAGAATTTGTTCACTCTTTTGAAATCTGCTAAAATAGCCTTACAAACAGAGAAATGAGGATTCATATGAAAACCGCGATACTTTTAGTCTTAGCCTATCTTTTAGGTTCTATCCCCTCTGGTATTTGGATCGGAAAATTTTTCTTTAAAAAGGACATACGTGATTTTGGCAGCGGCAATTCGGGGACTACCAACACATTTCGTGTATTAGGCAGAACAGCAGGACTTGTTGTTTTCGCAATGGACTTATTGAAGGGAACCTTAGCAACATGTTTGCCAGTCATTTTTCATTTAGATGTGAATCCGCTGTGGTTTGGTTTAGTAGCGGTCATTGGGCACACGTTGCCTATTTTTGCAGGATTCAAGGGAGGAAAGGCCGTTGCTACCAGTGCGGGTATGCTGCTAGGTTTTGCTCCACTGTTTTTCTTTTATTCGCTAGTATTTTTTTTAATCATTCTTTTTATCACCAGCATGGTCAGTGCAGCTAGTATTACTTCGGCAATCTTCGTAACTATTTCGTCTATTATCGTACCTTTTGTTTGGCCTACGATTTTACCATCCTTTAATTGGCTACTGACACTCGTGTGTTTTGCCTTAACTTGTTACATTATTTATCGCCACAAAGAAAATATTCAGCGAATCAAGGCCGGGACTGAAAACCGTGTTTCTTTTGGATTAAATAAAAAGGAGAAATAAATGGACGAACAATTATTAGATTGGGCCATTGAGATTCAAGCACTTGCACAAGTTGGTCTGACTTATACAAAAGATCCATTTGATCAAGAGCGCTTTGAACGACTTCGTACCATTGCCACTGAGATGCTGTCCGTTCAATCACCTATTCCAATTCCACATTTAAGGCAATTATTTGCGGAAGAAGTTGGGTATCCTACTCCTAAGTTAGATACTCGGGCCGCCATATTTTCCGACAACAAGATTTTACTTGTTCAAGAAAAAAATGGACTATGGTCTTTGCCAGGCGGATGGGTAGATATTGATCAATCCATCAAAGAAAACACTGTGAAGGAAACATTCGAGGAGACTGGATTGACAGTCGAACCTTTAAAAATCACCGCTGTTCAGGATAGGAATAAACATAATCTTCCTCGCTATGCCTATAGTGTATGTAAAATATTTGTAGAGTGCCGCTTAATCGGCGGACACTTTGTCAAAAATATCGAAACAACACAAATTGATTGGTTCTCTTTATCTTCGCTCCCTTCATTAGCAGAAGAGAAGAACACAAAGAAACAAATTAAAATGTGCTTTGAAGCGCATAATCATGATGCTTGGGATGTTTTATTTGATTAATAATACGAGGTGCAATCCAAAAAAATCGCCTACGAAAACTAGATTTTTGGTCTAATTTTCGCAGGCGTTTTTTATACTTTTCTACTATTTTATAGTCAAAATTTTTAACTAACTGTAATTGAGAATTCTGTATTGAATTCCCCATTTGGAACCAGGCGATTCATTCCTTCTTTATCTTCTAAACGACCTGTACTATCAACGGTATCAGCAAATCCCCACCAAGGTTCAATACAGACAAAAGGTGCGTCAGACGGATACGGTGACCATAACCCGACATAAGGAATATTATTGTACGCTACTGTTACGCTATGTGAAGATTCTTCACTGCCCAAAGTATACGCGTTCAATCCTCGAGTTTCATAGATCAGCGCATCTTCTTTAAAAAGTTCACGACTCAATTGAATATTTGTATTCGTTTGTCCAATTGTTTTTTGATCCAAATTGGTAAAGGGTCCTTCAAGAGGGATTTTTACTCGTGATTTTTGAGGAGAAAAAGCAATAAAGTAATCATCAAAACTTAAATCCTCCGTCAAAGGAATATTGAACGCTGGATGTCCGCCTAATGCAAAAATCATTTCTTCTGTCCCAGTATTTTCGACATTAAATCGGATGCGAATCCCTTCACCCCAAACCTCATAGCTAATCCTCAAAGAAAAATCAAATGGGTATATTTTTTTCGTGTCTTCATCACTTTCAAGCAAGAAGATTGCTTTGTCCTGTGCATGTTCAACAACTTTAAAATCTTTGTCACGAGCAAAACCGTGTTGTCCCATTGGATATGTTTTTTCTTTATACGTATACTCATCATTCTTCAATCGACCGACAAAAGGAAATAGAAACGGCGCATGCCGTCCCCAATATTTAGGATCTGCTTGCCAAATATATTCAATATCGTTAGCGCGCAAACTTGTTAATTCGGCACCTCTCTCGTCTATTGTTGCTTCCAAGAAATCATTACTGATCGTCACTGACATGGTATCCACTCCTACTCTTACAATCAAATTTTCATTTATTTAGTTTTAGAACAAGCTCGGATTCCCCTTATTCGTTCTTATTTATGTTTTACCAACTCGTCTTTAAATAATGGATTTAAGACTTTTAAATAGGTCCCTTTCATTCCTAAAGACCGTGATTCAATGATTCCTGCTGATTCTAATTTTCTTAGAGCATTCACAATCACTGAACGAGTAATTCCGATCTTATCAGCTATATTTGATGCAGTTAAACGACCTTCATCGCCTTCCAATGCATCAAAAATTGCTTTTACAGCCTTTAATTCACTATATGAGAGGGTGCTTATCGCCATTTGAACAGCCGTTTGGCTGCGGATCTTTTCTTCAACATTCAAAAACTGTTGATATAAAACTTCCATTCCGATTACTGTAGCACCGTATTCTGCTAAAACGAGATCATCGTCGTCAAAGGCTCCTTCTTTACGAGCCAATACAATTGTCCCGAGACGTTCACCAGACCCAAAAATCGGAATGACCGTCGTCAAACCATTTGGATACAGTTCTGCTCGTTCCGTTGGGAAAGCAGTTAGTTCATCCGCAACGGGAATGTTTGCTTCAGTTTTTATAACTTCCTTCATTTCAGCCACATAACTGTCAGGAAATTGGCGATCTACGAGAAAAGAACGAACACGATCCGTATTTATATCGATCTTCTCATTTAATCCCAACAACTCTCCTTCCGCCCCAATAACATACGTCAAAGAGCCTAAAATATCCCCTAAAATGCGCGCCATATTATTATAAGGCAATTCCGCAGCTGGCTCAAAAGCATTTTTCTGCTGCATCAGCTTATTAATTTGACGTGTTTTTTCTAATAAAGTTTCCATTTTTCCCCTCCATTTTTAAAGAATGAAACGACTTAAATCTTTATTTTGCGCAATCGAAGCTAATTTTTCATCTACATAAGCTTCGGTAATCTTAATTTCTCCCATTTGCATATCTGGAGCTTCAAATAAAAGATCTTCTAATAATTTTTCCAAAATTGTGTGTAATCGTCGCGCACCGATGTTGTCCGTCTCACGATTAACATCAAAAGCGATTTGTGCGATGCGTTCAATTGCTTCCTGTGTGAAAACAATCTCAACATTCTCAGTGCCAACTAAAGCAATATATTGTTTGATCAATGCGTTATTCGGCTCAGTCAAAATTTGAACAAAATCTTCTGCCGATAGATCACTTAATTCAACGCGAATTGGGAACCGTCCCTGCAATTCGGGAATCAAATCACTCGGTTTCGATAGACTAAATGCACCGCTTGCAATGAATAGAATATGGTCTGTTTGAATCGCACCATATTTCGTATTTACTTGAGAGCCTTCAACGATAGGCAGAATGTCTCTCTGCACACCCTCACGAGAAACCTCACCCGAATTTTGCTGTGACTTAGAAGTGATTTTATCGATTTCGTCAATGAAAATTATACCTGAACTCTCGGCTAATTTAATAGCTGCCGTGTAAATATCCCCCTCATTGACTAATTGTGCTTGTTCCTCTTTTATTAATAGTTCTTGCGCTTCTTTCACCGTTACAGCGCGTTGAACTTTTTTCTCAGGGGTCAAAGCACCAAGAGTATCCGATAAATCAATTCCCATTTGTTCTAATCCGTTGTTCATGGGCATTGATTTTTTGGGTTCTGTTACTTCAATCGTCACTTCACGTTGATCTAGTAAGCCTTTTTCTAATTGATCTTGTACCGTTTGACGATTGACTTTAATATCTTCTGTGACCTCTTCTTTGGGTTCGGTCTGTGCTTGATTAAAGATATTCATCATCTGTTCGTAAGGATTGCTGCTTTGCTTTTGTTCCTTTTTGATTCCTGGAACCAAGATTTTCACTAAGCGCTTATTTGCTCGCTTCAAAGCTTGCGAATAGACTTTTGAATATTGATCTTTTTCAACAATCGTAATTGCATTTTCGACTAAATCACGAACCATTGATTCTACATCTCGACCTACATAACCAACTTCTGTAAATTTCGTAGCCTCAACTTTTACGAATGGTGCTTTGACAATCCGAGCTAAACGTCGAGCAATTTCTGTCTTACCAACACCAGTGGGCCCAATCATTAAAATATTTTTTGGCGTCACTTCTTGTTGCATGGATTCTTCCAATTGCATGCGACGGTAACGATTCCGTAAAGCGATCGCTACAGAGCGCTTTGCTTCATTTTGTCCGATTATATATTGATCTAAATCACTCACAATTTCTTTTGGTGTTTTATTTACTTCAGTCATCTTGGATTCTCCTTATTCAGATTATTAGAGGATAAATGATTAAAAATTTAATGGACCATCTTAATACATTACATTTCCTCTACGATAATATTGTGATTTGTAAACACACAAATATCAGCTGCAATATTCAATGCACTTTCAGCGATTTCCTTAGCACTCATTTCAGAGTTGTGCTTCTTCATGGCACGAGAAGCTGCCAATGCATAGTTTCCACCTGATCCAATAGCCAAAATACCATCATCTGGTGCAATGACCTCTCCGTTTCCTGATACTAAGAGCATTTCTTCATCGTTCATAACGATCAATAATGCTTCTAAATTTTTCATAGCTTGTTGTGTACGCCATTCTTGCGCTAATTCAACTGCTGCACGTTGCAAATTTCCATTGTACTCGTTTAATTTCCCCTCAAACTTTTCTTCCAAAGTAAATGCATCGGCCACACTTCCAGCAAATCCTACGACCACTTTGCCGTTGTATATACGACGAACTTTTCGAGCTGTTCCTTTCATGATTACTTGTTCTCCCATAGTGACTTGACCGTCACCTGCCATTGCTAATTTTCCATCTTTTTCGATCGCGCAGATCGTTGTTGAATGAAATTGTGATTCAGACATCTTGTTCTCTCCTTCGTTTTGCATTGAATTTAAGCTCTTGGGTGAAAAGAGCGATAACTTTTTTGTAAACTTTCTTTTGTTACGTGTGTATAAATTTGTGTTGTCGATAAATTGGCATGCCCTAAAAGCTCCTGAACCGTTCGTAAATCTGCTCCATTATTAAGTAAATGTGTGGCAAATGTGTGCCGGAGCATATGCGGATGAATGTCGCTAGTTAAGCTGCTTTTCTTAATAAGCTGATTAAGAACATATTCGATTCCGGTGGAGGTAATTTGCTCTCCTCGATGATTAATAAAAAGGTAATCATGCTCCTTGCCAAAATGATCCATTAACTTTTTCCGTCCGTCTTGAATAAATTCTTGGATCGCATCCGCAGCATAAGAACCTATCGGCACATAGCGATCCTTGTTTCCCTTACCATGAATGAGCATCACACTATTATCTAGATCAATAACTGACAGTGTCAGGTTTGCACATTCACTTACTCGAAGCCCAGATCCGTAAAGCACTTCTAATAGTGCGCGATTTCGTTGATCCAATGGTTTTGTCCCGTTGACGCTATCGAACAAAAGCTCAATTTCCTTCTCGTAAAAAAAACGTGGAAGTCGTGCTTGCTTTTTTTTAAGGTGTACATAAGAAAAAGGATTCTCTTTGATTTTTTCGTGTTTCAACAAATAGTGATAAAAAGATCGCAAACTGGCAATTTTTCGACTAATCGTATTACGACTATATTTTTGATCATTTAAGAAGGCTAGATAAACACGTACATCCAAATGGTCTACTGCTATTAAAGAGGCTTCTCCAGAGTTTTCTAGAAAATGAGAAAAATCATCTAGATCTCGTTGATACGCTTCTTTCGTCTTTTCTGAATATCCTCGCTCCGTTATTAAATAGGTCATAAATTCTTGCATTGCGGCTTCATTTTCCAAACTTTTTCCACCTCACAAACATATCACAAATGTAGCATAAGAGCTTTTTAATTACAATTGAATTGTCAGAATTTATTGATTTTTCACGAATATACTAACAATTATTTGCAGATACTTCACAATTACTTTCAATATAGACATGGATACGCCATATTTTTTTAAAATAAAAAATCCCATTGCAAGAAGCAACGAGATTTCTATTAGATAGTCATAGCTGATAAAGCATTTAATGCCCGTTCTGCTAATGTTTCATAACGCAATTTTTTGTCACGAATGCGTTCTGGTAAAGCGGGAAACAAACCAAAATTAGCATTCATCGGCTGAAAATGCTTGCCCTCAGCGTGGGTAATATAATAAGCCATTGAACCTATTGCAGTTTCCCGTGGAAACTCAAGCAACTTTTCTCCCTTAGCTAATCTTCCGGCATTAAGACCTGCAACAAGACCACTTCCTGCGCTTTCAACATACCCTTCTACTCCTGTCATCTGACCGGCAAAAAATAAATCGTTACGCTTCTTGCTTTGATAAGTGGGCTTTAATAGTTCTGGAGAATTCATAAAACTATTTCGATGCATTACACCATAACGCAGGAACTCAGCATTTTCTAAACCGGGAATCATTCGAAATACACGTTTTTGCTCGCCCCATTTTAAATGCGTTTGAAAACCGACGATATTGTACATGGAGGCCGCTGCGTTATCCTGTCGCAATTGAATTACCGCATAAGGGCGTTTGCCCGTTTTTGGGTCCTCTAAGCCTACAGGTTTCATTGGTCCAAACAGCATCGTCTTTATTCCACGCTTAGCAAGAACTTCTATAGGCATACACCCTTCGAAAAATTTCTCTTTCTCAAATTCTTTTTGTGGAGCAACTTCCGCTTCAATCAACGCGTGATAAAAACGCGTAAATTCTTCTTCTGTCATTGGGCAGTTAAGGTACGCTGCCTCTCCCTTGTCATAGCGAGACTTCAAATAAACTTTTTCACGGTCTATTGTAGAACTGTCTATAATCGGGGCCGCTGAATCATAAAAATAAAAGCCATGTGAACCATTATAGTCAGCGATTTCTTCTGCTAAACTTTCTGATGTTAATGGTCCGGTAGCAATAACAGTGATTCCTTCAGGAATTTTTTTTATTTCCTCAAGTACAACAGTCACCAATGGATGCTCTTTGACCTTCTTTGTGATAAGAGCAGAAAAGTTATTTCGATCCACCGCAAGCGCACCACCAGCGGGTACTGCCGTTTCGTCAGCAGAGGTGACAACAATAGAGTTTAGACGTCGCATTTCTTCCTTCAAAACACCCACTGCATTCGTTAATCCATTGCCACGCAATGAATTGCTGCAGACAAGTTCTGCAAAATCCGCAGTGTGATGTGCCGGTGTAGATTTCACCGGTCGCATCTCATATAAATTTACAGGAACACCCGCTTCTGCTAATTGCCATGCAGCTTCGCTTCCAGCAAGGCCTGCTCCTATTACATTCACTGTTTTTACCATTTATTCCTCACTTGTAAGGTTATTTTTGTACGGTTTCTTCATAATCGCCATTGATACAAACGACTTGTTTACCGCCTTTAACTTTTTTCTCTACTAAATAGCCATCACATTTTGGACAATTACGGCCGATTGGTTTATCCCATGAAGTAAAATCACAATCAGGATACCGTGAGCATCCGTAAAACAAACGATTTTTCTTTGACTTACGTTCGACAACTTGTCCTTTATGACAAACTGGACATTCTACACCGATTTCTTTAATTATCGGCTTCGTGTTTCGACAATCCGGGAAATTGCTACATGCATAAAATTTTCCGTAACGACCAAGCTTAATTACCATAGGATGTCCACAAACGTCGCAATCAAAGCCAGCAGGTTCGTCCTTGATCTGGATTTTTTCAATCCCTTCCTCGGCTTTTTCTAATTCGACCGCAAAAGGTTTATAAAAACGATCAACGACCTTCGTCCATTCTTCTTTGCCTTCTTCAATTTTATCTAAATCATTTTCCATTTCTGCCGTAAAATTGACATCAATGATTTGCGGGAAGAAGTCGACAATCAATGTATTGACGATTTCACCAAGTTCTGTTGGCTCAAAACGACGTTGCGTCAATTTTACATAATAGCGGCGTTGAATCGTGTCTAATGTTGGCGCATAAGTTGAAGGGCGACCAACACCGTTTTCTTCTAACGTCTTAATCAGTGTTGCTTCACTAAAGCGTGCGGGTGGTTGAGTAAAGTGTTGTTTCGGTTCAATATTGACAGATTGAACGATGTCGCCTTTTTCAAGTTCAGGTAAGATGTTCTCTTTGTCTTCTTTTCCATCATCGCGACCTTCAATATAAACTTGCATAAACCCTTTAAACTTAATTTTTGAACCATTCGCTATAAAAATTACACCATTTTGTTCTAACGTTACTTTCATTGTATCTAAAATCGCTGCTGTCATTTGACTGGCAACAAAACGTGACCAAATTAACGTATATAATTTTAATTGATCCTTATCCAAATACTGTTTCATCTCATCGGGTGTACGATGCACACTCGTAGGGCGGATTGCCTCGTGAGCATCTTGTGCTCCTTGAGGATTTTTTACCTTACGTGCATGATGCTGTGAATATTCTTTACCATATTTTTTCTCGATGAATTCAGCCGCTTCAGTTTTAGCTGTGTCGGAAATACGAGTCGAATCGGTACGCATATAAGTAATCAAACCTACCGTTCCTTGCTTCCCTAATGCTATTCCCTCATACAACTGCTGTGCAACCATCATAGTTTTTCGCGTTCGGAAATTAAGCTTACGAGCAGACTCCTGTTGCATATTACTTGTTGTAAATGGCAACGCTGGATTACGTTTGCGTTCCTTTTTCTCAACCTTGGTAACTTCATAATCTTTACCATTGATTTTCGAGGTAATCTCTTTTACAGCTTCTGCATCAGATAATTTTTTCTTTTTCCCATCAATTCCCCAAAAATTGGCTTTGAATTTCTTCGTTTTCTTTTTGAAGTTTCCATCAATACTCCAATACTCTTCAGGAATGAATTTTCGAATTTCTTGTTCACGATCAATGATGATTTTTAATGCAATGGACTGAACACGACCAGCGCTCAACCCTTTTTTTATTTTCTTCCAAAGGATCGGCGAAATAGAGTAGCCAACGAGGCGATCCAGAGCACGACGCGCTTGTTGAGCATCCACCAAAGAAACATCGATTGATCGAGGCTCTTTAAATGCGGCTTTAACGGCATCTTTTGTAATTTCATTAAAAACTACCCGATTTTTGTCTTTTAGGTCTAACCCCAATAAATAAGCAAGGTGCCAAGCGATTGCTTCCCCTTCTCTATCCGGGTCACTCGCTAGATAAACTTTTTCTGCTTTTTTTGCCGCTTGCTTCAATCCTTTAATGACATCACCTTTGCCGCGGATGGAAATGTAATGGGGTTCATAATTGTTCTCAACATCAATCCCCATTTTGCTTTTTGGTAAGTCGCGAACATGACCGACGCTTGCCACCACTTTGTAGTTTCTTCCTAAATATTTCTCAATGGTCTTGGCTTTCGCCGGTGATTCAACGATAACTAGGTATTTATAGGCCAAATGTTTTTGCCTCCTCAATTTTTTCTACTATTATATATCGGTAAGTACTGACAAATCGTAGCCTATAATACGCTATTCATTTTTTGTTTGTCAAGTCAGGTCTAACGAATTTTCTTCCACAAATCATAGGAATCAAAATATCTTGGGCCTTTTCAACGCAGATTGCACCATCTTGAATCAGTTGATGACACCCACTAGAACGACCGTCCAAAATGGATCCTGGAACAACAAAAACATCTTTGCCATAGTCCAGAGCCTGTTGCGCTGTAATCAGTGAACCGCTCCGTTTCTTTGCTTCAACCACCAATACACCACTACTTAATCCGGCAATGATTCGATTACGCATGGGGAAATGAAATTTAGCTGGCGAGGTGCCATTGGGGTATTCACTTAATACTAAATGCTGTTGACTCATTTCGATTTGCAAATTCCCACTACTTTTAGGATAACAAATATCTAAGCCGGTTCCAACTACACCAATCGTTTTTCCTTGATTGCTTATAGCAAATTGATGAGCAAAACTATCAATCCCCTTCGCTAAGCCACTAACGATAACGAATCCTCTTTTAGTCAGCTCGGGCATCAACTCTTCTAATACTTGATACCCATACTTCGTTGCTTCTCGAGCACCGACGACAGCAAGCATATCTCTCTTTAATAATTTTATGTTCCCTTTGTAAAAAATGACTAAAGGAGGTGTTGGGACATGCCGTAACGTCTCTGGATACTCTTCATCTTCAATTGTAATATAGTGATGGGTAGAGTTGATCTCGTGCAAAAAATCATCTGTCAATTCGTTCCAATTATTGGATTTTGTTGTTTGGGCCAATAGTCGAATCTCTAGTCCATCAAAATGCCAACGTTGATGACGCTTTGCGAATTGGTACACACGATGCTTGCCAAAAGCGCCAATACCTTTTGTTAAACTCAAACGTAATAGAAAATTATTTTTCAAAAAAATCCCTCATTTCATATCTTTACTAAAAAGATACGAAAAAAAAGGGATATTCTTTATTTATTTTTAATTGGTGCAAAAGTTTTTCTATGGATGGGTAAAATTCCTTGTTCATCAATTGCCTTCAAATGTTCTTTGGTCCCATAACCTGCATTTTTTGCAAATCCATATTCAGGATACCGCTCTCCGTAATTTGCCATCCACTCGTCTCGATAAACTTTGGCAATAATACTTGCAGCAGCTATTGATACTGAACGGGCATCACCTTTGATAATTTTTTCCTGTGGAAGGCCGTTATCTAAAGCCATTGCGTCAATCAGTAAACAATCCGGAGCAATTTCCAAATGATCAATTGCTCGTTGCATAGCAACTTTAGTCGCCTGATAAATGTTTAGCTGATCAATTTCCTCAGCAGTTGCTTCACCAATTCCGACGGCACGAGCATTTTTTTTAATCTCTTTCACCAGCTCCTCTCTTTTATGAGAAGAAAGCTGCTTAGAATCATTTAAACCAAGTATAGCATGTTCATCATTCAAAATTACCGCTGCAGCGACTACCGGACCGGCCAAGGGACCACGTCCCACTTCATCAATACCACAAATCGCTCGAAAACCGGCGGCTTTTTTCTCTTCTTCAAAGAGAGACATTTCTTTATATTTTTTTTCCAGCGCCAGGTACTTATCTTTCTTTCTTTGCCATTGTGATACGGCAAGCTGTACGCCTTTTCGTGTATCCTTCTGAAACTCGATTAAACGTGGATCATCAGGAGTGGTGATTTCTTTCAGTATTTCCTTAATTTTACTTACTGCTATTTTTTCCATTAGTCATTATGCTCCTCAAAACGATCCAAAGTAAAGCGCCCTAATCTGCCTTGTCTCAATTCAAGAATCAACATCTCACTTGCTCGCTCATAATCTTCTTTGAAGCCACGCTTCTCAGAAATTAACATTAATAATTCAGGCAATTCCATAAATAAATCATCCTGTGTTAATTTATAACGTTCTTTTAATTGCTCTGGGTAAAAACGGCAAAATATTTCTAGTTCATAAAGTGCTAAGTCATCTAAATGAAGAAGATCATCTTTAATCGCTCCAGTCAGAGCCAGTTTTTTCCCAACAGAGGGATCTTCAAACTTAGGCCATAAAATCCCTGGTGTATCCAATAATTCTAATTGTGATCCAAAACGAAGCCATTGTTGCCCTTTCGTGACACCTGGGCGATTTCCTGTACTCGCAACTTTTTTACCAGCTAGATGATTCAGTAACGTTGATTTACCTACATTGGGGATTCCTAAAACCATAGCGCGAATCGCCCGCGGTTTTAGTCCTCTTTCCTTGTCACGCGTAATTTTATCTGCTAGAACCTTCTTACTAGCAGGAACTATTTGCTTTACACTTTTATCATCTTTTGCAGTTAAAGCAAGAACGTGATGTCCTTGCTCACGAAAATAATTCACCCATAAGTTGGTTTGGCTTAAATCAGCCAAATCTGATTTGTTTAACAAGATCAATCGTGGTTTATTTTGTACAATTTGATCTAACATGGGATTGCGAGATGATAAAGGGAGTCTAGCATCAATTAATTCAAAAACGATATCGACAAATTTTAATTTTTCAGAGACCTCACGTCTCGCCTTGGCCATGTGACCAGGAAACCATTGAATGGTCATAAACAGTTCCTCCTTAGCACACTCTCACTGAGCGTATTGAATCTAAAACTTAAAAAGCAGGTATTATTTAATACTAGAAATAAGAGCCTGCATTCAATTGCACACAACAATCTTTTGTTTTTTTATTTTAACTATTATTCCACACGCTATTGTAACACAACTCTTCTTTTAATGTTTTTCTATAAAAACTTTTGAATAATCATTGATCAAAAATTATTATCCAAATTCCAGTATTTTTGACGAACGACTTCATTTTCTTTTGTTAACTTAAAGGGTATGATGCTCCCTTTTTTCATTGAATCTGCGATTTACTATTGTTCGAGAAGACGCGAACACTTTCTCAAATATATTCAAAATAAAAAGACGGTTCGAACCATCTTTTTACGAAATAATTTTAATATGTTTTATCGGATAGTAGACTGCTCGCGCTTTCCCTAAAATATCCTTACTTTGAACAGTTCCAAAAGAGCGGCTGTCTTTCGAAATTCTCCGATTGTCCCCTAAAACAAAATACTCATTGGGGGGCAACTTCTTTTCACCGATCAATTCTTCTAATTGAAAATCTGTCGTATACGGAGAAACTTGGTGGTCATGATTTCGATTGTTAGTAAGAAAAGACTCAGATATTTTGTTTCCATTGATGTAAAGTTGATCTTTTTCATATCGAATTTCATCACCAGGGAGTCCTATCACTCGTTTTATATAAATCGTCCCATCGGACTGTTGAAAAACAATAACATCAAATCGTCTTACCTTACTAAACTTTTCCATCAAGACCATGTCCCCTTGACTCAAGGTTTGATCCATTGAATTGCCTGTCACCGGAACAGGAATTAATAAGAATCCACGAATCACCACACCAATAAAGAGGGAAATTAATAAATATTTCACGGCCAACCATAAATGACCTTTGGTTAATAAAGATTTCAATTGTTTCCCTCCCTGTTCTCTAGAACACCAGAGTCCACTTTAAAGCTATTTTTTTAATGTTTCCAAAGCTTTTGCATAAGCAACATCATTGGTTTTAACAAGCTTGAAGACTTTTTCTTGCAAAACATCAACTGTTTTGTCATCCAACGCACCCGTAGCAGACAAATTGTTTTCTGTCTGAATCTTTAGGACAGCATCTCGTGTCGCTTCATTAAACACATCCCCCTCTGTTGGGTAACCCAACGCGTTTAATATCGTATTGATATTCTTCACTACATCCCCAGTGTCCCCGATACGCCAATTGGATTGCTTAGAGATGGGTGGAAGTTTTGCATACTCAGGGTAATCTGCTTCTATCGTTGGAGCTACGCCCTTCCCTTCGACGGATGAACCATCTGGAGCAAACCACTTCATGATAGTTAACTGGACGTAATTATCCTTTCCAATGGGGCTAATGCTTTGAACACTGCCTTTACCAAAGGTATTTACCCCGATGATAGGATAATTCTTATTTTTGACTGCTGCTGCTAAAAGCTCAGCACCATAGGAGCTCTCTTGATCAACTAGGAAAACGGTAGGTTCCTTTACTTTAAAACCTTGATCAATCTTTTTTCCTGCTTTATCAATGGAAATAATTTTTTTATTATTTGAAAACTGAGCGATCGTATCGCCATTTTCTAAAAAGTAACTTGCTACTCGTTCGGCTTCAGCGATCAATCCACCAGAATTTTGGCGCAAGTCTATAATAAATGACTTCGCACCTTCTTTTCTTAGCTGTTCGATTATCGTTCGAAATTCAAGTGCAGTGGTTTCCCTAAAGTTATCAATTTGAATGGAACCAATTGATTTATCCTCTGGATCTAAACTGCCTTTGACTGTATCTTCTGGAACAATATCACGCTCTAACGTTACCTCAAAATCTTCATCACCGCGCTTAATAAGTAACTTGACCTGAGTCCCTTTGTTTCCGCGAATCATACTTGAAATTTGATCTAACGATTTATCTTTTGTTTTTTGGCCGTTGACTTCTAAAATAACATCCTCTGCCTTCAATTTGGCTTTTTCAGCAGGAGAATTTTTTACAGGAACACGGTCAATAACTGGCAAACGATTTTCTAATTGCAAATTGGCTCCGATTCCTTCAAAGCTTCCAGCAACTTTTGCATTCAGTTCCTTTGTTTCTGTCGCCGTTAAAAACTCTGACTCGGGATCTTTTAAAGATTCTGTCATTCCATTTAAAGCACCTTGAATCAATTGTTCTTTATTCACTTTATCTACATAATTGGTACTAATCAAATCATATAAATCTTGGACATCGTCCAAATCATTTCTCGTGATTTTAACGACAGAGTCATTATCCATTGCCTGTTTCTGCTCAATAAAATGAGTAACAACAGCAGTGATCACGACAGTACATACGATCGATATTAAAAAAATCGATACTGGTAACGTTTTTTTCTGCAAGGCGCATTTTCCTTTCACCCTTTTTTTCATGATAGCATGCTAGAAAAAAAAGGAAAAGCCTTCTACAACTTTTCCTTTTTTTTATTTATTGTTTTCTAAATATTTATCCCAAAGTTGATCAAAAAGATCCATTGAGTCTAAATAATCGACACTTAATTCCAAGTAATCCGTAATCTCATGATAGTCACCTGAATGTTTAGGAAACATGATGTCTTTTGCAACGGACTCTGCAAAAGCCTCAACAGGATCATTTGGACGATGACCACGCTGAGTCAAAATATAATGGTAAAAGCTTCTTCTCAATTTAATGCCACCTCAACGATCACTAGTAATTCTTTTAGTCATTTGCCTTTTTTTCTTTTGGTAAATACAAACTAAATTGAATGTCATCACCTACAAGATCAATATGATTTGCTTTGATAAACATTCCATTACTCATTTTAAATTCATTCAATTTCAGAACGATAGTTTGCTCTTCAGGATCAATTGCTACCCATTTGGGGAATTTATAGCCTCGCTTTACGGTAGCCATAACTTGACTCACGGGTAAGTTTAAAGATCCTATAGACAAATCTCGGGCTTTCAATTGGACATTGCCATTATCCATAACATACGGATCAAAGTAAAGATAAAAATCCACTTTCGCTCCTAATATTTTGAATTCACCTTTTAGCATGGCTTGATTTTCTAAATAAAACTCATACTTAATATCGGAACCCTTTTGAAGATCATTTAAAAAATATTCCATGACCGTATTCAATTTCTTTTTATTGGTGTTCATTGTTAAAACAGGAGAACCTTTCGGTACCGTCGTTTCAGCGCTTGAAGGCAGATTCGTTTCTCGAGCTGTAAATATACGGACAGTAGAAAAAATGACGCCTCCTAAAATAACACCGATCAACACGAGGAAGGCCACTTTCCAGCCGTTGATTTTTTTCATTTTTTCCTTCATTAATTGCTCTCCTTTATTAACCACAAATCTTTTGTCTCTACTATTTTTTCTTGAATTGCTGTAGCCATTAATTGATATCCTAAATTGTTAGGATGAAAATTGTCTTCATCGTATAAGGCATTGTTTTTAACCTCAGAATTTGAGCTTTCATTTGTTTGGCCACTGTCCTTTGTTGCAATTCCTTTGTAAAGGAGATCGTTAACGGGAACAAAAAAGCAGTTTTTGGTCTCTTTTGTTAAACTCTGAGTTTCGTCATTCCAATTATCAACGACAGTCTGCATAGCTTTTATATCTGGGAAATTCAAGAAATAGGGATTGTAAATTCCTATAATGTAAATAGGGGCGTTGGGATTTAATTCCCGCATCTCTTCTAAAATATTTTTGACATGCTCCCCGTATTTTTTAATAGGCCGGTCAAATTGCTTCGCATTTTTCGCGGTAAGATTTTTCTGAAACGCTTGAAAGAGATCATTTCCCCCAACCGTCATCGTAATAAAATCTGCACTTGCTAAACTACTTCGCAAATCTGTATCTTTTTTTACACGCTTTAATATTTGATCACTGCGCTCGCCAGAAACACCATAATTATTTTTTTCGATTGAAGTCAATCCATATTTTTGTTGTAAGGCATCCGCTACTAAAGGTACATAGCCACCACGTTTTGTCTGGTCGCCGACTCCTTCTGTAAGTGAGTCTCCCACAGCTACAAAGTGAACAGATTTCTTATAATTTTGACTTTCATCCCGAACAACGCGGATTCTAGATTCGGCTTTCGGAATTGTTAAGAAGAGAATAAGCAAAGTAATTACTGCTGTAACTAAAGGAACCACTATTATTGAAAATCGTTTCATTCATCTACTCCTTTGTAAAAAAACGCCTCTATTTCTAGAGGCAAGTTCGACTACTCTGTATAATACATGATCGCAAATGCGCCCGGCCCCGTATGCGTGGCAACGATTGGATTCGTATGCAGCACAGGTATATGCATATCTGGGAACATTTCTTGAAGTGCTAGCTTGGCTTCATCGATAAACTCAAGTTTGCCAGCATAAGAAATACCAATTTGTTTTACATTGACTTTTGTTAGCTCATCTTTAAATGCCGTGAACCATTTACTAAATGTTTTCTTCCCGCGGCCTTTCGTAATGGGTAATAATTCACCCTCTTCAAGCTCCATGACCACTCGCATATTCAATACACTTGAAATAACCCCTGCGACTCGACTAATGCGCCCGCCTTTCACTAAGTTATCAAGTGAAGAAATACCGATAAATAGTTTGCTGTGATTTTTTACTTGTTCGACACCTGCCAAGACCTCATCTAGACTTGCCCCTGACTGTGCCAATTTTGCAGCTTCGATCACTTGAAAAGCTTGGGATTGGTCAATAAATCCGCAATCAATAACTGTTACATTACTGCTACTTAAGAAAGTTGCTTGTCTAGCAGCTTCAGCGGTTCCGCTTAAAGTATGAGACATGTGGATCGAGACGATCGAGCTGCCATCTTTGCCTAATTCATCATAAAGTTCGGCAAAATATCCAATTGGAGGTTGGCTAGTCTTCGGTAAATTTTTAGCTTGTGCCATCATGGCCATAAACTTTTCACCGGTTAACTCATCATCGTCAGGATAGACCACGTCATCAATCATGACAGATAGTGGAATTACAGTAATATTTAATTCATCTCGCACCGATTTTTCAATCGTACAAGAAGAGTCGGTTACAATTTTAACATTTGGCATTCTGATCCTTCTTTCCATACCTAGTTTCAAATTAATTTTAGTATATCAAACCTTATGAAATAAATCATTCTTGAAACTATTTCTTTATAAATCTTGAAAAAACCGTGCCATTAAGACCCGGTTCTTTCATACGTTTCAAAATAATAGCGATAAGGATTTTTGTCATCTCTTTGTCCTTGTCTTCGCTCAGTCAGCTGCCACTCGTCCCAATTCGTATTAGGAAAATAGGCATCGCCTTCAAAACTAGCTTCGATGAACGTTCGATATATTTTCTTACAATGGGGCATGAATTCGGTATAGATTGCAGACCCTCCTGCAATAAAAATGTTCCCATTATTTTTTTTATCGAAATCGAGCACTTCCTCTAGTGAGTGCATGATTAAAACATTTTCAGCATGATAGTCTTTATCATGAGTCAATACAATTGTCTGCCTACGTGGCAAGGGGCGTCCACCCATTCCCTCAAATGTTTTACGTCCCATCACTAAGGTGTGCTCTAATGTCATTTCCTTGAAGAAACGCAAATCATTTGGCAAATGCCAAGGCAAATGGTTATCCTTGCCAATCAAGCCATTTTTATCCTGTGCCCAAATCGCAATCAGCATTGTTTCCCTCCAAACTTAATAGCATCTTTTTTTTATAAATACAACGAGATACTCGTAAAAAATCTCTCTTGATTAAATAAATATTAGAATCACAGAATTACTGATCTTCTAAGATCTCACTGAGATATTCCCAGCGATTCATCATCTCCTCAAGTAATTGTTCGTTTTTTTCAATTTCTTTTTGTAAATCTTGCAGCTTCGTGAAGTCGTCTCCTTGATGGTTCATTTCTTCTGTTAAGTCTTCTATTCTGCTTTCTAGAATAGAAATGTCCTCTTCGATTGTATCCCACTCTTTTTGTTCATTATAGGAAAGCTTTTTCTTTCGTTCCTTTGTTTGACTTTTTTGTTTGACTTGCTTTTCTTCTTTTATTGGAGACTGCTGGGCCAAGAAATCCATAATGGAACCGAAGTAAGGAATGATCCTGCCGTTCCCTTCAAAAATAAGTAACTTTTCCGCAACCTTATCTAGGAAATAGCGATCATGCGAAACCGTAATAACCGCTCCTGAAAATTCTGCTAAATAATCCTCTAATACAGTCAACGTAGCAATGTCTAAGTCATTCGTCGGTTCATCTAAGAGCAATACATTCGGCTGTTGAATCAATAATTTTAACAAATACAGACGTCGTTTTTCCCCACCAGACAATTTTCCAATCAATGTCCCGTGCATAAAACGTGGGAATAAAAAACGCTCCAATAGTTCTGCTACGCTAATTTGAGAGCCGTCTCGCTGTTTCACTTCTTCCGCAGCTTCTTGTAAATACGCGATCATACGCTTGTTCGGGTCTAATGTTTCATTTTGTTGTTTGTAATAAGCCAAACGAACCGTTTCGCCAACTTCAAATAAACCATCGTCTAATTGTAGACGTCCAGCTAGAATATTCAGCAGTGTTGATTTACCTGCACCGTTTTTCCCAGTGATACCTAACCGTTCTCTAGTTTGAATGAGCAAATCAAAATGGTTCAAAATTACGTTTTCACCAATGCTGTACTCTGCTTCCTTCAACTCTAAAACTTTTTTTCCAAGACGAGTAGTTGCTATATTCATTTCAAGCTGTCCGTCAGTCTTTACTTGATGAAGATTTTCTTTCAAATCTTCAAAACGGTTTATACGCGCCTGTTGCTTTGTCGTTCGCGCTTTTGCTCCAGCTCTCATCCAAGCGAGTTCTTGTTTATATAATTGCTTTCTTTTTCCCTCTTGCTCCATGTCCACGCGATCGCGTTCCGCTTTTTCCACTAAATAAGACTCATAATTTCCTTGATATTCAAATAGTTTCCTAAAAGAAAGCTCAAAAATGCGATTCGTCACATGATCCAAGAAATACCGATCATGGGTAACCATTAAAAGAGAACCTGTATACGCTTTTAAGTAACCCTCTAACCACTGAATGGCATCATAATCAAGATGATTTGTTGGTTCATCCAATAATAATAGATCGGGTGCATCGATTAGAACTTGAGCTAAGGCCACTCGCTTAATTTGACCACCAGAAAGCTCGCCAATCTTTTTCTCTAATTCATGGATTCCAAGTTTATTTAAAATCGCTTTTGCTTCGCTATCTGCAGTCCATGCATCCTGCTTATTCATTGCTTCTTCTGCCAGGGTAAATTGACGCTGTGATTCTCTATTATTCTCATACTCTAAACGTAACAACGCTTTCTCATAATCCCGAACAGTCTGCATTAATGGATTATCTCCCTGGAAAACAGCATCGAGAACTACTAACTCTTGAGAAAAATTTTGCTCTTGCGGCAAATAGCCAATTCGATAATCGCTCGCCTTGTCGATTGCTGAAACATCCCCATCGCCACTGTCTCTCCCAGAGAGTATTGTCAGTAAACTTGATTTCCCTGTTCCATTTACACCGATCAGACCGATTCTATCCTTTTCATGGATTAGAAAGGAAATACGATCAAATAAAGTTTTATCGCCAAATGTTTTATAAAGATCCGTAACTTTTAATTCTTTCATTCTGAACCATCCTCAAATTTCTCTCAGTTATTGTAACAAAAAAAAGCCATAAAGGAAATTTTTCCTTTACAGCTTTCTCATTACCAGTTAAATCCACTAAATTCATCAAAGTGGTGAGGATGTCCAGGCCCTCTACCATGAGGACCTCTGAAGCCATGAGGGCCATGTTCATGGGGGGAATGAGGATCGGCAAAATCGCCACCGCCGCCAAAGGACTCTTCTGAATCTTCTTCACCTAATTGATTCTTCAACGTTTCACTTAGTTTCTCAACTAAACGTGACCATTCTTCTTTTTCTTCATCTGTAAAATCTGCAAACAACTCTTCGCCAAAATCAGGTCTTTCTGAAATTTTTTCGGCTTCTTCTTTTCCGAGATCTGTTAATCGAATAATCATGATTCGACGATCTTGGTTAGACGCTTCCCGAGTGATTAATTCTTTGTCCTCAAGTTTTTGTAGCAGCTCTCCGACAGATTGTGGTCTCATTCCTAAAACAAACGTAAGGTCTTTTTGACTGATCTCTGGATTCATCTTCAACAAAGTTAAGACGCGACCTTGACCTCGATGAGGACCAAATCCCTCCTTTTTCGCCATTTTACGATGATAATAACGTCGCAAATCATGTTGTAATCTCATAAATTGTTCATTCGTTTGATTTTCCATCATTCATCTCTCCTTTTTGTTAAGGTACCTTATAAACACATAATACAGGTACCTTAGTAAAAAAGCAAGCAACTTTCTCAAATTATTCTGGTACCTTAATAATTACTTTACAATTTTCCTTACAATCAAGAACAACGATTTAATTCGCACAACTGCTTAATAAAAAGAAGCATCCTAATTAGGATGCTCCGTAACAGATCTTTAAAATTGGTCACCGTAAACATCATCAACATTTTTTGTTGGATCAATCACGATGTATAAACTTTTCGTTTTTTCAGAGACCTTTGTTGATTGGTAAATATTGTCTAATCCTTCGTGGTCTTTATCCTTATAAGGGAAATAAACAGAATCAGGATGTCCCGCACGATAGATGATTTCCATACGTTCAATGTCCTCGAATTTGCGAGCACGCTCAAACATTCCTAACTCTAAACCGCCCAGATTGATATCTGTTGTTTGGACATGGTCCCCTTCTTGATAAATTTCAATCTTGAAGCCAGCACATGGGTGTATTTCCACGAACTCACTTCCATGAATTCTTCCGAAACTAGTCGTAATTTGTTTTATCCATAAATCGCCAATGTAACGGCGATCGATGGTCCAAGTTTCGCCATTTCGAAAATAGAATTTTAACGCTGTCATTTCTCTTGCCATTCTGCATTCTCCTCACTGCTAATCTAAAAATAAGTTTAGCACACCTTGAGTAAACGGTCACATGTTGTGCTTCTACTTCAATTTTTCAAGAAAATTTGCGATTTCAACGACGACTCGTTGATGCGTTGCTTCACCAATCAACTGCTTATTATCGTAGGCTTTGATTGAAAAACTGTGTTTTTTATTATCAACTTCCACTAACGTTGCTTCAATTCTAATTTCTTCACCAACAGATGTAGGATACAGATGCTTTACATTCATTTTAAAACCAACGCTGGTTTGCTCTGGCGAAAGCTGTGATGACAGAAGGACCTTACAGCAATTTTCCATCATTGCTACCAATGCAGGGGTAGCTAAAACTTCTAAATCTCCTGATCCCATTTTAAGAGCGCTTTGTTCTTCTTTAACTAAAAATTTTTTTGTTATCTCTTTCATAGCCTCTCCTTTTCTAAAAAATCCTGCGCAAAATCTAATAGTGCTCCCTTACTATTCTCGAGTCGGCCTTCAACAACTTCCTTTTCCAAAGTGCTTAATGTTTTGCTAATCCATGGACCGCGTGGGTAGTCAAAATGTTCCATTACTTCATTTCCTTTTAATTCTAAATCTTTTAAAGAATTTATTGGTAAATATTGATAGAGCAATCGAACTTTGGGTAAATTAGGCTCCCGATCAAAGTAATAGAGTAAGTATTCAACAGAAAGAGCCAACTCTCTTCCTAATTGATACAACGTCCAGTTATCCCATTCATGCTCCAAGCGAAAGTTTAAAGCCGGAACCATCTCCGTTACTTCTCGGATCAGTTGATTCGAGCATTTCCATTCCTTCATAAAATGACGAATGTCCTTAGCTTCCATATTTAGCATAGTCATTAATAGCGTCCAAGCTTGACGCTCTGTTGGAATTGCCGGACCTCGAAGCTCGGCAAAATTCAACAATGCCTCTCCATAATCACGTAACCCTGGACAATAGATATAACACTCCGATTCTACGAAAGAACGCAAGCCCGCTTCACGAAACGATCCCATCATCAACTTGACAAATTCAACGTTGATACGCTCAACAGATATTTTCGCTAATAGAGAATGGTATTCTTGAATCGCCTCAAAGGTATCCGGCTCTAATGTAAATCCTAAGTGACTGACGAATCGTAGTGCCCGCATCATGCGCAGCGCATCTTCATGAAATCGTTCATAAGGATTACCTACAGCACGTAATACTTTGTTTCTTAAATCCTCTAATCCATCAAAAAGATCAATAACAGTCCCATCAATCCCGACCGCTAACGCATTGATTGTAAAATCACGCCGTTTAAGATCTTCTTTTAATGAGCGAACAAATTCTACATGATCTGGACGCCGGTAATCTTGATACGTTGACTCTGTACGGAACGTTGTAACCTCATACGTTGCCTCTTTTGTAAGTACCATCACGGTTCCGTGATCTATTCCAACATCGATCGTACGATGGAACAATTCTTTTACTTCTGCAGGAAACGCACTGGTTGCGATATCCACATCATGAATAGGCTTATTCAACAAAATATCACGAACACTCCCACCGACATAATACGCCTCGTATCCAGTATTCTGCAATTTTCTTAAAATTGGCATTGCACCTTGAAACTCTAATGGAAAAGCCTCTAGTTTCATTGATGTTCCCCCTCTAACTCACCATCAATTCGCTCAAAACGAAAATGATCCCGTTGATTGAATTTGTCCATGTTTTGATTGAAGGCTTCAGTTAAATCTATTCCTAAAGAATTTGCCATAATAATCGTTACAAATAACACATCTCCTAGTTCCTCTTCTACGGTCTTCGGCTTTTCAGAATTTTTTTTCTTTTTTTCACCGTAATAATGATTGACCTCGCGTGCTAGTTCTCCAACTTCTTCGGTTAAACGAGCTAATTGTCCAAGCGGTGAAAAATAACCTGTTTTAAATTGTTTTATATAATCATCAACTTCTTGTTGCATGATTTTCATTGTCTTTTCATCCATCAAACCACCTCAAACCTATCTTATCAAAAAACAGATTTGTTTCCTATCATGTTGTTGTAACTAACTGAAATTCATGCTATGTTGATTGAGGATTGAATTTTAACTCAAATAAGTTATATCATTATTAAATTCGTTTCATTCATTAATAATCAGGAGGTGTCGTATGGAAACGACTTTGTCTACACGGATCAAGGAAATTACGTTCATTGTGGTGGGAACAGCCATTTACGCATTTGGTCTAGTTTATTTGAATATTGCGAATCACTTGGCAGAAGGCGGTGTCACGGGTATTACGTTGATTATTCGAGCCCTATTCGGTATTGACCCTGCTTATACTACACTAATCATTAATATTCCTTTGATTTTAATCGGTGGAAAAATATTGGGTAAACGTTCCTTCTACTATACAATTTTAGGGACCGTCTGCTTGTCTGTCTTTCTATGGATATGGCAAAGAATTCCGTTACAAATCAATTTAGATCATGATTTATTCATCGTCTCTATCTTAGCCGGACTATTTGCCGGATTTGGTAGCGGATTGGTCTATCGAAATGGTGGTACAACTGGCGGTGCAGACGTTATTGCTCGTATTTTAGAACAAAAAATTGGCTTTACTATGGGAAAATCGTTACTAGTTTTTGATATCATCGTTCTGATTTGTTCATTAACTTATCTTGATTTGAAGCGGATGATGTACACGCTGATTGTTTCATTCGTTTTCAGTAAAGTCGTAGATATGCTGTCATCTGGCGGTTACGCTGCTAAAGGTGTGATGATCATTTCCAACGAGAGCAATGTCATCGCTGAACTGTTGATGGCGCATTTAGAGCGGGGCGTCACGTATCTTCATGGCGAAGGCGGTTTTTCTTCGGAGTTAAAGCGAATCGTTTATATCGTTGTTTCGCAGCAAGAAATCAATGAAGTGAAGAAACTTGTTCATTCTGTCGACGAAAAAGCATTTATTTTAATAAGTAATGTACACGATGTCGAGGGCGAAGGTTTTACTTATTTGAAGCCGCAACGGCGAAGATTTACTTTAAAAAGGACCAATTAAAAAAACACAGACACGCATGAAACCGTCATGCTGTCTGTGTTTTTTTATTCATGTAACTTTAACTTCAACCGATTCAGTTCATCGGATAACATGAGAAAAGCTTCTCTGTCACCGTCTTCAAGAGCCATGTCAATTTGTTTTTTTAATAGATTGGCCTGTGCTTCTTGTTCTTCATATTTTAAATAATTCTCTACTTCCAAAACAATTTCCTCACTGACCGTATCGTTCCAAGAAAGTGCCGGATTGTCTTCAAGAACAGATAAGTATTGTGAATTTTGCCATGAATTTGGGAAAATACATTCCAAATATAGAGGCTGCTGCCAATGCAAACGAATTTCATGAAAAATTTGATCGCTGTTAGAAAACTGATGTCCTTCAATTGTAAACACCATTGGTTCATCCCGTTGAGTGATATCCCTAAATACTAAGCCCCGCTTTGTTTCAAGCGCTTGCTCTACTATATGGACATTTCTAAGGATTGCCTCATGATTAATTAAATAGTTCAAAATCCAAATCACTTCGCGCCGCTGAAAACTAACATTGTTTATCAGCCACACAAGAAACTCACGTTTTTCACTTACATCGATCATTTTCTTCACCTCTCTACTCTTCTAATAATGATTGCACCTCTAAATCACCAGGTTCCATTTGTAAATAGTCGACCAAAACAGTACGCGCTAAATCAAGTTGACCATCTTCACGTAGGAAAATACCATAGGCTTTCAAGAAATCAGGTTCATGAGCCAAATCCTCATATGCCTGCTTGTAATAGGTCCGAGCTGCGCCAAAGTCTTCCAGCTCATTATATGCATGTGCCAAATTCCACGCTGCATAAGGATTACCTTCTTCATCCATTTGGCTGATCATCTCAATCGCTTTGTCTGGTTGGTCCTCATTTAGATAAAGATTACTTAACGTAAGTAATGTTTCGTCTGTTTTTTCACCCGTTTCGAGCGCCTGTTTTAACAGTTCTTCAGACTTTTTACTGTCTCGTAAGCGGTACGCAATTTCAGAAGCCAGATGCAGTAATTCAACCTGATAAGGGTTCTCTTTTATTCCTTCTTCAGCAGCGGATAAAGCTTCTTCAAGTAATTCTTCTTCTTTTAGACTATCTGCAAGATAATAGTAGCCGCTCTGATATTCAGGATCGAGAGTAATCAGTTCTTGTAAATAATTGATTGCCTTTTGATGATCATGTAATTGATAAAAAGTGAAGCCTAGTTGGAACAACCGATCCGACGTATGTTCTTTTTCTAATGCTTTTTCTAAAAAAGGAATTGCTTCTTCAAATCCCCCCATCATGCTATAAGCAGAACCAATTCGTTCATCAATAGAAATGTTTGCTACCTCATCGATTCCCTGTTTCTGAAGCTGGCCATAATCGTCAATGGCTTCTCCTAATTGATTGGCAGAAAAATGAAGCTCTGCTAAAGCAAAAGTTATTAAAGGCTCTTCTGGCGCTAGTGTTTTAGCTTGTAGTAATTTGGCTTCACTAACTTCTGGAATACCTAAAACTTGATAAAGATCAGCTGTCACTAATAAACTCTCTAAATAATTCTCACTGTCAGGTTGAATTTTTTCTAAATATTCAAAGGCACCATCAATATCGTCATCTTCAATCGCGATCTCTGCTAATGATAGATAGAAAACATCTTCCTCAGGGAAATCTGCTACCAGCTTTTCTAAAATACGTTTCGCTTCTTCTAGAAATCCTAATGTTTGCAGCTCCTCCGACAAACTTGCCAAAACTTCTGGTTCATCCTTTTTTAAAGCCTCTTCAAACATTAAATTTGCTTCTGTTAATTCTTCATTTTTTAATGCTGTTAGCATCTTTTCACTATAACTAGACATTTATTCTCCCCTGATCTCTGTAACATTTTTTTGATATACTTCAAACATTTGAAGCAGCTCTTTTTGTGTTGGTATTTTTTCTTGTCCAACTTCGCCAATTTGGGTCAATCCTGTTAATGGTTTTTCCTCCGCCAAAAGAATTACTTGCTGACCATAATCGGAAAACGAGATCCCCTCAGGCATTACAATTGGAAATCCTAATCGCACCAACCATATCATAAAATTTTTGAAATTGAAATGAAGATCGCTTGCTATAACATTCCACGCAAATTCAAATAGTAAACCAAACATGGTCTTCATACTATTAGATAATAAGGACCCATTCTCTGTTTGGAAAAAAGCTTTCTCAAAAGTTTTGCCAAACCCCAGCAGCTGTTCACTATTCTCTTGATAATAATTAATGAGCGTCTCGCTAAAAGCTGAAAATGAATCTTGTAATAATGCTTCACGCGTTGAAAAATTTAAATATAAACTTTGTAAAAATGAATAGTCACAAACGATCCCACATCGAATCAACGTTAGCAAATCAACCATTTTCCCGGTTGTTTGCTGGTCGGTCAACGTATGATCATACAAAATACTTTGCGGAACCTCCTCAATCTCCATAATTGTCATCATCGTCTTATTTGAAACAACTTGATCGATAAAGGACAAGCTTTGGGCAAAGGACCGTAAAGAGACCGGCAAAAAGAATAACTCCCCTTTGAAATTTGTGACATGGTGCGTAAATCCTAAAAGTTCAACGACACCTTCATTTCCTATGCCAATAAACAACGTTTCTTTTTGTCGACTAAAACGATTTAAAAAGGAAATTAACTCCTGAAAGTTTTCCATTGTATTACAGTAACGATTATTGGGCGTGATAAACCAATCATGCGTACTCGTCTCAGGGATAAACTGTCGCAATTTTTCCGCAAATAAATCATAATAACGCTGGTTTCCACAGAAAAGAATTTGTTTGTTCTCCAAATCTTTCTTACGCATCATTGAAGCGACTGTCTCTCCATAAACGATCTGCGTCTTACTTTCCTGATTTTGATACGTTATTTCCATTCTGTTCACCCCGTTTCTTATATTTTATACTACAAAAAAACCTCTCGCAACAAATCTGCGAAAGGCAAATGAACATTTTGATTCTTTATTCAAAAAATTTTTATAATTTAATCATGCAACATTATAAACATGTCTTAATTATTCATAAACGATCGCCTTATGGTTGTTGTGGCGAGTGGTTATTTGTTTGCGGGGTTCCTTGCTCAGAAGGAGCCGGCTGCCCATTTGGTTGATTTGTCTGATCCCTGTGTTGTTCCTCAGCGGGTGTTTGCTGTTGATTATTCTGTTCTTGCTGAGGTACTACCTGCTGTTGCTGTTGCTGTTGCTGATTATTTTGAGCCCCTTGTGGCTGAAATTGCTGCTGATTTGCTTCTTCTTCCACTCGCGACAACTCTTCAAAGGTCAGCACTCCATCATTATTTAAATCAGAAGGAGAGGGTGATTCTTTGATGACACGTTCCCCGTTAGGCAGCACGCGTAAAACAGTCACTTGTTCCCCCCACGGTGTAGTCAAGACTTGACCAACGCTAGAAGTATCCACCGTCTCCGAAGCTTCGGTGGCTATTGTTGAAGCCGAAGTAGAATCATTTAAACTGAGCTGCCTTTTCGGAACAACAGCTTCATCTGTTGACCCATAGAAATATAAACCTACCATACCAACTATTAAAACTAAAGGAACAGATATTACTAATATTATAAAATTGCGTCGTTTTCTTTTTTTATCTTCTTGCTCAAGTAATACATCTGCCTCTATAAAAGCCTGTCGCCATTTGGGATCGTTTTGTCTTTGCTCCAGAAATTCGTAAGAATGCCACGAATCATTCTTTTTTACATGAAATAAACGTTCCTTAGACATCAGGTCACCTTCTTTCTTCATTTTATTGCAAACTCCTTCCTCCATTTTATCCTATGTAAAACATTTCGTAAAATAAAAAATTATGTTACAAATCAACTGAAGAAACGGCTTATTTATAAAATACAATTATCATCTAATTAAATATATCTTTCGAAAACAAAAAAAACCGTTGCAACATTAACGTTGCAACGGTTTAAGCAGTCTAAATATTATTTAACTGCATCTTTTAGCGCTTTACCTGGTTTAAATGCAGGTACTTTGCTTGCTGGAATTTCGATTTCTTCACCAGTTTGTGGGTTACGTCCTTTGCGGGCCGCACGTTCACGTACTTCAAAGTTACCGAAGCCGATCAACTGAACTTTTTCACCTTCAGCTAATGCGTCTTGGATAGATGAAAATACAGCATCGACAGCAGCGGTAGCGTCTTTCTTAGTTAAGTCAGTAGCTGCTGCAACCTTTTCGATCAATTCTGCTTTGTTTGCCATGAATGAATTCACCTCCTGAGAAATGAGTAGTGATGAGTAAACATCAACTGATAACTGAGTGGTCCAGCTATCAGCAAAGAAATATTGATTCGGTCAATATTCTGTTATAACGATAGCATAAGAACCTTATGTTAGCAAGGTTTTTAGCGATTAATGGCATAAAATTCATGGTTGTTTTATCATTCAGTGAAATCTGTTGTCACCAAAATAAAAGTATGATAAAATACCTTATTTTCGTCTCCGAGCAATTATTTTTATCGGTGTTCCTTCAAATTCAAATGCTTTTCGAATTTGATTTTCTAGGAATCGCGCATAAGAGAAATGCATCAATTCTTCCTCATTTACGAAGACTACAAATGTTGGAGGTTTAACTGCCACTTGCGTTGCATAAAAAATCTTCAACCGTTTTCCTTTATCCGTTGGTGTTGGATTAATAGCTACTGCATCCATAATAATATCATTTAAGACAGATGAAGGAATCCGAAGATTTTGGTTCATGCTGACTTCTTCAATAATCGTTGGAATCTTGTTTAACCGTTGTTTGGTTGTTGCAGAAACAAACACAATTGGTGCGTAATCCAAATAGGCAAACTCTTCACGGATCTCCTGTTGAAATTCCTTCATTGTATTCGTATCTTTCTTAACTAGGTCCCATTTATTTACGACTATGATGACACCACGACCTGCTTCATGAGCATACCCGGCAATTCGTTTGTCTTGCTCCCGTATCCCCTCTTCGCCGTTTAGAACGACTAGAACGACGTCTGAGCGATCAATCGCCCGCATCGCCCGCATAACAGAATATTTTTCTGTGTTTTCGTAGACTTTCCCACGTTTTCGCATTCCAGCCGTATCGATCATTGTAAATTCTTGCCCATTTTCACCGACAAACTTCGTATCAATGGCATCCCGCGTTGTTCCTTCAATATCAGAAACAATAACTCGGTCTTCTCCTAAAATAGCATTGATCAACGAAGATTTCCCTACATTAGGGCGGCCAATCAAACTGAACTTAATTGATTGATCTTCTTCTTCTTCATTATCAGCAGGAAAATGCTTAACCGCTTCGTCCAATACATCACCTAAGCCAAGTCCATGACTTCCTGATACAGGATATGGTTCACCCAATCCTAATGAGTAAAATTCATAAATATCATTTCGCATCTCAGGGTTGTCAACTTTATTTACCATCAGGATCACTGGCTTGTTGCTGCGGTAAAGGATCTTGGCAACTGCTTCATCCGCATCTGTGACCCCTTCTTTACCACTTGCCACAAGCAAAATCACATCTGCCTCTTCAATGGCAATCTGCGCTTGCTGTTTGATTTGTTCCATGAAAGGCTCATCGCCAATATCGATTCCGCCAGTATCAATGATTGAGAACTCATGATCCAACCATTCACCCTTTGCGTAAATTCGATCACGGGTAACACCCGGAGTATCTTCGACGATCGAAATTCGCTCACCGGCAATCCGATTAAACAATGTTGATTTACCAACATTAGGGCGACCAACTATTGCAATTGTAGGATTTGACATAACTTAAACTCCTCGTTCCTATTAATATATTTACTTTTCTAAACAGAAAGAATAAATTTGACTTTCTTGACCTTTCCATCACTGGATAATAAGGTCCTCTAAGATTTCAGCTATCTTAAGTGAATCAGAGACAATCAGGATAACGGATTCTTTTCAAATTCTCTTTAGTTTAACTAAGAAAACTCCTTCTTGCAAGAGAAGGAGTCGTTTTCATACATGAAATTAATAAAAAAAGCAGACCATAAAGCAGGTCTGCTCGTAAATTCTACTCTTGTTCTTCTGAATCTTCCTCTTTCAATGCATCACCAAGAATATCACCCATGGTAAAGCCAGTATTTTCTTCTGGCAACTCGTAAGATTCTTCCTCTACGGGTTCCGCTTTAGCTTCTTCAGGTTTTTCTTCTAGTGCTTTGATTGATAAAGCAACACGATGGTCTTCAGGATGTACTTCTAAAACCTTCACTTGTACTTGATCACCTTCATGTAATACTTCATGAGGTGTTGCAATGTGCTTATGAGAAATTTGAGAAATGTGAACCAAACCTTCTACACCTGGGAATATTTCAACGAATGCACCAAAACTAGTGAGACGCTTCACTGTCCCTTCAAGAACAGAACCAGGTGCTGCTTTTTCTTCAATATCTGTCCAAGGTCCAGGTAAGTTCGCTTTAATAGACAATGAAATACGTTCTTTTTCTGGATCAACAGAAAGTACTTGAACTTCCACTTCGTCGCCAACACTTAAAACGTCCGATGGTTTTGCTACGTGACTGTGAGAAATTTCAGAGACATGGACTAAGCCGTCAATGCCACCTAGGTCAATAAACGCACCAAAATCTGTCAAACGTGCCACTTGCCCTTTGATTACTTGACCTTCATACAGGTCAGCCAAGATTTCTTTTTTCTTCTCAGCTTTTTCAGCTTCAACCACTGCTTTATGAGATAGAATCAAACGATTCTCAGAAGGTTCGATTTCAATAATTTTGAATTTCAATGTTTTCCCAGTATAAGCTGAAAAATCATCAACAAAATGATCATCAATCATTGATGCTGGTACAAAACCACGTACACCTACATCAACTACTAGTCCACCTTTAACGCTGCTAGTTACTGGTGCTTCGATGATTTTTCCATCTTGGAATTCCTTCTCAATATCTTCCCAAACCTTTTTCGCATCTAAGCGGCGTTTGGAAAGTAAGTAACTACCATTTTCTTTGTCTTTTCCGATAGAAGAGATAACGACTAAATCAAGAATATCGCCAACCTTGACTTCTTCATTGATATCTTCAACAGGTAATGTTGAAAGTTCTTTTGCAGGAACTACACCTTCTACTCCTGCACCTTCAATACCAACGATAACTTGTTTATCTTCTAAGGCGAGCACCTCACCTTTAACAATATCGCCAACTTGAACTTCATGCACACTTTCCATTGCTGCTTCCATGGAAACATTTTCGTTTTCCATCGAATTTTGTTCTAAATCTGTCATGTCGTTTGTCCTCCTAACCAACAATTCTGCGTAAAATACACTACATGTTCTATTTTAGAATAATCCACATGAAAAATAAAGCGATTTCTTCTTTTTTTCAAAAAAATTGAAAGAAATTCGCTTTATTTATCGAAATTTGCTAAATTTTAGAAACCTTTCGAGGATACAATGTCCTTAATCTTCGCAACTACCTGTTCAATAGACATCCCCGTAGTGTCGACCAATTCTGCGTCCGTCGCTTGGACAAGCGGTGACACCTCTCGATGTGAATCTAGATAATCACGTTTCGCGATTGCTTCTCTGATTGACTCAAAATCTATTTTTATGCCCTTTTCTTGATTTTCCTTGTACCGTCGTTGTGCGCGCTCATCGACACTTGCTACTAGAAAAATTTTAACTTCTGCTTTCGGCAACACGACGGTTCCAATGTCGCGACCATCCATGACAATCCCGCCAGATTTAGCTAGTTGACGTTGTGCTTCAACCAATTCTTCACGCACTTTGCTGTGGGCGGAGACTTCCGAGACAGCAGCCGTCACATCAGGCTGACGAATCGTCTGTGTAATCTCTTCATTGTCCGCAAACACTAACTGTCCATGAGAAGATTGTTTGAAAGTGATTGGATAGTGTGTTGTCAAGTCTGCTAGAGATTCTTCATCCGAAAACGAGACTCCGTGTTTAATCGCTAAAAAAGTTATGGCACGATACATTGCACCAGTATCTACATAAATAAAGCCAAATTCACTCGCTAAAATTTTGGCAACAGTACTTTTACCAGATGACGCGGGACCATCAATTGCAATTGAAATCTTTTCCATGTTCTGCCTCTTTTCAATAAATAAGCCGCAATCGAAATCGATTACGGCAAGGTATTCAAATTATTTGATGCGTACTTCTTGTCCAGGATTAAAATAGAAATTATCCATGTTCATACCATTTAAACGTAAAAACTCATCCACACTTAGCCCGTAACGACCAGCGATTTGGCGTGGACCTTCACCTGCTTGTACAGTACCGTATTGCGCATTGGCATCGCTTTGAGCATTGTCTTGATTTTGCTGTTGCTGATTATTTTGTTGTTGTTGATCTTGCTGTTGTTGCTGCTGTGCAGCTTGCTGTTCTTGTTGACGTTGTGCTGCCGCTTGTTGATCAGCTTGTTGTTGTGCTTGTTGATCTGCAGCTTGTTGGTTTTGTTGATTACTTTCTGATGCCGTTGAAGATGTACTTTCTTCTGTGCTGCTCTCTTCTGTGCTTGATTTTTCTGTTGACGATACTTTGGAAACCTGCGTAGTACTCTCAGGAGAGGCTGCTGGTTTGTCGTTTCCACGAGTGATCCAGAAAAAGGCACCAGCCGGAATCAAAATAAGGGCTAACAATAACGCGACTAGAATCGTTAAGAATTTCGTATTTCCGCCACCTTTATTACTTCCACCACCACGACGTGATTGGCTGCGTGAATAATTTTCTTCTTCACTATCAGATTCGTAAATATGTTGATCCCACGGTTCATTGTTCTTGTCGTTATAGCGATCTTTTCTACTCAATTTCTCTAACCTCCTAAATGCTATCGCCATGTATTATACCATAGCTCTTGAAAATGTGGTGCCAATTTTCAATCTTTCTCTGTATTTTTAAAAATTTTTTGAATAATTTTTTGCCAAGATATTTGGCCCATACTTGCTGTTTCTTGTACGCTGTATTTTTGCAATACAGCGCCATCGTTGTCGCAACATATTGGATTTTTTTCTGGTAAGCTTTCGTCAAAATAAGAAACTAAAAATTCCCGCCGGCATTTTGTAGTTGCAATATAATCAAGCATTTTTTGCAGTTGCTTCTTTTTTGTAACTCCACGTTGGCTTAATAAATCCATTAAATGAGAACTATCATTAGGAAAAAACTGTTCCCACTTTTTAATGAGCGGGTCTTCAAACACCAGATCACTCATTTTTTGTTTAATTTCAAACAATTTTTTTGATTGATTTGTTTGCTCTTGTAGAAAGTGATGAATAAATTCATCTCCTTCTTCATACAATAAAATTGCTTGGCTCAACTGTCCGTCTCTGCCAGCTCGGCCCACTTCTTGCAAATAATTCTCTGGTGAATCTGGCAAATCATAATGAATGACAAATCGAATATTCTCTTTATTTATTCCCATACCAAAAGCATTCGTGGCAACTAATATTCTTAACTCCCCGGATAAAAATTGTTGTTGAAGCATTCTTCGTTCTTGACCACTGAGACCACCATGATAATAAGCAATTTTTTGCCGATCTTTAAAAGAATGATAGAGTTCTTCTACTTTTTTTCGAGTCGCACAATAAATGATTCCTGATCCCTCTAAAGAAATCATAAGTTCTCTCAGTTTTTCAACTTTATTTTCTTGATAAACAAAAAAGCTGATATTAGGACGATCCACAGAAAAAACAACTTCTCTCGCCTTTTCTTTTTCGAACAATAAACGTTGAATATCTTTTCTTACCTCGTTTGTAGCGGTTGCTGTCAATGCTAGAATTAATGGACTTCCAACGAACTGAATCCCGTCTGCCAATTTTAAATACTCAGGCCTAAAATCAATTCCCCACTGAGAAATGCAGTGTGCCTCATCCACTACGATCATTGCCAACTTGATCCTCTTTAATACATTTTGTACATTCGGACTTAAAAACATTTCCGGACTCATAAAAATAAACTTGTAATGATGTGCTTCATTAAGTATCCATTGTTTTTCCCACGATGAAAGTAGACTGTTTAGTGCCACAGCACGCTTTTCTCCTAGTCCTTGCAGTTGTATTACTTGATCCTCCATCAAAGAAATTAGCGGGGAAATGACAACGACTGTTCCTTCTAATAAATAACCTGGTAATTGATAGCACAATGACTTTCCAGTTCCAGTGGGAAGCATTCCAAGAACAGAATGGCCTTCTAAGATAGTTTCAATTATTTCTTGTTGACCAGGTCGAAACTGGTCATAGTTAAATTTTTCCTTTAATACTTTTTTCAGTTCCATCCATGTTCCCTCAGATAGTAGATTTGTGATAATCGAAAATTCAGGTATGATACCTCATACTCTTGGTAATGACTATTGATAACTTGCCCCTCATGTAAGCCATCAAAATCGAGTTGCTCGAATTTTTCAAAAGGAAACGCCTTATCTAATAATGCCCACTCAATGAAATGATCGTTGATAGTTCCCTGTTTTAAATGGCGCAAAGACAAAATCTCTGACACCGTTTTTCCAGCCAAGAAATAGTCTTTCGTTTTTAACATACTCTGATTCATATTTTGTTGATCTAGTACATATAACAGCCTCGAAAGTTCTCCCTCTTCTATCTGTTCAAGAAAAAGATCTATTGCACGCTGTTGGTAAAGATCAACCCAGGGATACTCCTGAAAGGTGTCAGGTAAAAGTTGAAAAACCGTTTTCCCTTGAAATCCATGTCCCGAAAATTGATTTGCTAAAAAATCAGCCTCTTTTGAGGGTATTTTATTTAAGATCATGGTCAACTCATCTTTAAACGCACTTAATAAATAAGGATTAGACTGTGCCAACCATTTCTTTACTTGCTGTAAATAGTATGGACGATTTTCAATCGGCAGATACTCCTTCTCATTAAAGGAAAGATAACTAGTCACCTGAATCGCAAATAAGATCAACTGCCAGCAATCTTCTCGCATGCGGCCAAAGCGCATATTGTTCAGACCCGTCATTTCCAAAGGTGTCTCTAATAAACGCGCTTTCCCAAGTGGCGTTAATTCGCCGAATTCATCATCTATAGTGATCAAATGATTCAATTTTAATTGATTTAGTGCTTCTTGAAAACTCTTTTCCTTCAAAGTAGGCAATGCACCTAAATAAGCTAAATTTTGATAGAAGAAACCATGGATCAAAACAGAGCTTGTCCTTTTTCCCACCAATAAATGATACAAGGTGGATGTTCTTAACTTGTAGCCTGTATGAAATAACGTTAAAATAAACAAAGTCATAATAAATACTCTCCTGTGGAAGGTGAAAAAATGAAATGCGAGATCATCCCTGAACGTTGTATCGCTTGCGGCCTGTGTCAAACCATCGCACCAGAAATTTTTGATTATACAGATGATGGATTGGTCCTCTTTGTTGGTGAGCCTGAGGCAACCCATGAATTCATTCCTGAGAGTCAACAGGACGCAGTTATACAATCTGCGAAGCGTTGTCCATCTCATGCTATCTTATACCAAAATTCATAATAACATATATCCTAAAAAAAAATCTCAGACTTTTTTGTCTGAGATTTTTTGAATAAATCAAATTGAATGATGTTGCGATGTCATTGTTTTTTTGGATAACCATGGCAGTAATTTAGCATGTAGTACTAAGAAAACTGCACTGACGATCATTCCTTTAAGTAAATTGAAAGGAACGATACCAACTAAAATATATCTTCCCAAGCCCATGCCTAACATTTGTCCAGCAGAAAGCCCGAATGCTTTTAAATAAAGAGGCGTAATTACAAAATAGTTTGCGATACTCATAAAGACCGTCATCGCTAGAATACCTAAACCTAGCCCCAACACACGTTTTGTCGTTGTTTTTTGTTTGAATAGTAAAAATATTGGCAAAGTATACAATGTTGACGCGAAAAAGCTTGCGAAGTCCCCAATCATATTATCAATAGAGAAGCCCGTCATCGTCAAATGAAGCAAGGATCGAATAAACGCAGTCGCCACACCTGTTAACGGTCCAAATATAAACATATTGATCAATACTGGAATATCACTAAAGTCCAACTTTAGAAACGGAAACATTGGAACAATTGGAAAAGCGATAAATTGTAGAATCAATCCCATTGCTGCTGCTACTGCCACTGCTGTCATTTTTTGTAATCTTAAGTTCTTCATATGAAATCCTCCGTTTCGGAATCATCTTCATCGAACTATTTGAGTGAAACTTTGCCACAAAAAAACTCTATGCTTCAAAAAAAGCATAGAGTTACTTGAATACTGTCTTACTCAAATAAGCTCTATCTTCTTTATCCAGACTGTACTGTCGGTATCGGAATTACACCGATTCGGCTGCTTTCGCAGTTCGCGGACTATCACCGCCGGTCGGGATTTTCACCCTGCCCCTGAAGACGAACCTTAATTTATTTTATTTGTAAAACCACTATAACAATTTTACTATCAAAAAACAAGTAAATAATTTTGTTTATTTTGATTGGTTCAATAACGTGTTGATTTCCTTTGTATTCAACCGACGATATTCCCCTGGACGTAACCCTTGCAATGTCAAATCACCATAACGTTCACGCTTTAATTTTTGTACTGGTAAACCAACCGCCGCCAACATATTCTTCACCTGATGATTGCGGCCTTCATGAATGGTTAATTCAACAATACTTGTCTCTGCTTTTTTATCTGTTGAGAGAATCTCAAAACGTGCAGGCGCAGTTTTCTTTCCTTCAATGCGAATCCCTTTTGTCAATGGCAACAAACTTCTTTTTTCCGCGTAGCCTTTTACTTTTGCCACATAGACTTTATCAATTTGGTGTTTCGGATGCGCCAATCGTTGTGAAAAATCACCGTCATTTGTTAAAAGTAATATTCCAGACGTATCATAATCTAAACGTCCAACAGGATAGATTCGTTCAGGGACAGCGGCGAAGTAATCTGTTACCACTTTTCTATTTTTATCGTCAGAAACAGCCGAGATAACTCCCCGAGGTTTATAAAACAAATAATAAACGGGCTCTTCTTGATAAATTGGCACACCGTCAACTTCAACGATGTCTTTTTTTCCAACTTTTGTACCTAATTCTTTTACAGTATCGCCATTCACTTTGACGCGTCCACTAGTAATGTATTCCTCAGCCTTACGTCGGGAAGCTATCCCAGCATGGGCGATTATTTTCTGTAATCTTTCCATTATTACTCATCCTCTTCTTTAAAACGATCGTAAAACAAATCCAAAGGCTCTGCTTCGTCTGCTAGATCATCTTCCATTTTTTGAACGTCCGGCAATTCCTTCATATCTTTTAATCCAAAATAATCCATAAAATAGTCGCTTGTTCCATATAAAATTGCTCGTCCAGGCCCTTCGACACGGCCTTTTTCTTCTATTAATTGTCTGGCTACCAAGGTTTGCACAGCTCCGCTTGATTGAACACCACGAAGTTCATCAATTTCAGCACGTGTTACGGGTTGTCTGTAGGCGATAATCGAAAGTGTTTCCAACGCAGCTTGACTTAAACGATTTGCCATAGGCGAACGCGCGAATTCTTTTAGCAATGAAGCAAATTCTTTTTTCGTGGTTAAAACAAAATGATTGCCCACTTCCAAAATAGTCAAGGCCGACTGCTCTTTATTTTCATATAATTCCTTCAAATCTAGGATGTTTTGATAAACTTCTGGTATGGGTCGATTTAAAGAAAAAGCTAATTCTTCTAAACCGATTCCCTCTTCCCCAACTACAAAAAGCATCGCTTCAATTTGACTTAATTGATTCATAGTACGGCTCCTTTTACATGATAATGGAACAAATCTCTGATTGAACTAGTTATTTCCCTCGTTAGACGCAACAATCATTCTTCGATTATTTCGCCTTTAAAAATGACTATAGGTGCGTAGGTCTCCTCTTGAGTTGCTACAGCCAATCCTTTTTTCATCAATTCTAATAATGCCATAAAAGTTGTAATCATTTCATCTTTAGTATATTGGACAAACAAGGATTCTAAAAACAGCCCTTTTCCTTCGGGTAGAACATTCAATCGATTACCAATCTCTACTACTTTTTGGTCAATGGTAATTGACTCCGTGGCAACTGTCGTTTCTATTGGTTGATTTCTTTTCTTTCGTTGCAAAACATCATGCAATGCCAGAAAAAGATCAATCGTATTTAATTGGTTTTTAGGCAGTGGAAGGATTTCTTCTTCATAGTCTGAAAGATCCATGGGCGCCTTTGTAAAAAACAAACTACGCTCTTGTTCTTTTTCTGAAAGGACGGATGCCGCATACTTATATTTACGATATTCTAAAAGTTGCTGAACCAATGCCTCACGAGGGTCTTCGCCCTCTTCGTCTTCGTAATCAAAGTCTAGTTCTGGCTTTGGTAAAAGCATTTGGCTTTTAATAGACATGAGTGTTGCAGCCATAACCAGATACTCACCTGCTACTTCTAACTCTAAAGTTTTCATTGCATGGATGAAATTCATGTATTGCTCAGTCACTGCTGCAATAGGAATATCATAGATATCAATTTCCAACTGTTGGATTAGATGGAGCAGGAGATCTAAAGGACCTTCAAAAACATCTAATTTTAAACTTATTTCTTCCATTCTAACCTCTTTTATGTTCCTGCCATTTTGCCAAAAAGGCTGAAGTAGCAGGGGTTCCCATAATTTTTTGATCTGGATACATGGTTTGTAGTTCATCCATCATCGCAATACTTACCCCCTCACCACGATAAGAGGGGTTCAAACTAATGTCGTGTAAGACGATTTCTTGATCTTCTAACGAACTGATCCCGATCACCCCCTGTACGTTGTCGGAGCTTTCATCATAATAGCAATAAAGCTGGTAGCGTTCGTCACCTTCATAGGCATCAATTTCTTTTAATAGATGGCGTTGATCTTTTAGGCTTTCGTGAAAACTCAAAAGTCCCATCGCGATCTTTCGTTGACTTTTTCTGTATTGAGTAAGCATTTTTTTCCTCCTAATTAAGCGCGTGGAAAAAACTCTTTATAAACTTCGGTCATTCTTCGCTTAGTTATATGGGTATAAATTTGTGTTGTAGATATGTCTGCGTGTCCCAGCAACTCTTGAACCGTTCGCAGATCAGCGCCATTTTCAAGTAAATGGGTCGCAAAACTGTGGCGCAATGTATGCGGCGTGACATCCTTTGTGATTTCAGCTTTAATGACATATTGCTTCAAGTTTTTCCATATTCCTTGACGACTCAGCCCGCGTCCGTGATTGTTCACAAAAAGAAACGTCTCATTTGGATTTTTTTTTGTCAGAATGGGACGAACTTCAGACAAATATCTCTCTAGCCAATGTATCGCGTAGTCTCCCAAAGGAACTATACGCTCCTTATCTCCTTTTCCAACCGTTTGTAACAAGCCCATTTCCAGATGGATATCTCCCAGCTTTAAGCCAATTAATTCACTGACACGCAAGCCTGTAGCATACAGGACTTCTAAAATCGCACGATCACGAATGCCTAAATTCGTAGTTGTATCTGGAGTGGCTATCAACCGTTCGACTTCTGCTAAAGAGAGTGTTTGCGGCAACTTTTGAGCCTTTTTAGGGCTATCTATATGCTGCATAGGGTCATGATCGGTATAACGTTCTTGCCGCAAAAATTGATGAAAACGCCGAAGACTAGAAATCATTCGTGTAATTGTAGTAGACGCTTTTCCAGCATCTGATAAGCTCGCCAAAAAAGCCACAACAGTATAACGATCCACAGCTTCCCACGTGGATACACCCTGCGCGTCTAAAAATGACAAATATTGTTGTAGATCTCTTTGATAGCTACTACGAGTATTCTCTGAAAGTCCACGCTCAATCGCTAAGTAATGCAAATACTCTGTTATTTGTTCATCCATGTTCTCACCACTTTCGCTTTATCATAACAAAAAGTCCCTTGAAATGATAGCACGTATCGTTGCAAGGGACTACATAATTTAATTATAACTTAATTCATTTTCATCTAGGTATTCTACGCTTCTTTTTTATCTTGACAGCTTTGACAAATTCCATGAAATGTCAGGCGATGATCTTTTACTAGAAAATGATACCGAGATTCTACGACTCTTTCTACATCTCCTAAAAGATCCTCTTCAATTTCTTCAATATTCCCGCATTCTAAACAAAGTAAATGATGATGAAAATGTTCTGCCCCTTCTTTACGAAGATCATATCTAGCGAGTCCATCATCAAAACTAATTTTATTAACAATGTGCAATTCCGTCAAAATTTCTAAGGTGCGATAGACTGTTGCCAAGCCGATTTCAGGACTTTTCTTTTTAACTAAGAAATAAATCTCTTCCGCTGACAAATGGTCTTTTTCATTTTCTAATAAAACGAGAACGGTCGCTTCACGCTGTGGTGTCAACTTAAATCCAGAATCGTGAAGTTGCTTTTTAGTTTTTTGCAGAGCTAAAATCGCGTTCAAGAGAACCCTCCTCTTCTACTTTATAATAACTATAAACAAGCAAGTGCTTCATTACTGCTTTTCTTAGAATTATTATAGTTTATCACCTATATTTATGCAAGGACATTCTCAATTAGCTTTTTAAACGAATTTCGCCATCCTTTTGTTCAATTAATTTTTCCTTTAACAAATGACCGATCGCGCGTTTGAATTGACCTTTGCTGATTCCAAAGGCAGCTTTAATTTCATCAGGATCTGATTTATCCCAATACGGTAACAAATGGTCTGCATTTCTTTGCAGCATTGTCAAAATCATCGCAGCATCATCGCTGATCATTTCATACCCGCGAGGCTTTAATGACATATTTAGAATACCATCTGGACGTACGCCAATCACTCGTGCTTCCACAACTTCTCCTAAACGTGGTTCCTGATAGCGTTCTGAAGGGTGAATAAATCCGATGTAAAAATCTTCAGTCAGCAGAAAAGAACCCGCGACTTTCAACCGATAAATCGTCCCCTTCTTGTTTTCGTTTTGCATTTCTGCATTTCCGGCACGACTCAAAGAATGAAAGATCGTCTCGTCTGCTAACACACCCCACATGCGATCCTTTTCATCAACACGCATGCTGATCATCAAACGGTCCCCTTTTTTAGGCCAAAGTTCTTTCATGCTAGGCATCTCGTCTAAGGAAACCACCATATCTTTATCCGCAAGACCAATGTTTACGAAAACACCTAAATCCCGACGAACATCTGTGACTTCTCCAAATGCATAATGTCCGATACGAACTTGTGGGATAGCCGTTGTAAAAATCGCTTCTTTTTTCTGATTCACATAGCCGAAACCTTCAACAGATTCGCCAATTTGATATACTTCCTCTTGTTTTTTCTCAAAATGAAACGTCACGCCGTTCTTTTGAACCAGATACATGGTTTCATTTTCATCAATAATCAATCCTGTAAATACTTGTCCTAATAATTCATTCATATTCTTTCTCCTAACGCGTATTCATAAAAGCAAAAGCATTGCTCTTAATAGTTTATACTATTTTTTTAACTCTTACATCAAACAATAAAACTGGGAAGAACGTTCTCCCCAGTCTCCATATTTTGATTTAGTTTGGTCCGTTCCCTTTGAACCATCCTGTCTTGCAGTTGATGGTTACTAAATACATCGGCAAATCAGAATTGGAATAGCCCTTCGTCAGTGACGCTCGGTTAGAAGTGGCATATAAATTGTAATACCCTTCTCCGTTCTCAACCTTTACAGGTTCCAAGCTATAACCGCCATCAACTATATAGCCACGTGAAATACAGGTTTGGATTACCTTTTCTTTCACTCCAGGTGCCCAAGCATAAGCATCACTGCTTGTATCTCCGGCTTGATTGGACGCGGATGAAGAATTGCTATTTTGAGCTTCTTGGGCAGCTTTTTCTTGTTCTGCCTTTTCTTGAGCGGCCTTTTCTGCTGCCGCTTTCTCTTCCGCTGCTTTTTTCTCTTTTTCTTTTAGCGTCTGATCTACTTTTGCCAGTTCATCCTTTTGCGTCTGAACTAGTGACTGATTAGCCACGACTTTAACAGCCTCATTCGCCGAATTGTATTGATCACGATTTACTGAATCAATAACGTTTCCATCTTTAAGCAAACCATCGGTTGCTTTTTTTGCCGCTTCAATTTTCGTGTATTGATCTTTTGCATTATTGATTGCTTGGTTCATTAATTGATCAAATTCTTGATCTCCAGTATCAACAGTGAGAGTGACAGGTTCGGCAGATTTCAATAATGGCTTGTCAGTGACCTTATCTCCATTAATTGCTGCTTCTGTAAACAATTGATTCACAGATTTTTCAGCTTTCTGCTTTTCTACTAGCTCATTGTATTCTTTTTTCAGCTTGTCATAACGCTTATTGTCTTTGTACCCAGCCAACTCTTCATCTATTTTACTAGTATTGAGGTCCAATTTATCAGCCGCAATAAATGTCTGCTTCTCATTGGTGTAATATCCCGCAATGCTCGCCTCGATCGAATCAAGCGCCTTATTTTCTTTTTTAACGGTAGCGATTTGTTGTGCTTCTACCTTTTTTTCATGCTGATAATAATACCCGCCACCAACACCTAGCACGACAATCGCTGCTAAAGTGATGTACCGCTTTTTTCCGCCTTTTTTTTGAGGATCCCCAGTAGAACGGGGTGCCTCTGGGGGAATACTATCTCCATTACCAGCTTCTGTTGAATCAACTGGAATCGTAGAATGTTTATCTGAATCGGTCTCAGTCTCAATCGTTCGTTCTTCTTCGATAGCTTCCGAAGATTCCTCAATTGAGGCATCCTCAGTTAAGGGCATCGCTTCGACTTCCTCAGCGTCTTCTTCCGACTCTGCATATTCTGGAATGGGATCTGGTGATAGGCTTGACTCAGAAGGTGCTTCTTCTGTTTCTTCATTAGAAAGCTGAGTCTCATCCGTATTTTCTTCATTGTCGACTACAGTATCTTCTGTCATCTCGTTGTTAGATTCGTCTTGTTCTTCCAGGCTATCTTTGTGCTCACGAATGTACTGTGCCAAAATCGGATTCAATTCAGGTGTTTCTTCAGTTTCTTTAGAATGTTCTTCTTTCATTTTTTCCTCGTTATCCTTAAACATTTTCTGCACAGATTCAATGGGCATATCCGCTAGTTCTGACCACTCTATCGTATCATTTTTATCAGTAATATTTTCAGTATTTAATTGATCGTTTAACTGTAATGAAAAGCCACACTTCGGACAAGTCGTGCATCCATCGACTGGTTCATGACCACAGTTAGGGCATTTTTGCAATGAAATCGGCTCCTTTTCAATCATATGCTTTAATCTATCATATGTTTAGGGATGTTCCAAGCGATTTTCGAGTGAATTAATCAAAAATAATAAATTCAATCAGGTTTTTGAAGCTTCCATGATTCGTTATTCACAAATAATTCGTTAAGATAATCGTGTTTTTCCTTATGAAAAATAGTTTTATCCTAGCGTCTGGCATTACGGCGTAGGTTGTCGTATAAAACAGAAAAACTCTGCGAGAAAGGTTCTCGCAGAGTTCAGTAATGACTATTCTAAAAAGTCTTTCAACTGTTTTGAACGTGATGGGTGGCGTAACTTACGTAATGCTTTTGCTTCGATTTGTCGAATACGCTCACGTGTAACTCCAAATACGCGTCCAACTTCTTCCAAAGTCCGAGTTCTGCCATCATCTAAGCCAAAACGCAAACGCAATACGTTTTCTTCACGATCAGTCAATGTATCTAATACATCTTCTAATTGTTCTTTTAACATTTCTGATGCCGCATGCTCAGCAGGGCTTGTTGCTTCTTGGTCTTCGATAAAATCTCCTAAATGCGAGTCATCTTCTTCACCAATCGGCGTTTCTAGAGAAACAGGCTCTTGAGCAATCTTTAGTATTTCACGAACTTTTTCAGTCGGCAAGTCCATTTCGGCACCGATTTCCTCTGGTGTTGGTTCGCGTCCTAAATCTTGCAACAATTGACGTTGAACACGGATCAATTTGTTGATAGTTTCAACCATGTGAACCGGGATACGAATCGTCCGAGCTTGGTCGGCAATCGCGCGAGTAATCGCCTGGCGAATCCACCAAGTAGCATAAGTTGAGAATTTGAATCCTTTACGGTAGTCAAATTTTTCAACAGCCTTCATCAGACCCATATTTCCTTCTTGAATCAAATCAAGAAATTGCATGCCACGACCAACATAACGTTTGGCAATACTTACAACTAAACGTAAGTTAGCTTCCGCTAGACGTTGTTTTGCTTCTTGATCCCCTTGTTCGATCAACAAAGCAAGTTCTACTTCTTCTTCAGCCGTCAATAACGATACACGACCAATTTCTTTCAAATACATACGAACTGGATCGTTAATTTTAACACCTGTTGGGGCTGATAAATCTTCTTTTTGAGCTTCTTTTACTGTTTTTTCGTTTCGTTTCAAACTCGCCTTAGAAGGTTCACCATTTTCATCTACAACGCTGATTCCAGCATCTTCGATTTTTTGAATCAATTCATCCATCGCTTCTGCACCTAACTCGTAAGGAGTCGCCATACGGTTAGTTAGTTCGTCATAAACTACCTGTCCTAGTGGTTTTTTCTCCTTAATGAAGGCTGTTAAAGCTTTTTGGTACTCTTTGTTATTTTTTACATCTGCCATAAAATAAATGCCCCTTTCACTTCTAGGCTTGTTTCAAGCGTTTTGTCAATTCGATAATTTGAATGGTTAGTTCTAGTTCCCGCTGTTGATTTCCGCTTTTTCTGGCCTCAAGCTGCTCTTTTTGTCGTTGTTTTATTTCTTCAGCAATGCCAGATTGAGAAATCACACGCATCAGATCATAAATTTCCCGTTCGTTACTATCTTCTGACATGGATATCATAGAGATGTCGATGGCTAACTGCTTCATCTCGTTCTCTTTCAAATAGTTCAGAAAATCCGCTAAAATAAAATTTCCATGAACCATCATATAACTATCTAAGTAAAGAAGCAATTCTTGATAATGATCATGAATGAATTGGAAATCCGTTTGGACTAGCTGCTCGCGAACTGAACTCTCATTCATACTACGGTATAGCAGCATCCTTTCGGCTTTTTCTTCTTTTGTTACGACTCTCCTAACCGATTGAACGGGTGCTGGAGAAGGAACTGTCTGTTGTTGCCGTCGTTCTGTACGAATCGTTTGCCGAACCATCTGCAATTGCTGCTTCAAACTCTCTCTTGTTAAATGAAAGTCGTTTGCCAACTGGCCTAGATATAAATCTTGTTCGACAGGTGATTGCACTTTTGCTAAATCCTGCATCACGACATCCAGGTAATTCAATCGATCCGCTTCATTCTCTAAGTTTAATCCTTTTTTTCGATAATGCATCTTGAATGCGAAGGGCGTTTGACGACCATGCTGCAATAAATTTTGCAATTCAGTCACACCGTATTTCCGCAAGTACTCATCCGGATCGAGTTTTTCTGGTACAGTGACGACTGAAAGTCCTAGCCTGCTGTGTGCATCTAAAATCGACAAGGCTCGGTCTGTGGCTGCCTGTCCGGGATCATCACCGTCATAACTGATCACTACTTGCCCTGTTATTCGTTCGATGGAGGCAATTTGCTGTTCAGTCAAGCTGGTTCCCATAGAGGCCAAACCAATTTTTATGTCCGCTTGCCAAGCCGCTAAGACATCCATGAACCCCTCGAATAAAATTGCTTCGCCCTGTTTCCGAATTTCATTTCGCGCTTTATCAAAGTTAAAAAGAACTTGACGTTTATTAAATAGTTCCGTTTCAGGGGAGTTTAAATATTTTGGCTGATCGTCCCCGGGATACTCCTCGGTTTTTAGTATGCGACCGGAAAATCCGATCGGCTTTCCGCGAAAATCATTCAACGGAAACATAACTCTTTGATAAAATCGATCACTAAAACTGCCGTCTTCACGTCGAATAAACAGCCCACTGCGTTCCATTAAATCAGCACTCACTTTATCCTGCTGCGCAATTTGCACGAGAAAATCTCTTTGGCTAGGTGCAAAACCGATTTTGAATTCATTGATCAACTCATCGCTTAATCCACGTTCATGGAGATAGCTCAACGCCGTTTCTCCTACTTTTGTGTTCACTAGCAAATGATGATACAAGTCGCGTGTCCGCTCATGCAAGGCAATCAGTTGCTGCTGTCCTGTTGAGGTTTGACTGATCGGTTCATTTGATATTTCAATACCTAACGGAATTTGTTCTAAGTCCGCAACCTTTTTTACAGCTTCCGGAAAACTGATGCCTTCCAGTTCTTGCAAAAAGGTATAAACGTTTCCACCTTTACCGCACCCAAAACAATGAAAAATCTGCTTATCTTCTGCAACTGAAAATGATGGAGTCTTCTCTTCGTGAAATGGACAAAGGCCTAGATAATTTTTACCAGACTTTTTCAGCTGAACATATTGACCAATGACTTCGACAATATTTGTTTTTTCACGAACCTCATCAATAACATGTTGGGGAATTCTTTGCGCCAAAAAAACCTCACCCCAATTCCCAAAAATATGATAACAGCCGTAAAAAATCGCCCTAATTCATCTTTCGATCAGCGCGATTTTTTTAGACAAACTTATACGTCTATCATTTTAGCATATTTCTTTATTATTACAAGCTTTCCGCTCATTGTTTTAACTATTTTCAAACCTTTGGAAGAATGTAATGAATCGTTTGTTCATTTGCACAATTTCTGCGTAGAACATGTTTCCGCCATTTTGATATAAATAACCTCCATTGTACATTATCGACTGCATTTGCATGTAACGATACGTGTGTTGTTGGTCATTGCCATACCCCGGTGAAAGAACATCTCGCGAGTATTCTTCTGCAAGTTCAACGCTATTTTTTCCACCACGCTCTTTCACGAATTGAATGTATTTTGTTCCGAAATTGTATGCTTGAATCGCCGTATCCAAATCACAACCAGCCGCTTTTGCCTGTTGATAGCTTTCGGCAAAGTGTTTCACGCCGCTTTCGATACTTTCTTGCTGGCTCAAAATCTTTCCTCGGCTCCCATAGGCACTTTCAGAACTTTGCATCAAATCGGTTCCTTTTCCTTTAGATTCCGTGTACATGATTCCCAAAATAACATCCGTGTAGTTCCCTACACCTGCTTGATCAGCTAGAAGCTGCACATCTTCTCGATGGCTATTGATTGTCTTTGTTGTCGTATATGTTCGAAATGCAAATAGTCCAGCTATTGCAAGAGTAACAAGAATCGCAAATGTAAGAATTACTTTTAAAATTTTTCCAATTAATTTCAACATAAAATCTGCCCAACCATCTTCTTTTTTCTCTACTACATACTACAAGAGTCGGCTGAACTTTTGAAAGTATTAATGGATAGTTTTATATTTAATTAATTATTCTGAAGTTTTCATTATGTCTGACAATTAAATTAATGTGCAAGAATTAAAAAAATCGGTATACTTGGTACTGGTAGGTGATGTTGTGAAGAATGAGAAAAAAATTGCTCACATGAGTGATGATACTGAAATTTATTATGAAAAATATGGCGAAGGTCCCGCACTTTTTCTACTGCATGGCAACGGCGGCAGCGGAAGGTATTTTTCTAAGCAATTAAATAGTTTCAGTAAACATTTCAATGTTTATGTTGTAGATAGCCGCGGCCATGGGCGCTCAACAAATACCCAAAAAGAAACAAGTTTTCATTTGATGGCAAACGATCTTGCTGAGATCATGGATCAGGAGGATCTGGACCATGCGGATTTCTTAGGTTTCAGTGATGGTGCAAATTTGGCGATGGTCTTTGCACGATTGTACCCGGAAAAAGTTGATCATCTAATTTTGAACGCAGGCAACACCGTACCCAGCGGCGTAAGGGCGATTCCTCATCTATTGAGCTATATTCAATATGCCATTGTTTGGATCGGTGCCTTTGTCGATTCTGGCATGCGGAATTTTTTGCCGATCTTGCGTTTGCTTTTCCGTGATATTGGGTTAACCACTGAAGACTTAAATCAAATCCAAGCTCCTACATTGGTCATCGTTGGGAAGCACGATTCTATTAAAACACAGCATTCTATGTATATTGCTCGTTCGATTCCAAATGCAAGTTTTGCGATCGTATCTGGGCAAGGACATATGTTTGCGCGCAGGAATCCGGGGCGATTTAATCAGGAAGTCTTACAATTTCTAATTGAGAAGGAGTGATTTGGTGGAAAAGTTAGTAGAATGGTTTAAAACACATTTAAGTAAATTTAAAATGATCTTTTTAATTTCAGTTATTATTATTGTCGTATTCGAATTATCAAATATCGCAAAAACAATTTCGTTTGACCAGCTCTCAACCATTTTCAGCAATATCAGTATATGGAATATTCTATTAATGGCTGTGATCGGGCTTGTCTCTGTGACACCCATGATCGGTTACGATTTTACTTTGAATAACATTTTGGAGCAGAAGCCGAAAAAGCTGTACATTTTTGAAACCAGTTGGCTCGTCAACACATTAAATAACATCGCGGGATTTGGTGGATTCGTTAGCGCGGGTCTTCGTTCAGAGTTCTATGGCAAGCAGACCTCTGGAAAAAAAGTGGTTCAGGCGTTATCGAAAATTTTAGTCTTTACCATGTCCGGGTTATCGATCTATGCGCTGATCTCCTTCTTCTTGGTTATGTTTGACGATCATAATCAATACTTGCGTCAATATTGGATCTGGCTTATCGGTGGCGGATTATACTTCCCGATTGTTTTTTGTCTAAGTATTTTCGGAAAGGGAGAATATCTGGGGGATTTAAAAAGTTCTCACCGACTTGAGTTGATCGGAACTTCCTTCCTTGAATGGACTGGTGTATTAATCAGCTTCCTTTCAACAGGGTTCCTAATGGGGATTCAGGTTAGTATTCGTGATGTTGTACCGTTATTTATCGCTGCGACGGTAATCGGAATTGCTTCCATGATTCCAGGAGAATTGGGTAGTTTTGACTTAATGATGATCATTGGATTGTCTGCTTTAGGAACACCAAGAGAAACCGTCGTTGCATGGTTGTTGCTCTTCCGACTATTTTATTACTTGGTTCCTTTTGCCATTGGACTTATTTTATTTTTCAAAAACCTTGGGACTACGATCAATACACGCTACAAAGGAATTCCTGTTGGTTTATTACGAGAGCTGGCTCATAAGCTTGAAAGTTTCTTGCTTTACTTCACAGGGATCATGCTTGTTTTATCAGCAACTATTCCTGAAGCCTTTATAAGGCTGCCCTTTCTTCAAAAGCTTAACCCGATACACTCTCGAGTAATCGTTGTTTTTCCAGCAATTTTATTAGGATTCTTATTGATCGTCTCTGGTCGAGGAATTTCTGCACGGGTAAAACGTGCCTACTTCCCTACCAT
>Ga0160505_100043_pt1 | contig 105317 bp, 68 predicted proteins | sample DIDeMG_FD_108225 | JGI IMG/M metagenome (GOLD analysis project Ga0160505, IMG submission 108225) | Enriched chicken feces microbial communities from UW Madison campus, WI, USA - DID2874_E49_Stillage MG | ecosystem: Host-associated > Birds > Digestive system > Large intestine > Fecal ... | reverse complement strand
TTGGGGGGGAGGATGGTAAGTAAATGTAATGGGAAAAAAAAAAGGGAAAAAAAATTTAAAAAATTTTTTAAAAAAAAAAAAAAACAAATAAAGCAATTGTTATAAAACTTCCAAAAAAAAAAAAAAAAAAAAACTTTGCTCGCAGATTATTGAGACGCAAGCGGGTGTCTGAATGCCAGTAACTGATATAATTAACTAATTTGACAGATATTGGTATCACTCCACAGTTAAGAAGGTCAAAGTCCAAGGATTCCGACTAACACAACAGGCGCAAGTGATGTCTTAATATAAGTAAATGGGGCAACTAGCCTGTGGATGCTGCGAAGGTCAGACATTGCTTCTTTGTACAGGACAGAATTTTTGTTGTACGTGGTGGAAGCGCACACACGTGCTCTAATAAGGTGCCCACGTTGGGGTTTGCAACCACAAAATAACTTTGGCTAGGGTGTGGATTATGCGGAGTAGTAGTTCGTCATGATGTAACTGCAGTTGGGGAACTCGCCTAAGTTGCTGTCTCGTTTCAGAAATGTGCTATTCGTGTTGGAAAAGACACGTGGTGGCGTGTTTTAGATGCTAGGTATGGGTAGATCCCGACTAGCTTCGGTTAGTTCGTTCAAATTGTATTAATTTCGATTCGTTTTTCGCACATTTCTGATAGTCTTCAAACCTTTGTACAGCACTTATTAGATGTCACTGTATGCGGCCGTCAAATGCAGAAGAATGTTTGACGACATCTATTGATCTACCGACGATTGTTGCTTTCTAACCTAAGCACAATGAAGCTGGATACTTCCTGTGAGGTTGTTGAAACTCGAATGGGCGAAATGGGACATAACTACCAGTGCTAAACTAAGTAGGACTTGTAAAGGCGGTCAAGTATACCATTCACCTGGCCGAAGTAACAAAGCAGCAACACACATTTGACTGGGATTTACCAGCACTCCTCTGCACTCCAAAGCAAACAAAATTGACAGCATATAACTCCTATAGTTCTTTCGAGACAGGATCTAATTCCACATCCAGGCAGGACCCAATTCAGAACTCACCAACCCCGCTGCACAATTTGGTTGTGGCCGATGGGTATGTGGAGTTTGATTAATCACCAAGTTTGCAGCATCAAATCAACTTGGTAATGCTATTTCTCTAGCAGAGTTGTTGGCGTGGCAAGAAACTGACTTGTTATCAGTAATCTCTATGCATGCGGCAGTTGATCGATAAGAGATGGCATATTGCAATTCCATTAATTACTTCTGCATGAATGATAAAGCTGTCAGCACGGCTTTGAGGAGGGGACTGATTCTCCACTAATAACATGCAACAAATATTGACAGGCAATAATTTCCGATGCATGGCATACGGCTATGTTGTAATAATTTTGGGGCCCGACCTTGTTTCAGAAGTGCTGATCTCGCATGGTATGAAATAATTGAAGCAATAGATTTCGACGATCCGAACAGCCAATGTGGCTGATCGCAGACCCACTATTGAGCAAAAGCCTGTGAATTTCACATAGCCTGTTCCATCAATTTTCTTTAAGCCGCTCCACCATTGCTAAAATGTCGTCGTCGAAATCTGAATTTAGTTCGTGGCCATATTCATCGTTGACTTTATGATCTATGTTGACTTCATTTGTGGGTTCCTCTAAAGCGTGGCCAACTTCCTCGGAAATATCCTCTTTTAAATCTGTACCTTTTGAAGTAACATTGATCGCCATAGGGATTGGGCTAACAATAGCCTCGTTCAAGACATTTCCGATTCCCAATTCACGATATAATCTGACCGTCAGTCTGTTACTTCCACTTGGGATTCGGACAATTTTGTGCCGCTTCTTATCAAGCATGCACAACTTCTCTTCAACCGTCAACCTCTTAACAAATTGTGTCACTGCAACTTGGCGGGTTCGTTTGGGACGTTGAAGGCCCACTCGAATTGGATCGCTAATTTTCCTGCAATCGGTTTTTGCCTTCAACGAATTCTCCTTAGAAACCTTCTCGAAATTTACACTCTGTGGTAACGAGCCCAGTACACTTGTCAATATAGTGTCTAATTTACCGCTCTCAACATACCCATTATCCACCTTCACATTTCGGAACTTAGCATTCTCAATCTTCAGTATCCCATCCAGACTTCTTTCATTTGTTATTCTCTCTATTCTCTCCTTAGCGTGTTCTCTATTAACGGGGCGCTCAGTGACTTCTGCACTTCTACTATTAAGAAACTTGGAGATGTCTCGCTCAGTACACCCCAAATATTCTGAAAATTGTACCACCAACTTGCCGCTAGGTAAAGTATAGGTGTTTCCATCTGCAAACACGCCATTCTCCAACGGCGGCTTCGCCAGATGGGGATAGAAGTCACTACATACTCCGACGTTCGAATCAGACACTACTTCGATCTTGTTATTGAATTCATAGTACCTGAGTCTTCCGTCGCTCCATTTTTTGTCGTTTTGAAGTACTCGTGTTGAGTATAGCACGGCAAAGTCATGTACTATAGACACCAGCATGTAGTTGGTATTATTCGCGATGGTAGCGAAGTCATACAGGTGTAAACAATTGGAACCTTAAGTAACCCCAAGTTGTACCATTTAGAATAAAAATTGCAACTTCAATTGAACAAGGCTATATTCTGTACAATTCAGTATTGCTTTTATGGAATTTTAATATTCCATCATTACTGGAAAACCTCTCTTTATATTTTCTGTCTTTTTCTTCTTCATGTCACCTTTAACTATTTCTAGAGTTATATCTGATTGGACTACTCATCCTTAGAAGTAATTGCTTACTGATTACCGCTCATACCTTGAACCGTTGATTATCTTAATAGTTAAATTGCACAGAAGTCTTGAATGCACATGCTGGGCTCTAGAAAATTATCTGACAAAGCTCAATGTAGACTCTGTCATTGAAACAAGACACGACTAGGACATGGTCCTTGTAAGTGTTCATAAAATATGTTATTCAAAAGGGATCTATCCCTTTGTTCGGGAATCTTCTCAACGAGGTCATATGATGGTATCATTCTCCATGGATAAGATTGCACATATCTAGCAACTTCTTCTAATTTTCTCTTCTTCTACACTTGTTACTCTACAATTCTCCAATCTAATACTTACATGACTATTTACAGGCTACTCCACAGGATCATAAAATGGCAATCCTAAAGAGCTTAACAACGTTCTGGCAGCCTCGTCGGTACGTGCTGTCGTCTTGAATGTTATATGGAAACCCCAGAGATTAGGGTACAACTCCTGGAAGTTCTCGATCTCTGGGAAGTATTTAACATCTTCCGGGTCCAACCCAAAAGAAATATTACCATTGTTGTCTCCAGAAGTGTTCTTGATGCCCTGGAACGTTCTGATACGTGGCAAAACCAACTCAGTTAGCGTAATTAAAAACTGCGTCATGTCTCTGCCTTCCAACTCCACCTTACATCCACATGGTTTACCCTCTCTGACCTTCCAGGGAAGAATGTTAGATCTGTTGTACAACTGCTTGGCCTTGACATTAGTGATTTGGGCAATCTGCAATCTGCTGGAAATATTCAACCATGAATCTTCCAATGCCTCCTTGTTGTACAAGTTGATGGAGATGCTCAGGAGCTCTGGAACATTCTTGGGTCCAATGGGCTTAATGTCTTTGGTAGCACGGCCCACTCCCTTGGGCTTCTTCATGTTACGGTACAAAGCATATGGGGAATCAGTAGCCCATTCTCTCTTTCTGTTACCTGGGATGACCTTGGCATCGTGCTCAAAAAAATGCAACAACAAATCGCTCTGCAACGTATTCTGGTAATGTTCGGCGACTCTATCCTGGTCAATCTCCGTGGGCTTGTAACCGACAGATTCGATGTCGGATCTAGGAATCAAAAGTGGTTGGTATTTGGGGCTCAAGGCGGCCTTGCTGATTTTCACCAAGTGATGCACAGGCTCTACTGTAGAGTATCCTGGCTTATTTCTCACTCCCGAGGTGGAGAAAAGACGCACCCACAGTCTGTTCATGATGAGTAGTGAAGAATATGAATAGACTGGAGAAAATTTTGAGGTTGGTGAAAGTGGAGTGCAGGAAGTTCTTACAACTGAATAATTGGAAGTGTGAAAATGGGTAGTGGGTAATGATGAAACGAAAAATCAAAGAACTTTTTTTTGAAATTTTTTGGTCTTTTAGTATGAGATTTCTATTATTATGAAGTTCACGGTAAATTTGCTGAATATTCGTGGAGATATAATGTAAGTAATGAATGGTACTGCAGGCACACGCAACAAAGAGACAAACATAAATACTTGAATGGATTCTTACAGGGACTAAGGTAATTCTAAGAGTGAAAAGAGGATCGTATAAGATAATACCTCTTATTCATTGCTTTCTCAACTTTTCACATTTTATGTTTGGTCTTTTTAACAACTATACTCTCCTATGTAGAGTCATTCCAATTGACCGTTACTGCATTCTTTCACACCTATGACTCAAAAGTTTGCATTACAATGTTTTTAAGCGTTTAAGTCGTTTTTTCTACATCAATCAACGTAATTCTCTAAAAGTTTGTAACTTACCCACCCTATCAAACCCATCCCAAATTTGAGCTGTTGATAGACCCGTACACCACAAACTATTAGGCATTGGGACTTATTGATATCTTGAACTACCATGAAATTCGGTCTTGATTTCAACTCAGATGTGTTGCCTCGGTCTCCGGTGGCAAATCTGGACCCCTCATCTGCCTTTTTTGATGTCTATAAGTCCCGGCCTGCCACACCTCGCACTGAACAAGCACTGGCCATAGAACTTCTAAACAACACGCTTTCCAGAATGAACCGCTTGCTGATTCTGAGAGCCCAGGACAGCAGTGCTGAGAGACGGAGGCGGATAGAACTCTTGTTCCAGAAGGGGCGCTCGCAGAATGACTACATAGGCCAGCTAGTGGAGCAGAAATCTGCTCTGGACAGAAAATTGAAGAAACGAGAAGTCCAGCAGATCATAGAACATCAAGAGAAACTACGGAGAGAAGAAGAGGCACGCAGGAAGGCTCTTCAGGAGGAAAAAGAGCGCAAGGAGAGAGAAGAGTTGGAGCGGAAAAATAAGCAGGAAGAAGAAGCTAAGAGAAAGGAAGAAGAGGCAGCTAAACAGAGGGCCGAGGAAGAGAAAAAAGCGGCCGAGGAAAAAAAATTGAAGGAAGAAAAGGAGAAAGCAGAGGCGCTGCTTAAGTTAAAGGAAAAGTTACGTAAGGCAAAGGAGGAGGCTGCTCGAAAAGCTGCTGGAGGTTTCACTGTTCTGGAAGAAGTAGAGAAAGAGGTACTCAAATTTAGACAGGATATCCTTGACATCAAGAAGAATATCGTGGAGGAGATGAACAAAAATCGAGAATTGAAAAAAAATGCAGGTGTGGTGAAACGGAAACTTAACATCAAGTTTGGCCAGTTATCGTCTTCAATGACCCAATTGAACACGATCACTCGGGAAGTGGTTGAACTAGTCAACTACACGAAACAAAACGAATTAGTTTACCAATGGATTCTCAATTTCATCGCCAAGGCCATTGTTGCACAAGCAGAGACCGAAGTTATCGTGCAACCCACTGCTGCCCTTCCATTGGCAAGATTGGCATTGCATTTGTTACAAAATCTCGACGGTCTCTACTACTATCTCTGTGCCCGTTTTGCTAAGAAATGTGCCCTTATTCTTGGCTACACATGTGCCATTGATACCGAGGAAGGACGAACCCGAATGGGATGGAGACGAACAGATGAAAAGTGGGAAGCAGAAGTCAAGTACGAGGAGAGAATGGGTGGAATAGCGGCCGTTTGGGCGGTAATGGCACGTTTGGGTGCAGACCAGAAAAGCTTTCCATTCTTTGGTATGGCTTCTGAGTGGAAGTTCATGGCCCGAATGCTCAACACAAGCAAGGATCTCATTACCAACGTTCATTACGTTGTCTTCTGCAATTGGTGGGAGGCAGCGGCGGAATACCTTGTCAAGAACTACGGTAAACAGGCAATAAAGGGGTTGCAATTGGCTGTGGGTGATTGGGTTTCTTACGGTAAGCTGAAGAGCTATCCTGCTGCAACTAGATTGAGTATTCTCGGAGAGGATTACGCTACACAAGGTAATTTCAACCTGCTCAAGGAGATGGATAATTAGGTTCCCAATTATAATATATGCATGTAACGAATTCTAAGTATCACTCTGGAGCGGTTACTCTGAATCTGATCCATCAGAACTCTCTTCGCTTTCGCCTTCGTTGTCTTCAGAATCGGCTGCCTCGGTGTACTTGACAGTAGCCCGAGTTCTTGTGCTTCTCCGAGGTTCCTTCTGTAAAGATTCAGTCTCTTCTTCCTCATCATCAGATTCGTTCTTCTTCGCGGCTTTAGATTTGTGAGTCCTGGTGGATTTTGGATTTCTTGAGACTTTGCTTTTGGATATCCGCTTTCTGGGTGGTGCAGTGGACAGAGTATGTGCCTTTCTCTTTTGATTAAATCTCAACGTGGGCTTTTTAAGGGTCTGACGTAATTCAATTTGCACGTCATCGGGAATATAAATCCTGGAAATGACTTTCTGTGCTTCCTGATAATCATCCATTGGAGCAAACAAGTCCGAAGGTAACTTCATCTTTCCTGGCCATGTTTGCAAATTCCAGCCCTTTGAATCAGCAAGCTCTTTGATCATTAACTGACAAAGTTCAGTAATACGATACAAATTCACAGCAGCGTCCGGTAAATCTTCCATGGCGTATAATTCTGGATCTACCTGTCCATCTCTGTACTGCTTCACTCTGCTGGCAACATAATAAAGGAGGGAAATATTCTCCTCTTTGGCAATAGAATCCAAATACATGGAGATGTATGACAGGGCGTACGCGTATGCGTCCACTTCAGGCTGTACCTCATCTCCCTTTACATCGTTCATCATTCTAGTAAATCTATCCTCATGGGCAATTGCATGGATAAGTCTGGCAAGGACTCGTTCGTACACGATATCATTTCGTTCCTCGCACCTTCTGAAGTTGGACGCTATCCATAGAAGAGCATTGCGCTTAATTTCATCATCTGGATCATGACCCACAAAGAAAATCAAGTGTAAGAACCGCTCCGAAATAGCATTATGAGTCAACTTCTTCTCTAATGACTCAAGAAAATTTGCTCGGACCTGAGACGACTTATCATGTAGCAATCTCGAAAGGATGGAAATCACACTATTGTTAATGAGCAAATTAATGGAGGGATATCTAGCCAACTTGAGAATATTAAGACCTGATTCGAGTCTCAATCTCTGCTGGAAACAAGGAGGAGTTGGAAGCAAATCTGGCTTGGACTTCACTATCTCACCACTGTTTGTCACAATTGTAGTCAAAAGTTTTAAAGGCTTCTCTAAAACACTACCCAAATCTTTGAGATCAGAATTGTCATTGACCACTGAGCGAACTCGATTCACAATGAGACGAATTGAAAGCAATTTCTCGTTTAAAGCACTCAACTCCTTATTGCCCTCTCTCAATTGCGCGTCAGTGATCCACTCTTCACTAGTGACATATTCTTTCTTAAGATTCTTGAGGCGATTTTTCCTAAGTACTTCATCAACAATAACAGTGCTTATATCATTTGAGTGAGCTCCGAGAACAAGTGGTTCAATCAAATAAATCTCAGCAAGGGCAGAGAGATGAGTTGCAAATAGAGGACTTGAAGGCTTCAATGGTAAAACTTTCTCAGCAATATTTGAGAAGAAAAGTTCCTTTCTATCACAGTAACCAATGATTTTAACCGCATAACGAGCTTGATGTGGCGATCCCTCTGTTGCTATGAGCTGCAAAGATTCGGCAAATTCGGAATCTTCCGGGAAAAACTCTGGGTATTTCTTTATGAAATGACTGTATGATTGGATGAGAGAGTCCTCAATTTCAACTTTTCTAACCACAATTAAATCGGACAAGACTTTAATCTGATTTTTAAAAACATCGGGGAAGATGGATGAGAGGCGATTAATGAGTTCGTTTGAAATCTCTTGATACTTGTGGCTCAGCTCTTTCGATATTTTGATCAACTCCGACGTATTGGTTTTGTTAAAGAAAATATTCGATGAACGGTAGAGCAATATCTTCATTGTTGATACCATGTCTGATGCTGTGATTGAATTCTTCTCATTATCGATCTTCAATGTTTTCGAATCATTGAATTTGACTAGAAGCTCTTTGAGAGAATTCTTGACTGATTTGAAATCGGTGTCTGAGGAAATACATTTCGATATCAACTTAATGAGGCGAGCATTTCTCATTTGGAAAAATCTTTCCAAACAATCCAGACTTCTCAATCCTGGCGGAAAAGAAGCGGTCAACCACTCAATAGTTTTATTGGTCTTAGAACGCATTTGATCCTTTGTATCTTCAGTTGGTTGATTCTCCTTGTCTTCGCCCTCGATTGAATGATTTTTCAGATTTTCTAGGGCTAAATCCAAAAACTTCTGAAGGGCGTCAGCAAATTTTTTTTGCCTGGTGACAATTGCAAAGTATGAAGCTTTACTTCTGTCGTCCAAGGCATCGTAGAAAGCACATAGCCTCGAAACTCGCTTCAAAGAATCCTCACGAAATGGCACCAACTTCTCGAACAAACAAATGTCAACAGTAGCCGTGAGAGACTTATCATTTACGTAATTGAGTTGGAGGATGACATTCGGAAGCTCTACTGCTAACATTCGCTCCACTTTCTTGACTTCTTCTTCACTCAAGTTGCCGAAATCAACTACTTCACTCTGCGCCCTCAAGTCGGAATAAGTGTTGTACACATCAGCAAGGACACGGATGGTAACGTCATGGATGTCGGAATTTTTCTCTCTTGAGAGTCTGAATAGAGTGGTGAGCGTGTCTTCAGTGCATACTTTGCTGGAAAAAATGGAGAAAGGTAGCAACTCCAACGCCCTACAGGTAGCAAACCTTACTCTCTCGTTGATGTCCGCGAGGCACTTGGTGAAACCAGTGCAGAGTTCGGTGGTCATGTCAGAGGTGACAGATTGGGAACACAAAATACCAGGGACCTGCTCCACCCATTTAGCACGCACTATAGGCGAAATATCTGAGGAGACCTTGAGCCAATTCTGCCAAGTAATCTTGTGGGTATTAATGAAGTGAACCAAATTGCTCTCGGGGGATGCTTCTGGGGAACTTGCAAGCATGTTACCAATAGTGGAGGTGGATAAGAGCCTGACTCGCTCGGAATCAGAGTTCAACTCGTCGTTGATGAGACCCATGACAGAGTTGAGTAATTCAGGCACGTATCTCCAGATCTGAACCGACCACGCGTGGATCTTCTCTAGCGCCAGGTATGATGCCTCGTAGTCTGTGGCACCGTTCTTAACTCTGGCACTTTCATCAAGCATTTCCGAGAACAACTGAGCCACATAGCGAGACATTTTGTCGACGTTGGCCTCGCACACTGCCAAAGAAAACGCAAGTCCGGGATTGGAGATGTTCGATGTAGAAGTAGTCAAGCCTGACTCAGGTGTTGCTGTGAGCTTCTTAAGCAAGAGCATCACCACTTTTTGCGGTACTGACTCGGCCTCTGAGAAGACTTCGGCTAGCATTTCACAAGCCAAGTGCTCAAGCTTTTCCGGAAAGCCCTTTGAGGCCACCAAGAACATGGTGTCGAACAATTGAGATATGAGGTCTGGAGCATCCGGTAAGTCCACCACGAGAATGATCAGCCGAACTTCCACAAGCCTTTTGAGCACGTAGCACTGCTGTAAATAGCTGGGGTTCAGCTGGTCCCACAAATTGGAGAACTGGGCAAAAAATGCCTTGAAGATACCTGAAAGTTCATTGTGGGTATATGGAGCATCTGGAGCATAGAGACGTAGGATATCAGCCAAACCACAGCATGCGTAGGCCAGAACTGCTTTATTGGAGTGGTGTAAGAGCTTTTTGTTAGCCAAATCGGCAGCGATAGACGCGTAGTCCTGAGGTGTCTCTGTCTGGTCAGTAGCTGAAAGTGTATCGACTAGAGCCAGTAAACGGGCGAGCAATTCTTTGGTTGCGATGGGATTTGCGATGGTAGAGATGATGGACGTGTTGACGCGTCGTGAATTTCTAGCTCGTTTCACCATTGTTGGTGTTCTGAATTGTAATACTGATTATTTGGATGTACATTACGCGAAGTGCGCGGGAGGAAGTAGATGGAACAGATCAGGGTAATTGATGAAAAATAGTTGATTTTGAAGGATATCGAATTGATTGTGCAAGATTTTTTATTTTCTTAAGAAATAACCAAATGAGTCATATTTTATCTTTTCCTTTGGTATTTTTAGCATGTTTAACACAAGTTCATTATGTTGTGTTTATTATGTATTTTTATCAACCCTAGCAACTTAATTCTTGAAGAATATATACTGATTTAATGACTTGATTTCCTTGATTGTGTTCAAGGAAATGAATTTTTTTAATCTGTGTTGGACATCTAGACTTGCTTTTCGTCCTGTGAAGATGAATATTTTGAGACCCAAATGTTGATTCAGCAGTTAGCTTGGATGGCCTACGAAGATCAAGTGTTCTAGGCCTTTTCTTCAGTGTAAACAGCTTTCAATTTTGATTCATTTATCAAACTTTCGATTTCCATGACGTTCGAATTTCTTTAATTCTTGTCCTTCTAAGTCGTTCCTCCTACCTCTTTCGTCTTCCTTGTTTCTTTCACTCCGCGGCCATGTGTTCATCACAACCACTCCATAATACATGAAAGTACCACATTCCAACACTCATTCTGAAAATCTCGGCAATGCAAATTAGTCTCAGAATAATCAAGCAGATGACCTTGCCGTTGCCATGTGGCTGGTGTCATTCCCGTTGTGAGCAACGGTGCATAGATCTTGATTGTCAGTGTCAACGATATCTTGTTCAAAAAAGAGTCATACATCTTCACAGTTCAGGTGTCGGATTGAATTATCTCGCCAGGATGTCTTCCTCGCTATGTATATGGCCCATTCTACAACAACTAGTGACGACCTTCATCCACCTCTCATGGCCCCATTCACTCATCCACCCATCCAACTCCCACTAATTTCTTGCTTTTTCAATTTTTTTTATCTTTTCTTGCCACTGTTTCCCCTCCTCTGACATTATGTACCAACAATGGTCCATTTTCTTAGATGTATGCCCTACTTGCATCTATCCTCTTCAGCATCGGTGACCATACGCAAGGCAGGGTCCAACGTCGAAATGTCACCCTGTTACCAACTGGTAGAAGTTCAATCTTGGAACATTTGCGAGTTGTATTTTCCTCACAAGAATTGCCCAATGTTGATGTTCCCTTCATACCCTTGTTTACCTCCACCTTCACCAGTCTTTGCTAGTGTCAACGCACGGAAGGTGTCTCACTGCAGTGTACCTGCGTGGGTGCAACCAACTAGTGGCTGGCGAAGCGGAAAACTGCGGATCATCAAATATACCCAATGCGGAAGAAATAAACAATCCAAAAGGAAAAAAAGAAATGCTAATTGTTGTTCTGATCTGAGTCAAACTTTAATTTCGATGATAAAATCGATACTGGCGATCGTAGACCTTTCACCACCTTGCAACGCCCATGATTAAGATCCGGCCTCCCAACCTTGAGTTGTGACCTGCAAAATCAGCTCAACATTGCCCATCAACAGAAGCAAACTGCTACTTCGAAGAACACATTACCCCCACAAAGTCAAACCGGGACGAGCGGATAGGAGGGCAGATGCATCTACTACAGTAAGTATAAGAGAAAAGTCCGCGAAATCCACCATACAACCATAGTTCTGCATGGCAGGCAATTTGGAGAACCCTATGGCCATCGGGGGGACTTCGGGATCATGGCCACAGGGTTCGTTTCTGTATGGTGGACTATCCTATTCTGTTGAGTGTTTTATGTCTATCCGCTTGTCTATGCTGTTTTCTTATTTCAATCTATTGTGCACCAATGTAGACAGTATCTATATAATTGTGTATTGTTGTTGGAAGATTGTACTGAAATTTAGTCTGGCAACAGTTTCTTGTTCTTATTGTGTATTTCATTCCGCATTCTGGTCCTCCTTCCCTGCATTGGTAGACTTGCCCGTTCCCCTCCATGATGTAACCTACCAATGCTTATCTGGCCAACATAACGAGCACTGCGCCTATGTATGGCGACAACCTTTAACATTACGGAGGATTGGCGACAGGAATCATCCGAGTTAATAGATTGAAATGATATAAACCTGAAAGTTTTGTTCTGAACTTTCCAATGGGGAATGTATTTTTTCAATCATTCCGATTTTACATTTCTCAGCCATATCTACCTTCATAACAATTTTCTATTTCTCTCAAACTTCACGTTTATGCAATCATCACATTTCTCCCAGAATCCCACTTTTTCATTCAGTCTCACCCAATCTCACCTTCGCCTCTTTTCGAAATTTCACTTGTTCTATTTTGGACCCCATATTAAGTGCACCTGCAGTGATCGTCCGTATTGCTCATTCCATGTGTGCATTATCTGCCTGTCTACCTGTGGCCGTCTGCCTCACTGTCGCAGATTCTCATACAACTCACCGTCTACAGGTTCCACATCTAATATGTACTAATTAAACCTCTCCCATAAAGTTCATTTTCTCTACGATTTGTATCTAATTCTTCTCTCCTCTCATATCCTCCCTAACTTTCACCACTCTCTATTTCATGATCCTCCCCCCTCTCCCCCTTCATCATGCAACCTCTTCATAATTTTTGTTCCTTCAGATCTGTCTCCCGACTTCACATCGCAACTGCCTCCCCACACCAACCTAGCTCCTTCTTTCACTGTCCCAGCTGCAATTGCCAGCCTCATACAATCCAACGTTATATATACCCACAATCCCTATAGGAAAGGTGTGGCACAATTTTTTTTTCTCATCATTGCAAAAAAATAAACACATCTAGTTCGTTGTCTTGAAACTTCGCGAGCCTCGTGTTCTATATGACCCCATCGCCTATTTTCCATTCCCACATTCCATCGCCAAATCGCAGTTTCCACTTTTTGCAAAAATTTTAATCTTGCAAAATTCAATTAATACTCAACTTTTTCTTATTTTTCATTTGCATTCAGGCGGCTTTTCCCATACTTCCAGTTTCCCATCCCACTTTTCCCATTCCATCGTCCCATCTTCTCCGATCCGTGTCTCCCCACGCTTATTGGGTTTGTTGTCCTGCAGGTAAACCCTCGCAGGCTTGTTTACCGCACTTCCGAATCAGGCAACCCAAACAAATCTCCAACTGCTGGTTCAAGTCAAAAAAAAAACCTTCATAACTACCAACTGTACCGTTTTTTTTTTTGGCCCTGCCTTCCACAGTTTCATATTTTATCTCCTGGTGCTAGCTTTTCAATTCCAGGCTACCGTCACCTTCCCCTCGCCAGGCCCCTTCGCCTCGCCAATCTTTGGGATCTACCTTTTCCCTTTACATTCATTAGTCACCATTTAACCGCCAGTCAGTGGCTAAACCTGTCCTTACGTGACCGTTTAGCTCCTAATTCCCCTTTTATCTCCAGTTTGCCACCGCTTTCCACCTCCTGTAGCGGCTATGGCAACTACCACTGAAGTGTTGAGCCACGTCCGCTCTTCCTCCACAACATCTGTGGCTGCCTTGATGTCCCCCAACACAACCGTCTCATCTGTGGGTGCTTCCACCATGGGCAAGCGTGTGCACCGCGAGGTGCGCTTTGGCGCTTACGTTCTCGGCTCCACCTTGGGCGAAGGCGAGTTCGGCAAAGTCAAATTGGGCTGGCGCAAAGACGGCAAGCATCCTTCCCAAGTAGCCATCAAGTTGATCAAGCGCGATTCCATCATGAAAGACTCGGAGTCCGAGGTCAAGATCCACCGTGAGATCAACTCTTTGCGCTTGCTCAGCCACCCTAACATTGTCAATTTGGTCGAAGTGTTGAAGAGTGGAAAGTATATCGGCATCGTTTTGGAGTATGCCAGCGGTGGCGAGTTGTTCGACTACATCTTGCAGCACAAGTATTTGAAAGAGAATGTGGCCAAGAAATTATTTGCCCAGCTCGTTTCGGGCGTCGATTACATGCATCTGAAGGGCTTGATCCATCGCGACTTGAAGTTAGAGAACTTGTTGTTGGACAAGCACAAGAACATCGTCATCTCAGATTTTGGCTTTGTCAATTCTTACAATCGCGACAGAAATGACCTCATGAAGACTTCCTGTGGCTCCCCTTGCTATGCGGCTCCCGAATTGGTCTTGACCCAGTCGCCATATTCGGGCCGTAAAGTTGATATCTGGTCCTTGGGTGTTATCTTATACGCCATGCTCTCTGGCTACCTTCCTTTTGATGATGACGCGGAGAATGAGGATAGCGCAGACATTGTCAGATTGTATCATTACATTTGCAACACGCCCTTAACATTCCCCGAATACGTGTCACCTTTGGCTAGAGACTTGTTAAGAAAAATCATTGTTTCCGACCCAGAAAAGAGAATTTGCATGGATGAGATCAGAAACCATCCTTGGTTGGCTCCTCACGCTAACTTGTTGTCCATTAGACAACCTGAGTGGGACAGAATCCACTCCGAGGACAAGGAGAGACTGAGAACTGCTCACTTGATCAACCCTAACAAGCAGAAGAGATTCTCAATGTTCAATGAGACAACAAGCTCCTCCACGTTGATGTTGAGTTCCACAAAGAACCCACATGGAAGGACATACACGTCAAACTCGAACATCATATATTCGAATCCAACCACCTCGTCATCTCTTGCTAATGTTGTTGCTTTGACCAATTCTAACGAGCCCAACTTGGCCACCTCTGCATCTTCCGTCACAAATGGATCTACTTCGACCTTGTCGTCTACTGTTTCTAACGCTGAGAGTGGCTCACCCTCAAAATCTAGCCAGTTTGTTTTCCAGCGTGGTCATTCGAAATCCGCATCCATGTCTGGTAGCTATTCTTCGGCTAGTCATGCCCTCAAGGCTGTTGCCACTGAGCATGATAACCAGAGAAAGTCACTCCACGAATCTGATGTTCCAACTAATATCCCTAATGCTCATTACGGCCATTTACCTAACGGCGGTTTGCCCCGCTCTTCAACATACACTGGTACAATATCAACCATTGTGGAAAGTCCAACAAATGCTGAATTTGACGTGTCCAAGCAGAAGGAATGGCTCGAAAGGAATACTCACTCGCCTGACTTGGCGAAGGAAGCAAGATTGCCTCACTCACAGAATAAACCAAGACCTACGTCGTATCATCCAGGGTCTATGAGTTCATCCTTATTGACCAATAACTCTGCAACAATGTTGGAATATGTCAAGCTTTCTTCTCCTAAGAATCTTGCAACACCTCAATTCTTGTCTGGCTCCCCAACAAAGAGTACATTGAGTGCTGAATTGGTGGATAGAGGACTTCTGGGAAGTCCCATTCCTCAGAGTTCAGTGCCTGCTAGACGGGCCAATTCTAGAAGAGACTCTGTGGTTACTGCTATCAATGTCAATGGAGTGCTCACAAGCGATTTGAGCAGTCATGAAAACAAGAGAAACTCCGTCTTGAGTTATTTGGAGGACAAAATGGATACTCTTGATTTGACCGAGCTGCAAAGCCCAACCCGTCCCGCCTCTGAGTCTACAGCTGCAACACTGCCACCTCCAGCCCTCAAGCTCGATACTGACCTCCCCCCTCCCAAGCATGTCACGCCTCAGATCAATCAACTGCCTACGTTTGCTGTGCCAACAGAATCTCCCAAGGAGAGAGAGATTGTTAAGGAATCGGGTGTTGTGAAAGAAAGAGAGGTTTCTAAAGAGAAAGAGATAGTGAAGGAAAAGTTGCTTGAAGATGACAAGGAAAATATCGATAAGGAGAGAATGACCCGGCCCACAGAAGTGACCTCCAGGGAGCGCAACAAGGAAAGCAAAGAGATCAAGGAGGCCAAGAAGCGTAACAGATTCAGCATTTTGTCGTTCTACAGCAACTCAAATGCCTCCTCGTCACTTGTTGACACAAACAGCGTCCACTCGTCAGGGAAGAAAGTTTTGGAACCTTCAAATGAAGCCAACGTGTCCCACTCTGCGAATGCCAAAGAGCAAAAGAGAGTCGGGTCATCGTCCTCCAACAAGTCTGCGCAGAATAGAAAGTCTATCGCTGCTGGTTCAGTAAATGGCACCTATGTTAATGGCAAGGAAGCCAGTGCTGCCCGGAAAGTAATGAACTTCTTCAAGCGCAGAAGTATTAGAATTGGCTAGAAATTTGGGTATTTTAATGTTTGCATGTTTTAATGGTATAGTTATATGAATGTCAAAATGAGTAATTAATCAAATTTCTGGTGTAGTATCCTGATTGAAGAGAAGTATCATAACGTTACAAACTCAACAAAGAGGACATCGTAGGGAACCCAAAATAGAAAGAGATTTGAAATAAAGAAGATCAGAATGTAAATTTTTGGCCTAGAATTCCGTGCTTTCTGAAAATCTTCACTCATCCGCTACAAGATGTAACATTTATTGTCGAGAACTCTTGCTTAGTATCACTGTGTACTATTTGGGAAGTATGAGTGAGATGATATAAAGTGAGTGAGAGCCAAATCAAGAGAGTCATGAAGAATATACAAAAAAGTAGATAAATCGCCCTCAACATCGAAAAAAAAATCTATCATTTTTGAATTCAAAAGCTACCAAATTTATTTTTCTTCAAAGACTTCACCACCACTAATTTGGCGCCAATGCAATTTCCCAACTTCTCATCTATTCTATCTATACATTCTATGTGCGAATCACTCATCTCGTCTCTGAATAATCACTATACCATGGCATCTTCACATCCTAGTGTCAAAGATAGCCCGAACTACCTTGTGGAAAATGCTATTGAGGAGGTGGAATCACCACTAGATTCGCCGTCTACAGAAACAGACTCAGAAAGAGATGTCCAAAGCAATAAATTGGAAGGTGAATATGAAGATCAGGAAATCGAAACAGAAAGCTCTGATTCCGACTTGGATTTGGACTCCGATGCAGAAGTAGATCCAACCGACGAGTCACTTTCTACCACTATCATCCAGGAAATCGACGACGGGACATATATCTGTCTCGTATGCACTTGTGAAATCGACAGACACCTGGAGATCTGGTCATGTCAGAATTGCTACCGAGTGTACGACCTCGAGTGTATTAACGACTGGGCAACTCGAGGATCATCTACAAACGCTCAGAATGAATGGCGATGCCCCGCATGTAACGTGGAGCACCGTACAATCCCATCTAAATTTACCTGCTGGTGTGGCAGAGTGACCAGACCAAGTGCTGATACGTTAATTCCGTTCAGTTGCGGGAACCCATGTAATGTCAAGTATCCACACTGTGTTCATTCATGTTCGTCTGTTTGCCATCCTGGAAAACATCCGGAGTGTGGAGCGTTGGGCCCAGTCATGAATTGTCGATGTGGAAAGCACAATCAGCAATTACCATGCTTGGTGACTCCATACCAAATGGGATGGACATGCGATACGCCATGTGATACTGTGGTGTGTGAAATGGACCATAAGTGTTCTGGTGGCTGCCACCTGGGATTCTGTGGGCCGTGTAAAGACCAAGTGGATGTCAGATGTTACTGTGGAATTGAAACGAAGACAATTGTCTGTCTGGCTATAGATCCCAAGGTTTGCTACGAGAAGGAGAACCGAAATGAGAGATTTGTCGGTGGAACGTCTTGTAACAATACAATTGTCGAGTACTATGAATGCGGAATCCATAGCGAAGAGCTCACCTGTCAACCGCTATCACCTTCCACACTCAAATGCAAGTTCGATCCAGCAAATGTCAAGACTTGCTATTGTGGCAAAACACCAGCCCATGAACTTAGGTCCAAGTGTACTGACCCTATGCCCGAATGTGACCAAGTATGTGGGAAGTTGCTCAAATGTGGATGCACTTGTCTTGCTAAGTGCCATGAAGGTGACTGCGAGTGTTACAACATTATAGAAACGAAATGCTCCTGCAACAATGCCAGCTATCTCGTACCATGCAAGGCTCTCCAACAAGGATTTGTCGCCAAATGTCGTCATAAGTGTACAGCAGCACTCAGTTGCAGAAAGCACTACCATAGAGAAGAATGTTGCGAGTTTGAGCAGATTGCACTAAAAAGAGAAAGGGAACAGCGGAAACAAGTGAGAAATCGTGTTCGAACAAACTTCGAGGACCTGCTCTTGACTATGGAGCCCATCCATATTTGCACAAGAACATGTAATCTCTTGAAGCCTTGTGGATCCCACTACTGTGAAGCCATGTGCCATAGTGGTCCATGTGGAGTTTGTCTCGAGTCTTCCAACGAGGATCTTGTTTGCCATTGTGGGAAAACCGTCATTCCTGCTCCTGTTAGATGTGGAACCAAAATCGTATGCCAGGAACAATGTGTCAGAGAAAAAGAATGTGGCCACGCTCCAGAGCCGCATAGATGTCATGATGATAACAAGCAATGTCCTAAGTGCACCAAGTTAGTGGAGAAAACATGCAATTGTGGAGCCAAGCTGTTGAAGCATGTTCTTTGTTCAGTCACCAATGTTTCTTGTGGAAGAATATGCAATTCTAAGTTACAGTGTGGCCATGTATGTAACAGAGCATGCTCTCATGATTGTGTGGAGGGCCGTCATGCTGATGTTGCTGCCTGTCGGTTGACATGTCGCAAGATAAGAAAAAACTGTCCTCACATGTGCCAGGCAAAATGTCACTACTCGAAGAAAACACCATGCGATGCAACCATTTGTAAGGAGGAGGTAGTGATCACTTGTGAGTGTGGAAGAATGTCCCGAAAAGTTCCATGTGGAGCACTGATGGCTCTTCCAACGAAGATCGGTACTATTTTTGGATGTGACGATGAGTGTGCTAGAATCAAGAGAGAAGAAGAGCTCAAGAGCATTTTCCACAATTCCCCGGCAACACATGAGAGTACTTACCCCGAATCTGTAACTAGCGTTTTCCGTCGTCAGGTCAACTGGTGCCTGAAGATGGAGTCCATCATTCGCAACTTCGTCAGTGACTACATGGACTGTGTTGCTGCTAAGCTTCCGGCAAAGAAAAGTCTCCACTTCCCTCCTATGATGAAACCACAGCGAGAATTTCTTCACAACTTAGCCGAGGTTTACAGGCTTTACTCCGAGTCGCAGGACCGGGAACCCATGAGATCAGTGTTTCTTTGCATTACTAACTTATCGGTATTACCCACTCTCACAATTAGGCAGGCATTGGATAAGGAAGAAGATATGGAGAGGAAAAGAATTCAACTTGAAGAAATGAAGCTCTCGCAATTAAATGAAGCATTTTTTAATGCCATTTTGATCCAGGATGTGTTCTTTGGAGTGACGAAGGAAGAAGTGGAAAAGAAGGTTAATGAGATTCTCGAGAACCATCCTGAGATCAAAGAATCACAACTTGAATGGATCAAGGATTCAACTTATGTGTTCTATGACAAACATTTCGCCGAAATGGATAAGGATAAAGAGAATGAGCTTTACATTCTCCTGAAAACCTTCAAGAAGGTGTTGAGAGAGAAGTTGATTGCTTTTGATTGCAAGATGTGTTTGGTTAATGAGGACGTAGACCTCATTTTGAAAACTGACCTGAATAATGTTGTTGCAAGTACTGTTGAAGAAAAGGAGAAGCCTGAGGGTTCCAACAATCTCTACAGTATTTTGCAAAATCAAGAACAAGAGGTGGAGAGTTAGCATTAGCATTTATAAATAGACAATACTTTACAACATTCTATACACTTTCATCTGCATCGCCATTGTCGACCTTCTCTGTCATTTCTGAGTTCTCGTTATTTTCAATCTCTTTAGATTCTTTGTTTTCATTTTCGTTGTCGTCATCCTTCTTACCATGTCTTCTCACTCTCTTCTTCTTGGATTCACTTGCTGGTTGATTAACAGTTTTCTTCTTCTTGATACTCAAAGGATTAGGCTCACTAGGTCCCTTTCTTTTCTTTTTCTTGGGCTCCTCGACATCCTCTTCCTTGTTCACAAATCCCACTTTAGAATCATTCAAGCCTTGATTGAGTTTTGCGTTTTCACTCAACGCAGCAGCTCTCTTAGATGCATCAGAAGCTGGCTCCATGACCATGACCGATCGGTTCATGAAAATCAACGGAACACCAGGAACCGAACGGAGTCTTCTTCTCAATCTCGTGGACTGACTGGCAACTACGTACCTATGCTTGTTTACTCCGTCAATGTTGACAATGGACTCAATGCACTCAACTGGAGGCTTTGGGTCTTTAGGTGGATGGTTGCATCGCCTTCTCTCGAATGTCTTGGCCAAATTAATGGCACTCTGGTTATCCGTGGCATACAAAGCTTGCATGCAACACTGGGTAATCATGGGTTTTGTTTCCGCCTGGATGGTTCTCTCCAAGCCTTTGACCAAGTCAAACTGGGCCTTGTCACAAGTGAGTACTAACTCATCGTCCACGATGGTCTGGTATGGCTCCCTGAACTTGAATGTGTGAAGGTAGATGTTCATCTGTTTTCTGTATGCTTTTGCTCTTTTTTGTCTCATATTGGCTGGAGTATTTGGTTGATCTTGGAGTGGAGATGGAGGTTTGAATATGAGAAGAGATGAGAACCGGAAGAATTGTCCAATTCCGAGGGTATAGGGAAAAGGTTGACAGTGCGAAAATTAGCCGAAACTAGCACAGAAGTAGCTTTTATTCTTCCGAGGGTGTGCTTTTGGAGTATTCCGAGGGTATAGATGTGTGCCGGTTTTTTTCAATTTGAGATGAGAAACTTATCTTCAACTCATCTCCATCTATAACATGTCTGTCGTTGGATCCTTGATTTTCTGCAATGACTGTGGAAACTTGCTAGACTCTGTTACCGCAAAGCCTACGCTAGACTGTAAAGTGTGCAAAAAATCTTATTCCAGCCAGAAGTTTGCCAACTTGAAAGTGGTGACCAAGTCATCTGAGGATGCATTCCCTTCTTCGTTGAGATTGAAGAGATCGGTGGTTAAGACCTCGTTGAAGAATGACGAGTTGGAAGAGGGTGCCACAATCAAGGAAAAGTGTCCAAAGTGTGGAAACGAGGAGATGCAATACCATACCTTGCAATTAAGATCTGCTGATGAAGGTGCCACGGTGTTTTACACTTGTACGAGCTGTGGCTACAGATTCAGAACCAATAACTAGTGGGGCAAGTTCCCTCTGTACAATAGAATTAGCATACGTCATAAACGAATTGAGAAAGTGACTTTGTAGATTGATGAACACATCCAATAATATCAAACGCAAGCCTATAAGCGTTAATTTATGACCGTCAAATGCTCAAACAGTAGGCCCTAAGTGAGTTCGTAATATACATCTCATCTGATCTAGCTTCCACAACTTGTGCCTAAAATTCAAACAAGAACCTCTCTAATAATTCTCGCTTGTGCCTAAGTCTAATAACCCTACACTGTCTACTCAATACTTTTAATACACTATTTTACCGTTCCCTAGTTCGTCTTGATGGTGGTGTACTCCAACTCGTTGGAGTTCTCATACTCGTACATGTCCAATGCCACGACTGCACTGTCTCTGACCACCTGCTCCTCGTCGTTCAAGAACGACTTCAACACAGGCAAACACTCGTCAGTTGCAATGGATCCCAATGCCTCAGCAGCCTCATGTCTCACCATACCGGCCTCACTCTCGTCCTTCAATACCTTAATTAAAGAAGGCACAGTCACTGGGTTACACAACTGACCGAAAACGTAGGCAATCTCGTGTTTAAACAAAGCAGAGGGATCCTCAAAGCCCGAAGCCAATGCAAGACAGGCTTCATCGGTGGCCAAGTCTCTCAACCTGAACATGGCTCTGTATCTCTCAAAAAGTGGCTTCTCCTGGTCGTTCAAGATTTTCTGCAACTTTTCAATCTTAGCTTCCTGGTCGATAGGCAAAGGAGGAGCTGGGTCGATGGAAGTGAAAGCGGAGGTCTCCAAGTTTTCGCTTTTAGCAGCCTCTGAGTTCTCCCAACGGATTCTCTCGATAGCCAACTCGCACGTCTGTCTAATCTCGAGAGCAGGGTCCTCTTTGAAGTACTTCTCCAAGATTTCCAAACATTCAGCGTCTCCGATAGCACCCATAGCTTCGGCAGCCTCATGTCTGACCATAATTTGCTGATTAGCCTCATCAGCCAACACCTGCTTCAAATACTGGTTAGCGTGGGTACTTTTAATCTGACCCAAAACATAAGCGACCTCATGTTTCAACAACTCGGAACTGTCAGCAAATGACTCAGCAATGTAGTCGATGGCCTTGTGTACGATGGCCTTGTCTTCGGACTCGGCACCTAAACATTTCAAGTTGAACAAGGCTCTGAAACGGTTAGCGAGTGCAACATTTCCTGCCTTGTTACACAAGACATCTCTCAACTGCTCAATGGAGGCGGTGTCAACGTCAATATCAGCCATGATAAAGTAGGTGTTTGGTGAATATTCGGTGGCCTCAGATTTTTTTTTTTTTTTATGCATGAAAGCCGATGCCGAGATAAAGAATGATAATGGGCGAAGACAATTTGAAGAAGAAGATTTTGAGGCAAAAAGAGTAGGAGTAGAGAAAATAAATAGAAACTTACATTGAATGCAGTGTGTTTTTGGGGATGCTAACTTGTTTCTTCTGCCTTGGTTGGATTAATGGTTGGCGAAGAGAAAGTCCGTATAAGCGCATAGCATGAGCGAGCAAAGATAGAGCATCAAGAGTGAATATTGTGAAAAATGTAAAATTGTGAATTGACGAAAAATGAAAAAATGGAGAACTGGACGAAAAAAGATGACATCAATTGGACCAGCCAAGAAATAAATGCATTCATTCACTTTGGTGAATTTTGTGCTTGCTGTGGATATTTGGGAGATTCATGGTGATATATTTTGGTAAGTTATATGATGAGTAGAAATGAATACAAAATAATTGCTAATAACAAGAAGACAACGAAAAAATGAAGAAAAAATAACGACTTGTTTTGAAACTAACTTACCATTATTACCTTTTTGAGGACATTGATAATTATAAATAATGACAATGCTGAAGATATTCAATTGCATCGATAATATTAGAATGCATAAAAAGTTACATAGTTTCAATAAAACATTTCAATTTTAAAGCCTTATGGAATTAAAAGCCCATATTTAGTTTGCTGAAATAATCTTAAGGAAGTATCTGTTCAATTAGCTCGTGGAACCGTCTCCACTCAAAGTAGTTTGAAAGCTTTTAATCTCATTTCAAATTGATTTGATGACGTTTTCATATCCTAGTCACAGCGATCCTCTCAGCAACAAACACTATGACTGGATTTTCCCACATACTAACACGTTTTAGGCTTATAAATTTCAATACCAGGTATCAACGAGAAGTTGCCTTGTAAACAAGAACAATCGAGGCAAGAGATTCTTTTGAAATTTAGCCTATTTTCATCTCCATTAATCATGGGAATCCGGAAAATACAGAGATTCTAAAAGAGTTACAAATGTCATATCAAATGAATTGTTCCTTTAGAATTAAAATCAGGTACTTTTAAGTTCGTGGCATATTACTACAGGAATTGAAATACAATCTTGTGTCAAGTGTCCTTTTCTGTTCCGTGACATTGAAGGGAGACACCGAGATATGTTCGAAATTGGTTGGGAATGCTTAGTTTCATGTGATGGAAATGAAGGAAGTCAAATTGGTTAGATTGTTCAAACTGTTGAAGATTGAGGAAGATTTGGTTATTGGCTGCAAGAAAATCGAAAACTTGAATGCAATTGCCACCATTCGAGCCGAAAGCTAGCAAGAAATCTCAACTCTTTGTTTCAAAAAGTTACAAATTAATACAACAGCAGGTGAAAATAAGGTTAGTTTTATTTAGGTTTGGCACATTAGTGCAACAGGTTGAGTAACCTGAATGTATGGTGAGGCATAATGTCTCGGAGATCCATAACATTGGCGATCCATAACATTGGCGATCCATAACATTGGCGATCCATAACACTGGAGATTAATATCGGAGAAACAAATTCGAAAACCCAAAACACTCCTTATAATTATTTAATTACAATAAAGAATCAATCTTTACTCATTCATCAACCTATATTCTCGGCATCCTTTTAACAATTACATACTATTGGAGTCGCACTATGTACTCTACAACTCTACCATAATCCAAATCCAAAAAAACACCATTTACAACATACCTCCAAGAAGAGAGCCATCAACACCCTGAAACAATCCACTAAGCCTAATTAATACTTCTATACTTCGCCAATTCTTTTTTCATCCGCCAATTCCATCACCTTCCAACATCGTCCACGTCTTACTGGTGTACGGGTGCACACCCTCCATATTCGAAAATTTTGATCTTCATTCACCAACATCACCATGGCTCAACCTCCTCTTCCCGACTTGTCGAACGCCATTGTGGCGCAGGATGAAATGGGTAGACCGTTCATCATTGTGCGTGATCAGGGCAAAAAGCAGAGAAAGCACGGCCTCGAGGCCACAAAGTCTCATATTTTGGCCGCCAGAGCAGTGGCAACCATTGTCAAAACCTCATTGGGTCCCCGTGGCTTGGATAAGATCTTGGTCAGTCAGGATGGTGACATCACCATCACAAATGATGGAGCCACCATCTTGTCCCAGATGGACTTGGATAACGAGATCGCAAAGTTGCTTGTTGAGTTGTCCAAGTCTCAGGACGATGAAATCGGAGATGGTACCACCGGTGTGGTGGTGTTGGCCAGCGCATTGTTGGACCAGGCCTTGGAGTTGATCGAGAAAGGTATCCATCCAATTAAGATCGCCAACGGTTTTGACGAGGCATGTAAGATTGCATGTAATCAACTAGATGAGGTTGCTGACGACATTCATCACGGTGCTGACTCGAGCAACTCATCGTTGTTCAAGGCTGCCAAAACATCTTTGGGATCTAAGATTGTTTCTAAGGCACATGACCACTTTGCCAACATGGCTGTTGATGCTGTGTTGGCTGTGGCTGATTTGGAGAGAAAAGATGTAGACTTCGAGTTGATCAAGATGGAGAGCAAGGTGGGAGGTGGAATTGAGGATTCTAAGCTTATCAAGGGAGTCTTGTTGGACAAGGAGTTTTCCCACCCACAAATGGCCAAGGAAGTGACCGACTGTAAGATTGCCATCTTGACATGTCCATTTGAGCCTCCAAAGCCCAAGACGAAGCATAAGTTGGACATCTCCACGGTTGAGGAGTTCAAGGTTTTACAGGAGTACGAGCACAAGAAGTTCCTTGAGATGATTACGCGTGTTAAGGATTCGGGAGCAAACGTGGTTGCTTGCCAGTGGGGATTTGATGACGAAGCTAATCACTTGTTGTTGTCCAACAACTTGAACGCCATCAGATGGATCGGCGGCTCTGAGTTGGAGTTGTTGGCTATTGCCACCAATGGCCGTATTGTGCCTAGATTTGAGGACTTGGCTCCTGAGAAGTTGGGCCACGCTGGCACCATCCGCGAACTCGAGTTTGGTACCACCAGAGACCGTATGTTGGTGATTGAGGATTGCTCCAATACTAAGGCCGTGACTTGTTTCATTCGTGGTTCCAACGAGATGATCGTTGCTGAAGGTGTAAGAGCATTGCATGACTCCATTTGTGTGGTCCGTAATTTGATCAGAGACAGCAGAGTGGTGTACGGAGGAGGAGCAGCCGAGTTAGCATGTTCTATTGCTGTTAGTTCTGCTGCTGATAAGCAGAAGGGTATTGACCAGTATGCTTTCCGTGCATTTGCCAGTGCTTTGGATCAGATCCCTATGACACTTGCTGAGAACTCGGGCTTGGACCCAATCGAGACGTTGTCTACGCTTAAATCGAAACAGATTCTTGAAAAGTCGTCACACCTTGGAGTGGACTGCTTGGGCAAGGGTCATAACGACATGAAGGAGCTTTTCGTCATTGATCCATTGATTGGCAAGAAGCAGCAATTATTGTTGGCCACGCAGTTGACTCGGATGATCTTGAAGATCAACGACGTGATCATCAGTGGAAAGGACGAATACTGATTGTACTATAGGCTAGGTTCTAATATATATCGATACCGAGATGAAGAAGGCATGGTATTCAGAAGCAGAATCTGAGCGAAAGCGACGAAATAGAGAGGATATTAGATTAATTCAAGAGCTGTCGAAGAGTTCATGGGTCTAAAGAAATTATTGAAGACCTCATAAATTTCTGCATATCTCCAAGTAGGTGTTTTGTCTTATTAGGCTTTAAGTTGGACCATTTGATCTAGTGCGAATACTCTCTTCTTTCTACTTAAACAACCATTTCTATATCCTTGACTCTCCAGATTAAAATACACCAAAAATACAAGAAGAACAAGAAAATAACCACCAATAATATCCTCAATAACATCCACAACCCTTAAATTCCCCACCTTTTTTCCATTCCCTCCAATTGCTCTATTCCCAAAATTTCCCCCAGGTCGTCCCCCTACCATAATACATTTAGTACCCATGCCTCCCCAACCTCCGTACCCTCCTTGCTCACTCAATCTCAGCATTGCCTCTAACTTCACCATCCAATTGTCCCATCCAACACCATCATCATGTCGTCAATGGGAACGCCTGCGGTTGTCATGGACAACGGTACCGGATTGACCAAGTTGGGATTTGCCGGAAACGACTCTCCCTCGTATGTTTTCCCCACTGCTATCGCGACATCCACCGCTGCCAGTAAAGGCGCCAAATCCTCCACTTCCGCCAACTCCTTTTTGAGCTCCAAGCGTGGCTTGGAAGACTTGGACTTTTTCATTGGTGATGAGGCATTGAGCGCCGCCACAGGCCCCAACTACTCGTTGTCGTATCCGATTAGACATGGTCAGATCGAAAACTGGGACCACATGGAGAGATTCTGGGAGAACTCCATCTTTAAGTACCTCAGATGTGAGCCCGAGGATCACTACTTCTTGTTAACCGAGCCTCCTTTGAATCCGCCGGAAAACAGAGAAAGCACTGCCGAAATCATGTTTGAAACTTTCAACTGTGCTGGTTTGTACATTGCAGTGCAGGCTGTGTTGGCATTGGCTGCCTCGTGGACGTCGTCAAAGGTCCAGGATAGATCATTGACCGGAACTGTCATTGATTCAGGAGACGGTGTCACCCACGTTATTCCAGTGGCTGAGGGATATGTGATTGGTGGAGCCATAAAGAACATTCCGTTGGCCGGAAGAGATATCACACTCTTCATCCAGTCGTTATTGCGTGACAGAGGAGAAGCTGACACGTCATTACAGACCGCAGAGAAGATCAAGCAGCAATTCTGTTACGTGTGTCCAGACATTGTTAAAGAGTTCAAGAAGTTCGACCAGTATCCACAAGAAAAGTTTGCTCAGTACATTGTGGAGACAGCAGCAAGAAGCAAAACGGTCGATGTCGGATACGAGCGGTTTTTGGCCCCGGAAATCTTCTTCAACCCAGAAATCTTCTCTTCAGACTACTTGACTCCATTGCCCACAGTGGTGGACCAGGTGGTTCAGTCATCGCCAATTGACGTGAGAAAGAAATTGTATAAGAATATCGTGTTGTCTGGAGGTTCCACCATGTTCAAGGACTTTGGCCGTAGATTGCAGAGAGACATCAAATCGTTGGTGAACGAAAGAATTGAGATCAGCGAGAAGTTGAGCGGAGTCAAAAGTACCGGTGTGGAGGTCCAGGTGATTTCCCACAAGAGACAACGGAATGCTGTGTGGTTTGGAGGTTCGTTGTTGGCACAGACTGCTGAATTCAAGAGTTACTGTTACACCAAGCAAGACTACGATGAGTATGGACCCAGCATCGTGAGAAACTTCTCGTTGTTCTCTGTGCCATAGGCTATAAAATTACGGTTCACAATTGTACAAGATAGATACGTGGTGTAGACTTTTGAGTAGTGCTATTGATCTTTAGAGCACCTGTGAGTCTCATCACCCACTGCAATGCGAAAAATCCCGAAAAACAGAAAAGAATAGCCACCAATAGGACCTGAATGTTAATAAAGAATTGCATAATCTTCTCACCTCCTTATTGTCGTTTATCAACATTAATCTCTTTTCTTTGCTCTCCATTTCCAAATTTCATTTCCCTACATTCCTCATGCTCTTACATGGCCACACCCTCACATGGTGTCACTCTACCCCAACGAAGCAAACCAAGAAGAGAAAAAAAAGAAGAGAAAAATCAATTATACCGATTCCGAATAATTCCTCTCTGTTCCTAAATTTCCTCATCAATCACCCATATCATATCTGTTCATCCTGATTTGCTAAGGTTCTCTCCACATTTACACCCGTACACCGAGAATACTCATTGTCGATACCAGATAAGGTTGAAAGTTCCTCTAGACATTCTCAACACCATGTCATCCACACAACTCCAGGTGGTCGACGGGGTTGCACTCAACCAGATTTTTGTTGGCTTGAAGCTGGCGAAAGAGGATGAGCGCAACCGTAGCGCCATCGAATTGCGTAACTTCCTCGCATCCATAGCCAGAGACTTAACTCCAGAACAATTCAACCGCTATAACAACGAGATCAACAGAACCATCTTTGATTTGCTCCAGAGTAAAGACACCGTGCAGACTCTCGGAGGAATTGCAGCGTTGAATGCGTTGATCGACTTCGACAGTGGAATCGGAGAGGAAAATGCAACTAAAACAGCCCGATTCTCCAACTACTTGAGCTCGTTGATTCTCTCCAATGACCTTACCATCATGAAGCATGCCACGCGAACTTTGGGTAAGTTGGCCACTCCAGGCGGGACCTTGACCGGTGACTTCGTAGACTTCGAAGCTAAGAAGGCCATCGAGTGGCTTCAGAGTGACAACCGTCAGCACGAAAACAGAAGACATGCAGCTATTCTCATCATCACTGCGTTGGCCGACAATTCTCCGTTGCTTCTTCAGGGCTATATCAACCAAATTCTTGAACACATATGGGTACCTCTTAGAGACTACAAGTTAATCATTCGAACCGACGCTGCTGTCACGCTCCTGAAGTGTATGTCGATCATATACTCAAGAGATGTTGAAGCAAGACGGAAGTGGATTCGTATACTTATTGATCTGGCATCGAACGTGCTTAATGAGAACAATTCCATCGACACAGACTCTAATGCGAACGGCTACTCCTCAAGCTACAACTTGATTTCCAATGCTACCGCCCCTTCAAACGAGGCTATTCATGGTTCCTTATTAGTTTACCGTGAGTTGGTCAAGTATAACGATGACCCGTACATCAAGTCCATGTTTGAAGTCATGTATGAGAATATCACCCTTTACAAGAGCCACCGCCTGTCTGTTATCAGGCAAGAATTGACCAACATATATCCACTCCTCTGCAAAGTGAATCCTGATTTGTTTGTGGAGAAATATTTGCATCGCACCCTCTACTTCTTCTTGTCTCAGTTAAAAAAATACAAGAACCAACACGGCGAGGCTGCTAACGCAGACAAGAGTGCTATTTTACGGAGCATTGGTTTGATTGCATTGGAGGTGGGTAACCAAATGGCGACGTATTTGGATGCCATCTTGGACAATATCAGAGATGGGCTCTCCTACCCGGGAAACTCGACTGTGCAGCTGATTTTGGCTCATGCTGTTACTAATGGAGACACTACGGGTACATCTTTGAACTCTATCTCTACTGCAGCATCCGGATCATCAAAATACAAGGCAATTCGCAAAGATACAGAGCCAGCTATTTTTGACTGCATTGGGAAGCTTTCCATCGCGGTTGGTCCAGCATTAACTAAGCATCTTCAAAGGGACATTCTCGATATGATGTTCAGCAACTGCTCATTATCGACGCATATGCAAGATGTGTTGCAGACCCTCATAACGAATATCCCTTCACTAACTGCTACTATCAACAAGAAATTGCTTAATTTGTTGAGCTTAGTGTTGTCTGGTAAAACATTTCAGCCTCCGGGGTCTCCCTATGGATCGATTAAGATCAACGAAGCGTCCGCCCGTGATTACAGATTGATCATGATTTCCAGAGATACTGGACTCAGCATAAGCAGCATTCTCAATAATCCTGAGGTCTATCAGACACAAGACAATGCCATTATTGTCCAGGCGTTGCAGATGTTGGCATTCTTTGACTTCGAAAACTATCAGCTCAACGAATTTGTCAGATATTGCATTATCAATTACTTGGATAGCAGTAGCCCGAAAATCCGTCTGACTGCTACGTCAACTTCTTGCAAAATCTTCATCAAGGATCCTATTTGCCAGCAGACCAGTGTGAACGCTTTGAACGCCGTCAATGATGTCGTGGAGAAATTACTTTCCATATCGATCACGGATCCAATAGCAGAAATCAGACTCGAAGGTTTAACCTGTCTTGATGAAGCCGGTAACTTTGATCCCCAACTATCACAGTCGGAGAACGTTAAACTGTTGTTCATTGCATTGAACGATGAAGTATTTGCTATCAGAAAAGTGGCTGTGAAAATTTTGGGCAGATTATCATCCATTAATCCAGCATATATCGTTCCCTCTTTGAGAAAAACTTTGATTCAGCTCTTATCTAGGTTGGACTTCGCAAACACAAGTCGGAAAAAGGAAGAAAATGCTGTGATTCTCTCGCTTTTGATTTCCCACTCGAATGAGCTCACTCGCCCATACACAAAACCCATTGTTGAGGCATTGCTCCCTAAAGCAAAAGATTCCAGCTCATCCGTGGCTGCAAGTGCAATCAGTTGTCTTGGAGAGGCTGCAATAGTTGCCGGAGAAGATATGAAGCCGTTCCTTCCAGAATTAATGCCATTAATTTTGGATACATTTCAAGATCAAAGTTCATCTTTGAAGAGAAATGCTGCATTAAAGGCATTGGGCCAGATCGCAAGTTCATCTGGCTATGTCATTCAACCTTTGTTGGACTACCCACAACTCTTAGGTATGTTGGTTGGGATATTAAAACTGGAAAGTTCGGCACATATAAGAAGGGAGACTGTTCGTCTTTTGGGTATTTTAGGTGCATTGGATCCTTACAAACATCGTGAGGTCGAGCAGACCTCCCAGAAAATTCCTGTGGAGCAAAATGCTCCTCCGGTTGATATCGCGCTTCTCATGCAAGGAATGTCTCCTTCTTCTGACGAATACTATCCCACTGTTGCCATTAATAATTTGATGAAAATTTTGAAAGATCCTTCCTTGAGTTCTCATCACAATAAGGTTATTCAAGCTGTGATGTATATTTTCCAAACTCTTGGCTTGCGTTGTGTGTCCTTTCTTCCTCAGATTATTCCTGGAATTATCAATGTGATGCATAATTGCCAACCAAGTATGCTCAAGTTTTACTTGCAACAGTTGGGTGCTCTCATTCTCATTGTCAAACAACATATCCGACCATTCCTCACTGAGATTTTTGGAGTCATCGAAGAATTTTTCAATGCCAGCTCTCATTCCAATATCAGAGTCATCATCATTCACCTCATCGAGTCCATTTCCAGAGCTTTGGAAAGCGAATTTAAGATGTACCTACCAGACGTTTTGCCTATGTTGCTTAACTTAATTGAGGATGATAAATCCCAAGATAGAGAGCCTTCCATACATGTTTTGAGAAGTTTTGTTGTCTTTGGAAATAACATAGAGGAGTATGTTTATGTCATTGCTCCAACAGTGGTTAAGATGTTTGAGGTGGGTCCATTGCTATTGAGAAAAACCGCCATTGAGACTATTGGCAAGCTTTCAAAGAGTGTTGCTCTTAACGATATGTCCTCCAGAATCGTTCATCCATTATTGAGGGTTTTACGCCAAGGCAACGAGGAGTTGTCTGTGTCTGCTATGAACACGTTCTGTTGCTTAGCTCTCAGTTTGAAGAACGATTTTGTTGTATTCATTCCTATTATCAAGAAAGTTTTGATTCAGCAAAAATTTCAATCTGCCATGTTTGACCAAATTGTCACCAAAATGTTAAATGGTGATCCTTTACCTACACACTTGATAATTTACAAGGACTATGAGTTGCATATGACCCATTTTGATGTTCCAGATATTGACATGCCTTCCAAGAAGTTGCCGGTCAATCAGAATGCGCTTAAAGCTGCGTGGGAATCTTCTCTGAGAAACAATACAAAAGAAGATTGGCAAGACTGGATTGCCAGGTTGAGCAAGGAGCTTTTGAAGCAGAGTCCTTCGCATGCAATTAGAGCATGTGCTGGACTTGCTTCCGATTATCACCCTCTCGCCAAGGATTTATTCAACTCAAGTTTTGCATCATGTTGGAGTGAGTTGTATTCTCAACATCAAGAAGAGTTAATCGAATCCTTTTGCATAGCATTATCTTCTCCAAACAATCCTCCGGAGATTCATCAGATTTTGTTGAACTTGGCTGAATTCATGGAACACGATGACAAATCTTTGCCTATTGCGATAACTACTCTTGGTCAGTATGCTCAAAGATGCCACGCATATGCTAAAGCCTTGCATTACAAAGAATTGGAGTTCTACGAAGAGCCAACGACACCAACTATTGAGGCTTTGATCAGTATCAATAACCAATTGCAACAGTCTGATGCTGCTGTGGGTATCTTAAAGCATGCCCAAATGCACCATGACCTTCAATTGAAGGAAACGTGGCATGAGAAACTTCAAAGATGGGACGACGCTTTGAGAGCTTACAATGAGCGTGCAAAACTTGAACCAGATAATATGGAAGTTGTTATGGGTAAAATGAGATGTTTGCATGCTCTCGGAGAGTGGGAACAACTTTCTGAACTTGCCCAAAGCAAATGGAATTCTTCTACCAATGAGATCCAACGAGGTGTTGCGCCTTTGGCAGCAGCAGCAGCTTGGGGATTGGGCCAATGGGATAGAATGGACTCATACATCAAGGTCATGAAGTCCGAATCACCTGATAAAGCATTCTTCAGCGCGATTTTAAGCTTACACAGAAATAACTTTGAGGATGCCTCGAATCATATTTTGAATGCTAGAGACCTTCTTGTTACAGAGATAACTGCATTGGTAAGTGAGAGTTATAATAGAGCATATGGTGTCGTGGTGAGAGTGCAAATGCTTGCAGAGTTGGAGGAAATTATCAAGTATAAATGTTTACCTCAAGGTTCTGAAAAACGTGCATTAATGAGAAAGACTTGGAACACTCGTCTTTTGGGCTGTCAAAGAAATGTTGATATTTGGCAGAGAATGCTTAAGGTGAGAGCACTTGTTATCAAACCTAAGCAGGATATGGAAATGTGGATTAAGTTTGCCAACTTGTGCAGAAAATCAGGAAGGTTCAATTTGGCAGAGAAATCCTTGAATAGTTTGTTGGAAGAAGGTCTGCCCGAGAACCCATCTCGTGCTCCACCCCAAGTCGTCTACGCCCAATTGAAGTACATGTGGGCTAAAGGTCAGAGAAAAGAAGCTCTTCGCCACTTGGTCGATTTCACTACGCGTATGTCACAAGACCTTGGTTTGAATCCAAATGACTTGATCACTCAACCTGTTCCTCTGGATGGTCCTGGAATTCCAAAGCATGTCGAAGAGTACACAAAGCTACTAGCAAGATGCTTCTTAAAACAAGGTGAATGGCAAATTGTTTTAAACACCAATTGGCGTACAGAAACATCTGAGATCATCTTGGGAGCTTACTTATTGGCAACGCATTTTGATGGCAAATGGTATAAGGCCTGGCACAACTGGGCATTAGCCAATTTTGAGGTCATCTCGCTCTACACTCAAGGCAACCGTGCAGACTTACCAAATGTTATGGAGCAGAACGAAGGCTCTGAAAAGCACATCCAACAGCTGCAGATGATTTCTATGGAGGTTGTGCAGCGCCATGTTATTCCATCTATTCAGGGCTTCTTCCACTCTATTGCCTTGTCGAATTCGAATTCTTTGCAGGATACTCTTCGTTTGCTTACGTTGTGGTTCAAGTTTGGTGGAATTTCAGAAGCTGCTCAAGCGATCACTGATGGTTTTAATATGGTCAAAATTGACAACTGGTTGCAAGTTGTACCTCAGTTGATTTCCCGAATCCACCAACCAAACCAGATTGTTAGTAGGTCATTGTTAGGTTTATTGACGGAGCTTGGTAGAGCTCACCCGCAAGCATTGGTTTACCCATTGGCTGTTGCGGTGACCTCTGAATCCGTTGGGAGAAAGAAGGCTGCCTTGTCCATCATAGAAAAGATGAGAATTCACTCACCTACATTGGTTGAGCAGTCTGAATTGGTGAGTCATGAGCTTATCCGTGTCGCTGTTCTTTGGCTTGAACAATGGCACGAAGGATTGGAAGAGGCTTCAAGATTGTTCTTCGGTGATCATAACGCTGAGAAAATGTTTGAGGTTCTTGACCCGTTGCATAAGATGTTGCAAAAGGGTCCTGAAACTGTGAGAGAGGCTTCATTTAACAATGCCTTTGGAAGAGAGCTTGCTGACGCATATGAGTGGGTTTTGAACTACCGCCGAACTAAGGATATCACTAACTTGAACCAAGCTTGGGACGTGTATTATAATGTTTTCCGTAGAATTGGAAGACAATTGAGCCAGTTGCAAAGTTTGGAATTGCTGTATGTATCACCCAAATTGGAGGATGCAAACAATTTAGAGTTAGTTGTCCCAGGAACTTACCAACCTGGGAAGCCAATTGTTAGGATCATGAAGTTTGACCCAACATTTACCATCTATTCTTCCAAACAGCGTCCTAGAAAGTTGAGCTGCAGAGGAAGTGATGGAAAGGAGTATCGTTATCTTTTGAAGGGTCACGAGGATATCAGACAAGATAACTTAGTTATGCAGTTGTTCGGATTGGTTAACACATTTATGTTGAATGACACAGAGTGTTTCAAGAGACACTTGGATATTCAGCAGTTTGCTGCTATCCCATTGTCTCCAAAGGTTGGTTTATTGGGCTGGGTTCCTAATAGTGATACCTTCCATATGTTGATTAAAGAGTATCGTGAGTCAAGAAAAATCTTGTTGAACATTGAACACAGAATTATGTTACAAATGGCACCAGATTATGACAGCTTGACCTTATTGCAGAAGATCGAAGTGTTTACCGCAGCTCTTGATAATACTAGGGGCCAAGATTTGTACAAGGTGTTGTGGCTCAAGTCCAAGTCATCGGAGGCTTGGTTGGATAGAAGAACAACTTACACAAGATCATTGGCGGTTATGTCTATGGTGGGATATATATTGGGATTGGGTGATAGACATCCTTCTAATTTGATGCTTGACTGTATCACAGGAAAGGTTGTCCATATCGATTTCGGTGATTGTTTTGAGGCAGCAATTCTTCGTGAAAAGTATCCTGAGAAGGTTCCATTCCGTCTTACCAGAATGCTTAACTATGCTATGGAGGTCAGTGGAATTGAGGGTTCTTTCCGTATAACTTGTGAGCATGTGATGAGAGTGCTTAGAGACAATACAGAGTCGTTGATGGCAATTTTGGAAGCTTTCGCATATGATCCATTGATTAACTGGGGTTTCGATTTCCCCACTAAGGCACTTGCGGAAGCCACTGGAATCAAGGTTCAGCAGTACAACACTACCGAACTTTTGAAGAAGGGAGAGATTGATGAGTCTGAGGCGGCACGTCTCAACAAGCAAAACGCACTTGAAATCAGGAATGCCCGTGGTGCCCTCGTTCTCAAAAGAATCACCGACAAGTTGACAGGAAATGACATCAAGAGATTGCGTGGATTGGACATCACCACCCAGGTGGATAAGTTGATCCAGCAGGCAACTAGTGTCGAGAACTTGTGCCAGCACTACATTGGATGGTGTGCGTTCTGGTAGTTCCCAGTTATCTAAAAATTATACTATACAATACATGAACGTCCATAGACTATGCAATTTTTTTGGAGGCACTGACAAAACCGATACCCTTGATGGCCACGGTCATGTGGTCGTTGTCACCTTCCTCAGCTCCGTCCTTCAAGAACGCTTCAGTGCCGAAGATGCTCTTGATGTCACGCAAGAACCACACAAACTGCTCGTCGATTTGATTCTTGTGCAAACGCAATCTTCCGACATCCTCCTTTCCAATGGCCATGTATGCTAACGCCAACTTGAGTTGATTTCTTCCCAAACATGTAGACTGAGTCAACTCTTCAAGAAGTTGGTATGCCACCTTCTCACCCAAGTCCTCAGGCAACGAGCCAGCAGCACCGGTCCCTTCGGTGAAAATTCTCCAACCTCTTTTCAGCTCTGCAACCAATGTGACACCAAAACCAGGAGATTTTCCTGAGTTCTCTCCTCTCCACACATCGGCAGTGATGTTGACCTCAATTCCCGTGGGTCTCAAGACGTTTCTAGCACTATCAATGATTCTGTTGACAATAGAAGGTGAAACACGGGTACAGTATGCAACACCACGGATAGCTGACATCTTGGGGGTATCCAAAGCATGAATAGTCAAAGGTTGTGCAATAAGAGAATTGCACAATAGATGCACCTCACCTCCACCCAAAGGAGGAGCACCTCTTTTCAAAATGTGTAATTCCACCTCTCTAACACCAAACTTCTCCATGACAGGAATAAGCCCCCACTTGATAGCCTCCACTCCAGCGTCGCTGGTTTTGTCTGATCCGGTGAGGCCCTTGAACACAATGGAGAACTTCTTCTTGGAAAATGGTGCAAGGAATAGCATAGGTTCTAGAAAGTAACCCACCGGCTTGTCTCCTGAGCAGTTGTGCGTGAGCTGGCCACCAACGATGATTCCAGGCTTATATATGACGGTAGTACCGGTGTATGAGATCTCGATGTGAGAGCCGTTAGTTACGGACTCCAAAAGTCTGAGAAACGAAACCTCGTGGTCTTTGAGACCTGGGTTCATGTCATTGGATCTGATTTTCAGGATCTTGATCTGAGTTCCTGCTAAGGTAGCGAGCACCAAGCGGTAACGGAAGTTTCTAGCTCCCTCAAAGACAATAGGCTTGGACATGAGGAGTAGGTGGTAAGTGAATTTTTCGAGATGAGCATCTGGAGTGTATGTGGAGGAGATGGTGGTATATGTAGATGGAGGATGAGGAAGATGAGGGTTCTTTAAAATGTATGAGACGATGATTTGGATATTAAAAGGTAGTCGTAGATGGTAGTGAATGAATGAGTTGTATATATGTCGGTTTAGATGTCTGCGTGGATGTTGAGGGTGATTTGATGGCTTTCATCTACTACGGGTGAATAGACTGAGAGGAATGTATGGGGCATTTTTAGAAAGACTAGAGAACGGAGAAATGATTTTCGCTATCATTAGTATTCCAAAGAAGAATGCTTGGTTTATGAATTTTTTATCAATTCCTTTATTTTTTTCTTTGATTTTGTGAGGTTTCATTAACCAGCCTTTCTGCGATTCGCAGCCATAATAGTTGTATAAGACGTATGGTCGTGGGACGAAATCATTAAAAACGGGAAACTTCTTTTTCCGTATCCTTGTCAATTAGTACCATCATTTTTATCAGCATATGCTGATTACAGTGTCAAGATGGTTTTATGAAGCAGCTAACATGAGAAGTTGAGTTTGCAAATAAGGTTGCACAACTTTCATTCAATCTACTTGCTTATTCAGGTCGAAAAGTTTCTTTCCGATGTATTTAACTGAGTACTGACAATTGCAAACTTTTGAGATTTTGACAAGCGAAACCTAGAAAATGTAAAGGACATACAAGAAAAACTGGCTTCACCTTCCCTTGCTTTAACTTAAGCACCAGACCCATACCTAACTACGGACACTCACAATAGCTAACTGCGGACACTTGCTGGCACAAATCTGAAAAATACCTGAAACCCAAATACATGGTCACAAATTAATTAACTCGTTCCATCATTCACCATTAATAATAACAATAAATATCAATAAATCTCAAGTTGCCTCGCTGCGAAAATGTATAGGAGACACACTTATCAACACTAATATTCCATACCTTTGTCTACATATCTTAAACAATAAATCACAAACTGAAAGACTCGAAATAAAGCACTATTAATTCCACAATCATGACAGGGGCCAGTCTCTCAATCCCAGCATACTAATGTAACCCCAACCCACCCACTAGATCTACATTGTGTGTTGCGCACGACCACACCTAAAAACATCAACCTCCACTTACCCTCCAACTACTCTCCTTATCCATGTCTCTGCAAAGCGGAACCCCCGTGCTGCCGAAGCGGCCCCGCGAAGAAGACCTGGTCAATGAGTCTAAGCGCATTAAGACAGAGGCCCCAAGCGGCCTTGATGAGTCGCAGTTCGGCGATCTTTTTGACCCGCTTCCATTTGAAACCAAAGATGGTTTCTCATCGGCGGACTTCGCCATCGATGACAATCTTGATTTACCCAACATGCTTGATGCCCCTGATAATGTGGACCTGGCTGTTTCCACTCGACAAAACACTGCCCCTGCCTCCAATGCTGCTGCCACCAGCACCTCTGTACCAGGAGCAGTCTCGCCTGCTCCAGGCAACGGCAACGGAAGGCCAAATACAAATCCAGCATTGCAGGGAGCAGTTCCGCGTGTCAACTCTACCAGCAAACTTCCTGACTACCTACCTACTGGTTCTGGGGCCGGTCTGACTACTCCAAGCTCGACTCAAATGTATCAGTCTATGTCACAGCTGAACTTGGCCACATATCCATACCAGAGGACGTCGATGGCTTCTACTTCTGGAATGCTGGCTCTGAATGTGCCAGGCTCTACAATGCCAGGTGCCTCTGGAACGGGCGTAGTTTATCCTAATCAGTACAGACCACCTATGAACAACGCATACAGACCAGCCACCAACCGGTTTGACCCGAAAAGAACATTCCCTCCAGGCATGTCAGCGCCAAACAACGCTGCAGGAGCAGGTAATAGGCCAGACGATCCTTCTAAGCTCAACGATGCCCTTGCGGCCGCAGGTGTGGATATTCAACGTGAAGAGGAGCTTTTGCTGTCCAATTACAACCGTACAGCGCTAAGTCTTCAGCAGCAGCAGTTGGCAAACAGACAACGCCAAACCTATGGGCCACTCAATGCGTTTTTACATCCCTATCATGTGGCTCTTCTCATGAACAAGGTTGCTAGAGAAAACGGAGTGGTTCAAAATTTCATGGTTGACCCAGAAATGCTAGAATTCATGTCTGCCGCGTGCAAGGAGTGGCTTTCTGATATAGTCACGAAAACCGTGGCATTGTCCCGTCACAGACGGAGAGGCATTCCAGCGTTGAATAAAAACGGTGCTGGAAAACCCAAGACCATACATCCGTCGCAGCGTTCAGAAATCTCGAAAGAGCTTCGTAATTTGGCTCTCAGGCAGAAGGAAGCTGAGGAGCGCCGTGTGCTCAAAAGACTTGCACTTGGGCTTGAAAAATCGGATGAGGTGGCCCCTGAAACGGGAAACAAAGCAGGTGCCGAAGAGACACTACATCGTGCAGCCAATGCTACTGCAGCCATGATGACCATGAACCCAGCACGGAAAAAGTACTCGTGGATGACCAGTGGAGCATCATCAGCTGGAGATGGTGCTAAACTGACTGCCAATAAGGATGGTGGTCCAAAGCAAAGCGCACTTATTTCTACTAGAGGTGACAACGGATTGAGATTCCGAGAGATTAGAACAGGAAATATGATCACTACCAAAGATCTTTTGGGTGTCCTAGAAGAAGATCGTATGGGCACTTCAAAGGCGGTGGTGAAAGGATATGCAAAATTGAAGGATTAGCCATGTATTGTAATGAAGGAGATGACAACATTTGTAGCTTATAGCATCCTGTAGAAGATTCCTTGATCGCTTATTATCTACAAATATATAGAGATGTGGATGTTTCTCGCTGGTACTGAATGTTTGCTGAATTCCTGTTGAATATCTGATCTTTCTTATCTGTGGACTTGTGCGAATGGTTGCAAAATCTCATTCATTGCTATCCTCACCTCATGAGTAATAAATACAACACATTGAAAGACGGTCCAAGGCTCCCCAAGCTGGCTGCTCGAAGCAGACACAATTACCAGATTTCAAGAGTGAGTAAGGCTGATCTTCTCAGACAACCAAATCGGCGGCCACCATCTACCCCAGCACCAAATCCTGATATTCCTCTTGATCCCGAATCACATCTAAATGTTTCTAATTCCAGTTCGTCACAATGTCTCAACAATCCAGCTGTACTTCCCGTCATTGGCTTCCATGAACTTATAGAATGGGTGCCCACTGGCTATGAGACCTCTTCGAAGGAGGAAACTACATTTGTATCTCTGGCCACAGACATCCCACCTGAAAATATAACCCAAGATACTTCTGAGAACTCACTACATCAATATTCTCCCATGCCTATTCCACCTCGAGTACCTGAAGATCGGGAATTTTCTCAAAAGATTACTCATCAGCCAACGAGAATTAATAGTCAGAGTGATTCAAATTTGAGTACTTCAAATTCTCATTCTGCTTCAAATGTGCAGCCAGAATCTCCAATTCAGCTAGCTCTTGACTCTCACCAGCCAGCTCCTTCACAACAAGAAACAGAGATTTATCGGGTATTACCTGATGGTAACTTACAAATCCTCAGGGCTCCTAAGGCACCCCAACAGCCACAATTGTGTTCTCTTCAAATTGAAAACGAAGATTACCATCCTATATTCTACTTCAGAAACGAACATGGGAATCTTCAACCAATAAACCCGGGTCTTGATGGTCCCCTTTATCATTTTACAAACCTCTATGCACATTACGCTAAAGAGGGACGTTGGTACCGAGTAGCGTTCCTTCCGGAGCAAGAACTCTAACTAGAATCTTGTGGTTGAACTGTAATTTATGCTCAGGAAAACTCCGTGTTCACTTCGGTATTCAAAGGTATCGCTCGATATAATTAGTGTTAATAGTATAATAATTAGCATAAAATCGAATCGTCATAAATATCTGTGATAATTATCCAAGTCTGGAACAATGGAAATTGCATGTATCTGTTTGAATGGCTGCGAATGGCTGCGAATTAGTCGCAAGACCACAATTCGCTATTGTTACAATGATACCCAAAAGTAGACTGTTTGACAGTGGAAAGAGAGGTCCGATCTTCAGAAATGCAACTTTTAGAAGTACTCCCCGAATGTTGGCAAGAAATAGAAATCGAAATGGTCCAGGGCCCCCTCAGGATGTCCACCACATGACAGGCACACCTCGAAGTCCCCATGCTGAACAGGCAAATCACGATTCTGATTCGCCCCTAGTCAACAGATTGTAAACCAATCTGTATATTAATGGCTTCAATTTTGAAATTCATATGACAACAGCCTAGAGAGCAATGACTCGAATAGGCAGAACACTGATGATAGCCTTAGCCAAGTACAACCAGATTCACGAGCTGTTCAAGGAAGTGAAAGCAAAAAAGGACAGGGAAACACCGTTTTGTATTTCGACTATATCTACCATTTGAATAGAGACTCGTGGGTGGGTTCTCTTCATCGTTTCGATCCATTATCTTTTTCGGAGCTTCAAGGTTTGGGTCATACATCTCACGAGTACATGCGGGATCCTAATGAAGGATCTTCCGAAGAAGAGAGTAACAAAGAGAAGGATTAACTGACCTAGCAAATGAGCTGGCTCAACAAAATTGAGAAAATTGAATTGATCTATCAAAATTGAGATAGATGAACTGACCCAGCGTCATCAGCAAGGATGGAGGGTAATTGAAGTGGTTTGCACTTCTATATTTAAAGTTTCAAAACTCACGGATCCATGAAAATAATTCTTGAAATCATCATTCTATTCAAATCTTTGAACTTTCAAGTACCTATGGGTTCATCTAAAGTGGCCATGAATGACTATTCATTCACCATTACTCACTACAAAGCTAAAGCACAGTATAAGAACAAGAAAAAAGGATCACAACAATAATTCGAATTTTATCATCAATAAGGATAAATTATAATTTTATATATACTTTCTCGATCAATGCCTCTGTTCTCTTTTTTTTTTTTTTGGCTCCATTCTCCTCCACCTTTCCTCCATACCATCTCTACTGCACACACACACTTGTTTACATTGAAATCAATACTACTATCTTCTAATGGATTTCGTCCTATCCACCTATTACAACGCGTTTGATGTCGATAACGACTATGATATAGACTCAAGTTCTATAGAGCAAAAAATTGACGCCGTGACTAACGCCTTGGCCCACAGCCCAGAGGCCATACTTAACCCAGAGGTGCTAGAAGAATCGATTGATATCATCCATGGATTCAGCCAACTAGAAGACAAACCCAAGAAACTTGCAGCATTCTTGGTTTCTTCATCCTTCAATAATGCCTGCCACCAATGTATTCTCACTATGGACCTGGGAGATTTCATAGACATGGCTGATAACCTCAAGAATCAACTAGAAAGATATGGGTATTTGATGTTTGTATTGCTCAGTTTTTTGGGCAAAGAGGAAATTCAAGTAAGCACCAGACAGAAGCTGTCATCGGTGAAATGGAAAAACAACTGTACTCAGGTGGAAGACGCCTTGGATGCTGTGGCTGCTTGTATGAAGATCGATCTCTCCAAGTTGTTTGTTACCACGCCTGAGCGGACCCTGTACCTCGATATGTTCATCAGACCCATTTTTAGACTCATGGAGTCTCCAGATCGCATGAAACTGTTGCCTATAAAGACCCTAATGTTTCGTAATCTTGCGTTCGCTGTTACCAAACACGGAATGGGTATTATCGTGCAAAACGCCGTCATCCAGTCCTTGACCTACTACATACACTTGCCACCATATATGGCGGAACTCATGCATATTCTCAGCAAGCAGTATGACCATATAACGTTGACTGAAGACCTTCTTCGAGAGATCAGTCAATTGGAATTTAATGCCAACGATACAAATGGACCCAAGGCGGTTTCTGAGTTTCTCATCAAGCTTTCAGAGCTCAGCCCGCGTCTTATCTTGAAGCAGATGTCTTCCACATCCCAGCTCTTGGATAACAGTAATCAATCATTGAGATGTTCGGTGGTTGAAACTTGTGGAAACATCGTGGTCGACATTTTGAAATCTGAGTCCGAAGATCCGGATGGCGAAGACGAGCACTCTGCAAACCGAACGCTGCAAGTTGATGGACTCTTGAATTTGCTTGAAGAGAGATTTCTGGATCAGAATCCGTTTGTCCGGACAAAAGCAATCCAGGCAATGGTGAAGATATGTTCCTTACCAGTTCGCATACCCAAACGTCGTCAATCTGTGATGCTATATGCTGTTAGATCATTGGCGGACAGAAGTACCTTGGTTAGAAGGAACGCTATCAAGTTGATGTACAAGTTGTTATTAACGCATCCTTTTTCTGCAGCTCATGGAACGCAATTAGAGTATAAAGTGTGGAAGAAGCGGTTGGACGATGCTGAAGCAGATCTCAATAAGTACTTGCCTAAGGTGGTCCATAAGATGGACCATAAGGGGATTCAAGACAACGAAAAAGGGTCAGAAGAGCTTAATACTATCGAAGAAACTGATAAGATGGATGTTGAAGAGGAGAAAGAAGACAATACTGGCTCCGATGACTCTGATTCGGAAATAGACCACGACGAATTGAACGAATCTATGATGGAACAAGAAAGACAGCTCCCAGAGACGGAGGTCCTTGTTAGAGCCAAACTCACGGTCCAATATTACGAAGATGCCATTGAGTTCATCGAAGCTGTCCAACAGGGAACCAAGGTAACATCCACTCTCCTTTTCTCAAAGAATAGAAATGAAGTATTGGAATCGATGGATTTTTTGGTGCTTGCAGATGCATATGGTATCGAAAATGCCAGTGAAGGTATCCGTAAAATGCTTCACTTAGTGTGGATGAAAGGTTCTTCCGATGAGGGTAAGTCAATTTCTTCTCACCTCATTGACTGTTACAAGGACCTCTTCTTGACTGCGCCCAAGAATGCGTCTGCAAATCAGACAGCAGTCTTGTTTGCGAAGAACTTGATTGGCTTGACTGTATCAGCTTCAGTGGCGGACCTTGCATCTCTTGAGAAACTCTTGTGTTTGATGTATCAAGCTCGATACATTCACACCGAGGTTGTCAAGGTATTATGGCTGATTTACAATAAGGCTGGGTCTGAGGATTCAGACTATCCCAAAAACTATATTCACGGAGCAATCATCATTCTTGGAATGTTATCTCTGGCTGAGAACAGCATTGTTCAAATGGGTGTTGAATCGTTGTTAAATGTCGGTCTCGGAGATGTTGGAAAAGAGGACTTGGAGCTCTGTAAATACTCTTGCTCGACTTTAGCAAAGATCTCTACTGCAGATCTGAAGTCGGCTACAACTTTTAAGTTTCCCACCGATGACCCAGCTATAAAGGGTTTGCAGGATGCATTATTGTTGTTCACTGATAAACCAGAATGGTATGGGGTTGCCGAGCAAGCTGTTTCAGCAATTTTTATGGTTTCTGCTGATCCCGAAGAAGTTTGCTCGCAAGTTATCAAAGACAAGGTGAAACAAGTCTTCGGAGGAGATCTTTCACAAGATTCCCAGGTGGTGGCTCTTTCTCAATTATTATTCGTTGTTGGACATGTAGCTATCAAGACCATTGAACATCTTGAGAAGCTTGAAGCACTTTTTAAGAAGCGAAAACACGAAAATGAGGCCAAGAAGTCCAAAGCAAAAGAAGACGGGGATGAAAACGAATTAGAGATGATTGGAGGAACCTCTGAGGATGATTTCACTGATGCTGTCATATATATCAAAGAGCGGGAGCTTCTTTTCGGAGAGAAGTCACTTCTCGCTCGCTTTGGTCCCTTGGCTAAAGAGATCTGTTCAGACACCAAAGCATACTCTAACGAAATTCTTCAACGGTCTGCCACCCTTTGTCTAGGTAAGTTGATGTGTGTTTCGTCGAAGTTCTGTGAAGACAACTTACCTCTTTTGATCACCATTATGGAGAAATCACCAGATCCAGTTATCCGAAGCAACTGCGTTCTTGGACTAGGTGATATGGCAGTGTGCTTTAACAATCTTGTGGATGAAAACACTGATTTCCTTTATCGTCGACTTACTGATGACAACATCATGGTTCAAAGGACTTGTTTAATGACAGTTACGTTCTTAATTTTGGCTGGTCAGGTGAAGGTTAAGGGCCAGCTCTCCTCCATGGCCAAGTGTTTGGAGAATCCAGACCAAAGTATCAGCGATATGTGCAGATTGTTCTTCACTGAATTGGCTACTAAGGACAATGCCATCTACAATGGATTCATCGACATTTTTAGTGGATTGTCTCATGATAAGACGCTCTCGAAGGAGTCGATGAAAAGGATTATCAAGTTCTTGGTTGGATTTATTGAGAAAGAGAAACACCAGAAGCAGCTTGCTGATAAATTATTGGTTCGTTTGATGAAGTGCCAGACGGAATCACAATGGGAGGACGTGGCTTATGTATTGAGCACTATACCTTATAAGAATGATAGCATCAGCCAGGCTTTAGAGGGTGGTTACAAGATGGTACTGGCCAGAGATTAAATAGATAAACTTATTTCAGGTATGTTGCTGTTGCGTAGCCTTATGCACCATAATAGTATGTTTATCAAGGCATCACAATCGCATCAATTGGCTCTGTTTGAAACGTCATGATTCAAATGAAAATCAATAAATCATGTCAACCGAATAGTACGTCATGCCACTCAACCCAAAATTATTTTTTTTTTGACCTTTCCTTCATATCAGATCACAGTAGTTACCTCTTGGCCTACAATTGTAAGAATACTGTATCTAAATATGGCAAACACATAGTTAAGTGAGCATGCATTGTAAGTTGGGGAAGGAATAGCCAGTCCATATATTGACGCCGCCGACCCTCGAATTCAGGAACCATCATAATGATTTCAAAAATCCAGGAAGGGATCTCCTTCCTTCTGGCTCTGGCCGGCATGGACGAGGCCAGTTTCAAAATTTTGCTATGTTCCTTATTATCTTTCCCATTCAACGTCGTCTTCAAGAGATTGCCTGACCAAAGGTATACGTTGAAGAATGTTTACGTGGTGTCAGTATCTGCTTTTTATGTTTTCGCCATCTTGAACCTTACCACAGGCTTGGGCACTTTGCTCATATCCTCGGGTGGTTGCTACTTCATCACCAGATACATTAGAACGAGTCAGATGCCTTGGATCAACTTTTTGTTCTTGATTGTCCACTTGGCGTACAGCCATATCCACGCACAATTCTTCAACGTTTATGACCCGACAGTAATTGACATCACTGGAGCACAGATGGTTTTGGTGATGAAGCTTTCTGCCTTTGGATGGAATGTACATGACGGAAAACATAAACTGGCATTGACCGAGTACACGAAGTCTCGAGCAATCAACAAACATCCCAATATCTTACCATTCTTGGGTTATGTGTTTTTCTACCCTTCGTTGTTAACCGGTCCTGCGTTCGACTTCGTGGACTACGACAAGTTTATCCACTCTACGCTATTCGATGATGTGCCAGAAGACAAGCGTCCAGGAAAGCGCAAGAGAAGAATTCCACGTAGTGGTAAGCAGGCGCTCAGCAAGGTGCTCCAGGGATTCTTTTGGGCATTTTTGTATCTTCAAGCTCCCAAATATGTCAGTCTCGACTACGTTCTTGGAGGAAAGTTTGTTACGGAGCACAGCTTCTTGTACAGAATCTTCTACTTGTGGATTTTGGGTATAAACCACAGATTGAAGTACTATACGATTTGGCTTATTGCTGAGGGTTCGTGTATCTTGTGTGGAATTGGTTATAATGGATATGATGCGGCCACCGGCACCTTCAGATGGGATAGAGTGCAGAACATCGACCCATGGAGATTTGAGACCAGTCAGAATGTTCACACGAGTCTTGAGGCCTGGAACATGAACACCAACAAGTGGTTAAAGCATTATGTTTACTTGAGAGTTGCAAAGAAGGGCAAGAAGCCAGGATTCAAGAGCACCCTATTCACCTTCGCCACGAGTGCCTTCTGGCATGGCACGAGACCAGGATACTACTTGACATTTGTGTTGGGAGCATTCATGCAAACCATTGGAAAAATTTACAGACGTAACTTCCGTCCAATCTTCCTACAGGCCGATGGAAAGACTCCAAAATCCACCAAAGTTTTCTACGACATTGTGTGCTTCTTTGTCACTCAGCTCACGTTCGGATTTGCATGTCAGCCATTTGTGATTCTCGACTTCCAGAAGTCGCTCTACTGTTGGTGGACCGTGGACATGTACATTCCAATTGGGATTGCCGTCTCGCTTTTCTTGTTCAGAGGTCCTTTTGCCAAACAAGTTACTGGCTTCTTCAGGTCGTTGGCTCCAAAGAAACCTGTGGAGACAAAGCCTACGGAATTATTGCCCCACGAGGTTGCTATGGTTGAGCTGGCTGTTGAGAAAGCCTTGCAAGAGGAATACGAAGTGCCCACTTTGGGTCTTCCACCTATCGATGTTATTGAGCAGGCTAGCAGAGAAGAGTTTGAGTCCGACATGAAGGAATTTGCTGAAGCATGGCAGTCATTCCGTACGAGGAGAGGGTCTCTTGGTAACAATGATTTGGACGGCTTGAAGGACGCATACAATAATTTCACAGGAGAGATCAACGAAATCTTCCAGTCCAAGAAGCAGGAGTACCAGAAGAACAATTCTAAACAGGGGGCCCAGGATATCAAACCTAAAGTGGAATAATTCCAGTATTTTTGGCTTGCAGATGCCCTTTTCTACGACGAGAAGATTAGTTCTATTTCAACTTATGCGATTTACTATGCCAAACTTGAATATCTCTACTTTTGTCAACCATACAGCCTCCGAAGGTGTCTATTAGTGTACCTTTGAGTTGTGGAAGCATGTGAGATTCTGTCAAACGTCAACTTTCTAAGTAATTCAACTTGTTCATTTTCATCATTTTTCCCTATGTCTTCAACTTTCACATTTTTTCATTTGCTACAGCCCATCAACCATTGTTTCAACAATGGTTTATCTATGACTTCTTTTTCTCACGGAATCATTTTCAACTTATGTTATAACTTTGCATTTTTTTCCCAACTTTTCCACGAACTTCCAACACAAATCGTAAATCGTCATCAGATGGGCGATTTAGGCAGAGCTCATAATTCCCACTAACTGTTTAATGGCTGTTAAAACAGCAATCAAGAGCCCTTCGCGTTGGCAATCCGCCATACAAATTAACCATATAAGACTCTAGAATTTCCATCACCTGATTGGGAATCACATACACATCTTCATCATGCTTACCACGACAAGATGGAGACTTTTAGCGACAAGATCGCTAATGGCAATGCGTTTTAATTCTACCACTGCTACCAAGCCTCCCACGGGAATCGTCTTTATGAATATGGGAGGACCTAACAAGACTAGTGAAACTTACGATTTTTTGTATCGTTTGTTCTCCGATAAGGACTTGATCCCGTTGGGACCTTTCCAGAATTTGTTGGCCAAGTTCATTGCCAAGCGACGTACGCCATCCATTGAAGAAAGATACGACGAAATTGGAGGAGGCTCTCCAATCAGAAAGTGGCTGGAGTACCAATGTGGGGAAGTATGCAAAATTTTGGACAAGATCAGTCCCGACACGGCCCCACACAAGCCCTACGTTGCTTTTAGATATGCTAAACCGCTTACTGAAGATGTGTTGGTAGAAATGAAGGCCGATGGTGTCACTCGTGCTGTGGCCGTTTCTCAGTACCCACAGTTCTCCAACTCGACTTCTGCCTCTTCAATTCACGAGTTGTACCGTCAAACCCAGGAGTTGGACCCAGAGAGAAGTATTGAATGGTCATTTATTGACAGATGGCCCAAGGACAAGTGCTTGATCAACCCATTTGCTAAGCATATCTTAGAGAAGTTGCAGGAGTTCCCTGCTGAGGACAGAGACAAGGTTGTCATCTTGTTCTCTGCTCACTCTTTGCCCATGGAGATTGTCAACAGAGGAGACTCTTACCCAGCTGAAGTCGCAGCCTCTGTGTACGCCGTGATGGAGAAATTGAACTTCTGTAACCCTTACCGTCTTGTCTGGCAGTCGAAGGTTGGTCCTAAGCCTTGGTTGGGTGGCCAAACCGCCAAGATCGTGGCCAAATTGGAGTTGAATGAGAATGTGAAGGGTTTGATTTTGGTTCCTATTGCTTTCACCTCTGACCACATTGAGACATTGCACGAACTTGACATCGAGCTTCTTGAGGATTCCAAAAACAAGGACATCATCAAGCGTGCTGCCTCATTGAATGACAATGCGGAGTTCATTGATGGAATGGCTGAGTTGGTCAAAGCTCACCTTGAGTCTGGCGAGCCCTACTCCAAGCAACTTGAATTGGACTGGGAATTGAGCAAGGAATTCACCACCAAAACTTTCAACCATCCAAGCGAGATGTTTGGAAAGGTTGCAAAGACTGAGCTTTAAGAATAATTTAGAAGAGGCCAGATGATGATGCCGTCTAAAATGCAGCGAGTTCGTTGGTAGAGTTGAGGCCATGAGAGTCTAGTTGCAGTACATAAAGAAACTCAACACATATCCTGAAGTACCGTAGCTTTCACCTATGATATTGCGCCTCTTAAGCCCCTTCGATGTTTCTTACAAGTTGTACTTGGATTACACGTGCTGATTTCATTCTAGTTATAATACAGTCTAATCAGAGTCTTCATCTTCGTCGAATAGATCTAAGTCCAAGGCAGCTGGCGTAGCCTCTTTTGGAGCCAGTGCAGCGTTTTCAACTGGTTTAGTGGGTCTTTCCTCGTAATGAGGCAGTTCCTCTTTAGCATCCTCCATCTCCACATCTTCAGGCTCTGACTTCTCGCCAATTTCTGCCCGAATCAACTCGTCCGGCTTCAAAGACGCCATAGCCAACATTCCACGCCGCAAAGCATCCTCCGCAGGCCACACGTAGTTGTTTGGGTGGATCATCTGCGACATTACAGTAGGTGGAGCCTTGGAGAACTTGGCGAGCTTCATAGCATAGTTGAGCAATCCCTGGACACTGACCTCAATGGGGTCCTTCTGTGTGGACTTTGCAGGGAGTCTCGGAAGCTTTTTTAAGTCGGCACGGCACGATATCAACTCTTTGAGGATATGTTTCGACTCTGTATCTAGCGTGGAGTTTTGTGTCTTAAGCAGGTCGATCTGGGTCCCAAGCACCTGGTGATGTTTGAGAACATCAAGCTCTTTGGATATGTTGTTGGAAATCGAGATCAAAGAATCCACTTTGGCAGCAATCTCTTCTTCTTTGAATGAAGACACCAACAGACTGAGATCGTTAAACGTCGTCTCGAAGTCACGAAGACTGACCACAATGGGCAAGTTTTCAAACCGATCAAGGTCCTCTTTAGTATTGATCTTCGACCGGATGTTAGTCAACGATACCGGTAGGTTTCTAGTGGGATTTAGCGAGCTGGTAACATATGATGGAGTTCCAGGTCGAGACGTGGGTCGACTGGCATTGTTCAACCCATTGAGCTGGTTTAGCCGGGTGGACAGGCCGACACGAGAGACTGGTACAGAAATGAACGACTGGTCTTTGTGTGGAAGCATGCGGATCTGTGGTTAGATTAGTGTGTTGGTGTTGAGAATTACTTCGCGACTGTAGAGTATAGAAGTTGAAATGGGTGTATTAGACTTGATGGGTGACTGAAAAGAAGTACAGAGATTTGAAGGTACAATTTGTTATTTTTATTAATATATTATACAATAATATTTTGCTGCAATTTACGAGTTTGTTCGTCCACAGCTTTCATTGGTATGAAGCGTAACGTCTTTGATTATGAGTCTTCAGATGAAGAAGAGCCTGAGGTTAAGAAAACAAAGAAGTTGGTGATCAGACCAGAAATGGGTTCGAAAACGGAATCCTTAGGTTCAAATCTTCCTTTCCAAAAAGATAAATCTAACTTTGAGAGGGATTGTGAAGATTTTAGTTCAGAGTCAGATGTAGACTACATGAGTATGGAGCTACGAGATGAACTCGGTTCGAGGCCATCGGGACCGCCGAAAAAGGCATCTGTCAATATACCAATGACCAACTCGATTGGGTTGAAGATGATGGAGAGAATGGGCTTCAAATTGGGCGACACTTTGGGTGCTCAAAATTCAGCCATCACAGAGCCTATAGCGATCAAAGTCAAGATGGACCGGAAAGGTATTGGAGCTACGAGAATGCCGGATTCAGTGGCATATCAGCATGACGAATATCGACTGACTGCAAAGGATAGGCATGTTGAGGCGAAAAACAAGAAGTACTTGGTGCAACTACAGAGGTTTTGTTTTCATGAAAGTGGAGATGATGTTTCTATTTCGGAAGGAATGGACGTGGAGGAGGTGAACCTGTTGTGGCGGAAGTGTGCACGAGAGATGCTAGCCAGCACTGAGGGTCGCAAGTTGCTCTTTGGAGAAAAGCAGGTGGATCTTGAAGCGGAAAGTAAAGGGTGTCATGAAAGAGGAGTTCAAGCTACTCATCAAGGTTCCAATCATCAAGAGAGACGAAGAGATCAGGCACAGCGAAAAGACCAAGTGGAACTTGTCAAAGAAGACGAACAAGCACATCAAGATGAACATTGTGTGACTGACAGTAAAGAACTGGATACTCCGTTACCGGAATCTCTCTTCAATTCCCTCTCCATCACAGAACAACTTCACAGACTTATACCATACACCCGTGATACCTTCTTCTACTGCCCGTATTGCAGTGTTCAATACAAGAACAAGGAAGATATGCAAAATGGGTGTCCCGGTCCATATGAGAATGACCACGCAGAGTTGCTATGACAGTGGCAGTGGAAGCAACTCGACTAAAAAGCCTCTTCCAAGAATCTCTCGCGCTCTCTCCTCTTCAATTCAGTCCGCTTATTTATTTGTTCAACGGAAACAATCTCGCTTTTGTCGATGAATTCGAGTCCTGCTATCTCCTCCTTACTAAGATCCTCAAATACAACATTATTTGGAAGAACCCCGTACAAAGGTGGTGCTTTCTCTGCTGCAGTATATTTAGAGCTCTTTTCAGCAGGCGCAAACCGCACTTTCCCGTTTTCTACTACCTCCTCTCTGCCCCATCGGAGCGTCAAGTTGCACCCATTAATGATAAATCCATGCATGAACAAAAGTGCCCGCTCAGCAGAGCCTCGAAGGTAATACTTTATATATGCGGTATGTTTAGCGTAGTTCACTCGGCAGTAGATAATATTGCCAAACGAGAGAAAATGTGCTATAAGGTCTTCTCTGGTAATCGAGGTGTTGATACCTCGGATACTGATGACTGTATTATACTTATCAGTGAATACTGTAAGTGGTGGTTGTTTTTGTGCAATGACAACAGCAGGGGCTGCTACCGTCGTCTCTTTTCCTCGCTTCAAAGGTCCCGAAGCATCCAGGTTGCCGCCACTGGCAACTCCCACTCTAATTGGTCTTTCACCAATGATAACCCCATTCATGTCTCGAAGAGCACTTTGCTGGGCATCTTCGGAGAAAAATCTCACAAATCCAAACCCCTTAGATACACCTGTTGTGGGGTCCGCCATTATTTTCACTTGTTTGACTGCACCAGGATACTCTTTGCTGAAACGAGCATAAAGAGTTGGTTCCGTGACATCCTGGCCCAAATCTCCTACGAAAACAGAAAATTCAGCGGAGTTTTTCGCTCCAGTAGGACCCGCTCCCTGTCTTGGAGAGCGTGAATCTCCATGAGAGCCTCCAGAGGCCCAATTGAGCTTAAACGTTCGAGAACTTCCGGGCACTTGCATTCTGTTCTTTTGGATGGCACTGGCCACACCCTGCTGTGAGGAAAACGTCACAAAACAGTATTGAGGCTTTCCCATCTTGTCTCGTATAAGCTTTACGGAAACAGGGTTCTCCCCTACTTGGGCCCATATGTCCATGATGACTTGTTCTGTCCATTGAGGATCTAGATCACCCTGCCAAAGCTGATGCTCCGACTGAGTTTGTGAGTAGACCTGATGGTAGGCATTATTCGAGGGTTTCTGCTGATACCGACTCTGGGAAGCTTGGCTTCCATAATGTTGACTATGTTGGCCCTGTTGATGAGAGTTTGATCTGTATGAGGACGAGTCGTTTCTGGTGTTACGGGTATTTCCGTAGCTCAGCCCGTAGTTGGTTTGGTTGTAGTTTCGGTTCCGGTTATTTCCGGGCCGGTACAGGTCTCCACCTTGTCTGTAGCCACCGCCGTAATGGGACATAGAGAAGATGAGTTGGTGAGAATGCAGGAAAGTGTTGATGTAGTAATAGTAGTAGAATTCTCAGAGTGAATATTTACGAGTATGGACAATTCGAGGAGAATGATAGCGTTACCGGGTATTTCTTTGGGGGATGAGATTTTTGAATTGGAGATGGAGGATTGTAAGCAATTGTTTTAAACTCAAGCATTACACCTACAGGGCAAGTACTAATTGATGAATACTGATGATTGAAAGGGAACTTGATGAGCAAAAGAAGAGAATTTGAAGAAATGTAAAGTAAATTTAAGAGAAATAAAGAAGGGATTGGAATTTACTGTCAATTGACCTGTCAAGTTTCTAGATGGTCAATTTGATAGTTTATTGACCCTTTGGTAACTGTTGAGATTCATGGTACTTCTTGCACTTTTACTCAACACGTACGTCACTACAACAAAATCATGGAATTTATCTGGAGCCACCCTATTCAATAGCATCGGTTTTCAACTTTTTATTAACATCCTTTATTTGTCTCCATCAATTACCTTTTCTTTCTCTATTCAACGCATCATCATGTCATTCGCACCCATCCACACCATCAATAATCCCCAAAACCCTCCATGATTTCCATTTCTGTACTTCACAAACATCTTAAAATTACTTCTAAATCCTGGATAATTTCCTCTTTGCTTCAATTTCTTTCTCTTCTCCAGCACTAATTATCTCCAACCTGCACGTAATCACAAACTACACCCAATGAAAACTTGAGAAAATACCATTAACAACTTCACGATGTTTTCCAGAATCAACACCCGTGCGGCCTTGCGTGTCGCCAGAAGATTCCAATCACATGCTGCTGCTGTGGAGGAGAAGGCTGCTCCCTTCAACAACAAATACAACTTCAACATAGACCCTCCTCCAGTGCACCAGTACTGGAACATCAGGAACGCATCTGTTCTCTTTGCATTTGTGCCACTTTACATCGCTGTCGGGTACTTGGGTAAGTACACTGGTTCCGAGTTGAGTGGATTTGAGGGCTTGTTGGAGTTTGCAGACCTGGAGAAGTCTCCATTGAAGGAGCTCAAGTTTGGAGAGGCCCAGAAGTAAGACAGCATCAATACATCAATATAAGAAAAGTTAGATCGGTGTAGAAATGGGAAACTTAGAGAGGAGGAGAGAAGAAGCCGAGGAAAGTGACGAAATGAGAGAATGGGATGAAGTTCATAGACAGTGAATCTGAGTATAAGCTGAGAGTGTTCTTCAAGAAATTAGATGAATATTGGAAAGAAAGAATCTGCCGAATGTGAAAGACATACTTCTCTTCATACATTCATAGTTGGACTTGATCATGCTTGAAGGATTTATACTGATTCAGGCTCAATTCTGGATATGGGTGTATCTTACAGAATTGTTGAATAGTACATCTCTATGGGTATATCACCAGAAACACAATTTGTAACGTGAAATCCAATACCTTTCTGGCTTATTATGGCGAGCTTTTACTTTTTCCAAAAGAAAGTTACTCCAAAGCTTTGCAATTGTCTATGTCCTTTCTCTATACTAGTACCTACCCTCCTGTATATACATGGTTGTCTCCATCTACTTCTCCCAAGCCAAATGTCCAAAAACAAAACAAAAATAATCCGCCCTTACGTGAAAAAAAAATGTTAACTAGCCATAATAGTACATCTTTCCTCTTCTTATGCTAGTTTCTAATCTCTTTGCATCATTCCTCTTCACCAACCGAAAACTCCAGTAGTCGTGTCCTGCACGATTATATCCACGAGATACCATTGGGCAAAAAACCTCACTAACAAATCTATCCAACCTACTCACCATGTTGTCCAGATTAGGTTTGAGAGCCACGCGGGTGCCCCGCAGTGCCTTCCGGTCCTTAACCACCAAGACCACCATCACTGACCAGTCAGACGGCAGAGTTATCACTTTGACCGACCCAAAACACCCAGAACTCGCAGACTACCCTAACCCAAAGCCAGAGTTGGCCCAGAACAGAGACCCATACAAGAAGTACGACTTCCAGCAGTTGAGAAGAAACAAAAACGAGCCGCTCAACATAGACGATGACTTGTACGACATGTGGTCGCCTGACTACTTCCAATTTGTCTCCGACAAGACCGCTTTGAAGCACAATGCTATATTCTTCTCCATTGTCCTTGGTTTTGGTGCTGCCATCTACTTCTTGCAGCTCAACCCAGAGAAGCCTGCAATGCCTCGTTCTTTCCCATACAATGGTTTGGCCAAGGATTTGGGTTCTGGCCGTGAGGAGACAGACTACTTCTACAAGGTGAAGAGTGATGCTGATGCTGATGCTGCCGGCATTTTGGCAGCTGATCCAGACATCGCCACGCAGAAGGCTGCGTACGAGCAGGCCAACGCCGACTTCATCAAGGCATAAAGGTTTATAGTATATTCGCATTAGAAAGAGAGACGTGTAGGAGGGACAAGCCGTACTGAAGAATTGTTAAACCTGTTAATTTGAATCCTTTTGGATCTTGTGCTGAGGTTAGTAATCTGGCTATGGTTTTGGTTCTGGTTTCATTTTTGAATCTGGCTTTGGTTTGGATTGTGACCTTGTTCAAGTTCAGCTTTATTTCAGATCAGTGCAAGTCAGTGTATAGTTCTGGTACTATGCTGAAGGGGTCTAGTTTCTATCCCAAGTTCTCATTTCTTTTTCTCGAGTAATCAAAAATCTTTTGTTTAATCAAATCAACTTCAGCTTTATAGTCTATGAAGATTCTCATACTACGGGGAAGTATTGTCGAATATGGAATTTTAATGTATTCGAGCACTCTTAGAAGTCAATACTGCTGATATGACCTTCAACTCTCTCTTAAGTCCAAATTGCTATGGATTTTATTGCAGGTTGAATATCCGACCTCCACCAGAGCAGCATTCGATCATCACTCAATCTCAATGATAATGAATCTCATATTCGAAATCAGTATTTACATACGCTTAGTCTCTAATTCTCTCGTAGTCTCGAATTGCTTTCCTATGCTTCAAAATTCCTTACTCTAATTCAAACCTGTTTCGTTCCTTTATTTAAAGCACCCATTTTCCCTTTCACTATTTATATCACTCTTCACCATGTCTCGTGTCGCATATACAACCCCAAGTAGTAACTCATAAAACATTCATTGGAAACATGTAATCGAGAAAAAGAATTGAAAGCACAATTTCTACTACTCAAATTAGTCCAAAATCAAACTTTAATGGCCCCTCCCAGACTTAAATTTTCCCACTAAAATTCAATTCCCCATTCCTCCAGCCTAAACCAGCTTCCTGCACCTAGTATGCCACAAATCTTTCACCATAAACACTTCTCCAATCATTCAAATCTAAAGATATTCCCATTACATCTCCCTGTGCGTTGAAAATGACCAGCGCCCACGCGTCCACAGCTTCTGGCAGCCCGCATGACGCCGATGCTGCCTCCCGAAAACGCAAATCTAGAAGTTCGCCAGTGGATTATTCATCTCAAATGGGAAAGTCTGGTGGCCAGAATTCCAACGGCGACAATCTCCTGCCCAGAAAGAAGATAAAGGTAGAAGAAGAACACACTACCGAAATCACACGGGAAGAAGAGTTAGTCCTGCTCATTTCAGGCTATAATTTGGCTGCCAATGAGTTGTTCCAACTAAAGGAATACGGCTCTTTGGTTGAGTGGAATCCTTCAGACTTCTCCTCTGCAGCGAACAGCCAAATTCCAGAGATATTCCAGTATTTCATCGAACAGAATCGTTACAAGTTGATTTGGGACGAGGATTCCATGGAGAACATGGATAGCATGCCTTTAAGACTTCAAAAGAAAAAACTCCAAGAACGTGAAGAAATGCTTCGAAAAAAGTATCCGTTTATGGACGAGGTCAACCAAAGAGCTGCTGAGGCAGAGCGTGAACTTCTATCGTTTGGACTCAAATCCATCAAATCTGAACCGAAACATGCTATCAAGGCAAAACCTGTGAAAAGTAAGTCGAAGTCAGCCAGAAAACTGGACACTCCTGCAGAACTTGAACTCGATGAAGAGTTAGATGAAGAAATCTTGGAACTGTACTCGGATATCGACACAAACTACAAACTCAAGGATGTGGTCTATACCATTCCTCCACCTATAGTTACACATCCTTCGCATATTCCATCGTGGCGTCCTCAAGATCAAAGTGAGAGTGCTATACATGGAGAGGCAGAAAACACTCATCACGTCTTAGACTACGACTTTGAGCCCATCAAGGTCATTTCCACGAAGAAGAAGCCATTTCTGGTTCCTCAGATCGAGGCCAAGATCAGTGACTTCGTCAAAAATAAGTTCCAGGCCGCCATTGTGGATGATGGTGGAGTGGAGTACTCTAATACACCAGAAGAATCCCGGGCAATTCTAGATCAGCAGCGTCACATGCTAGAACGTTTATACCACAAGATTATGGTGGAAGAGAGGTTTGAGTTGAATGGAGATAAGATAGAGCGGCGCAAAGTCATTTTGCCTAATGTTTCTGTCAAGATGACCGATCCTTTCCGTGACACCGGCAGTATAGTACCGAAGATTCAGGGTGCAAGCAACGACCAAACCTACCAAGACCATTTTATAGCACAAGGCATGGCGTACTCCAAGATTTGTCTCCATTACCGGAAACAGCGCATTGCTAGAGTTAAAAAGATTGCTCAAATGATTGAGCAGCATTTCAGAAAGAAGGCTGGTGAGAAGGAGAGATTGGCTCGTGAGAGAGAGCAGAACTTGAGAAGAATCAGCAGACTCGCTATTCAAGCAGTTAAGAAGAGATGGTCTCAGGCCAATAAAGTTTACAGAGTGTTACAGAATGAGAAGGAAGAGGAACTCAAACAGATTGAGGGTCGTGAGCACTTGAGTAAAATGCTCGAGCACTCCACCCAGCTCTTGGAAGCACAGTTGAATCGCTCGTCTCATGAAAACACCGAAGCGGAATCCGCAGCCGATTCTGCAGTTGACTCAGATGATGACAGTAATGCAGAAGATTCGGAGAATTTCTCAAGCTCCTCTGAAAGCAATGATGAACAGAATGAAGAAAACCATACCGACAAAGGTGATAACGAGCTCAGCGTAGAGGAATTGAGAAAGAAATATAATCTGATGGAGTCATCTGTTGAACCTACATCTGAGATGAATGGTACGAACTCTGAACTGGGAGATGAATCACCACTGGGTAATGGTGATGGACTTGCTGCACTCTACGAAAACGGAGAAGTTAAGGCTCCAGTTTCTTTAGAGTATACTGACGACCAGAAGAAGCTCATTGAGATTACAAAATCCGAAAAGAATGAAATGCTCGATTCAGATGAATTTTCCGATTCCATGTCGGACGAAACCTCATCATCAGACGAATCGGAGTCGGGAGAAGAAGCCTCTGAAAGCGAGTCTGAAGTTGAAGTTGGTTTGAATGGTTCAGGTCTTGCTGGTTTTTATCAAACGAAGGAAGATGTTGAAATGGACGAAGCTGAGCAATCAGAGAAGTCAACGGAGGAAGAGGAGGAACCTAAAACACCGGGTTCAGCAGATAGCGAAAAGGATGAAAAAGTTGAAGAAATCAACGGATTTAAAGTCAAAGACGTCCCAGTTCCTTCTCTTTTGAGAGGTACATTGAGACCATACCAGAAACAAGGTTTGAACTGGTTGGCTAGTTTGTACAATAACAACACCAATGGTATCCTTGCTGACGAGATGGGTTTGGGTAAAACGATTCAGACTATTTCACTTTTGTCGTATTTGGCATGTGAACATCATATTTGGGGCCCTCACTTGATTGTGGTGCCGACCTCGGTGATGCTCAATTGGGAGATGGAATTCAAAAAGTTTGCTCCTGGTTTCAAGGTGTTGACTTACTATGGCTCCCCTCAGGAGAGAGCAAGAAAGAGAAAGGGTTGGAATAAAATGGATGCCTTCCATGTCTGCATCACCTCTTATCAGTTGGTCGTTCATGACCACTCATCTTTCAAGAGAAGAAGATGGAGATACATGATTCTTGATGAGGCTCATAATATCAAAAACTTCAGATCTACACGGTGGAAATCGTTGCTAAATTTTAATACTGAGAACAGATTGTTGTTGACGGGTACACCATTGCAGAACAATTTGATGGAATTGTGGTCTTTGTTGTATTTCCTTATGCCTTCTTCCAAGGTAGACCAGATGATGCCTGAAGGATTTGCAAACTTCGAGGATTTCCAACAATGGTTCGGAAAGCCTGTGGATAAGATCTTAGAGAAGACTAATACGGGTGATATCATCGACGAAAATGTCACCAGTAAATTGGACAAAGATACAAGGGATACAGTCGCCAGATTGCATCAAGTTTTGCGTCCCTACTTATTAAGACGTTTGAAAAAAGATGTTGAGAAGCAAATGCCAGGAAAGTATGAGCACATTGTCTACTGTCGTTTGTCTAAACGTCAAAGATATTTGTATGACGACTTCATGTCTCGAGCTAAGACCAGAGAGACATTATCTTCCGGAAATTTCTTATCCATCATCAACTGTTTAATGCAATTGAGAAAGGTGTGTAACCATCCAGATTTGTTTGAAGTTCGTCCTATTGTTACATCGTATGCAATTCCAAAGACGGTCACAAATTCTTTCAAATCATACGATGCAACAGTGAGAAAATTGCTTTCAGACGTCACAGATGAAAAGTCGATCTCCTTTCCAGTATTGAATTTGGATGTTTCCAACAAAGAGGATATGAACTATTTTGCTGCCCAGTCTTGTGACCGTCTCAAGACTAACAAGAAATTGGAGGAGCAAATCGCAGAGTTGGATAAACTCATTGAGGACGGAAGAAGTGTCAAAAACCCCTCCCTTACAGACGTTTTGGAAATTAACAGGTTTTTGAAGTTGGAGGAGCAAATTGATTTAAGAGAAAGACTCAAGCAAGCTCTTTACTTGAACACTTTGAGATGCAGACGGGCACCAATACATGGATGTTCCTTTTTTGATTTTGCAAGAACGGCAACGAAAAAGAATAATTGTGAAACCTATAACGACATGGTTTTGAGTATTCCACAAAGAGCAGGCAAAATGAAGGAAGTGATAGACAAATATGCGGTCATTACACCTCTGGTTGTCACACTTGATATGAAGGATCAAATAATTCCAATCAGCACACAATACAAAGTGCGTGATGAGGTTTTGAATGAAGAAATTCAGAACCCTTTCCATGAAGCTCAGGTGAAGTTGTCAATTGCATTCCCTGACAAACAGCTTTTACAATATGATTGTGGAAAGTTACAGAAGTTGGCCAGTTTGTTGCAAGACTTGGTGCCCAATGGCCATAGAGCCTTAATTTTCACGCAGATGACTAAGGTGTTGGATATTCTTGAGCAATTCTTAAACATCCATGGATATAGGTATATGCGTTTGGATGGTGCAACCAAGATTGAGGACAGACAGTTAATGACTGAAAAATTTAATAGAGACCCCAAAATTCCTGTTTTTATCTTGTCCACCCGTTCTGGTGGATTGGGAATCAATCTTACAGGAGCAGACACTGTCATTTTCTACGATTCGGATTGGAATCCCGCAATGGATAAGCAGTGTCAGGACCGTTGTCACAGAATTGGACAAAGCAGAGACGTTCACATCTATCGTTTCGTTTCTGAGTACACGATCGAGTCTAACATTTTGAAGAAGGCTAATCAGAAGAGACAATTGGACAACGTTGTCATCCAGGAGGGAGATTTCACTACCGATTACCTCGGCAAGTTTTCGGTGAGAGATTTGGTGAATGATTCCTCTGCTATAATAGGCGACTTGCCTGACAAACCTATTGGAGAGGACGCCAATATTGAGCTCCTTGCACAGGCCGAAGATGAGGCGGACAGAAATGCCGCCAGAGAAGCTATGAAGGAGGTTGCAGTTGATGACGAAGATTTCAATGAGGAGAGCAAGGCTTCATCAGAGAAGCCTGAGAAATCCAGCTTGGATGACGAAGATTACGACGCTGGTGTTGGGCATATTGACGAGTACATGTTGCGGTACATTGGAGAAGGATATTATGTGGAATAACGACGGCATGATAAGAAAAAATCAAAATATAGAAAAAAATTGTAAAATATTAACGGTGGTGTAGATATATGATTGAGAGAATAATTATGCCAGTTTAGTATACTCGATATTATCTAGTACTCGTAGGCATGGGTGTCAATTTAGGACTGGCTGTAAACAGTAGATTGCATGAAAGGTTTACTTGTATAGCTGTCATATATTCATGTTACGGCATAGACCCTAAAGTTCAAATTTCGCTTGCTGATCACATAAGCATCATTGCAAATGGTCCCGACTGTAGAGGTGCGAAAGACGAAATGTATGTATTTTACAACTTGACAATTACCAAATACCAGAACTCTTGTGCAGAAATCAAAGCCTGTAGAAGCTAGAAATATTTGATAATCCAAAAAATCCGCTTATTTGCGCCTCTCATAAAGTATCCCCCTCACCGATTCATTCGAAAATGTCACCTTCAACAATTTGGAGTATCTATCACGTGATTCACATTACACCGGACGCTCGTCTTTTATTAATCTCCGGACATATCCACGAGATAACGACAAGAACATTTTCTACAATCATCACACACAATGTCTTCCAGCATCCAATCATTGTTGAAAACGGAGAAGGAAGCCGCCGAGATCGTTAACGAGGCTAGAAAGTACAGAACCTCGCGCTTGAAGACCGCTAAGTCTGATGCTCAAAAGGAAATCGACGAGTATAAGGCTCAGAAGGAAAGCGAGTTGAAAGAGTACGAGAGCAAGCATGCTGGCTTGAACGAGAGCATTGAGAAGGATGCCGATGCTGAAGTTGAAAAGGAATTAGTCGATATTAAGAAGAAGTTCGACGAGAAGAAGAGTGCTGTGGTTGACTTGTTGGTTAAGGCTGCCACCCAGCCAACTCCAGAGTTGCACATCAACGCTTAGACGTTCAGTTCTACCACGATTTATCGTGAAATATACAATTTTATGTGCAAGATGTAACTATGTAGGCTAGTAAGACAGATCGGGCTGGATATTCTGAGTCGAAGGTATTCGAGGTGTCTATGCTCCACCCTTGGCCAACTTCTTGAACGAATTAAGAACCTTCCAGATGCGGTTGTCGTAACTGGCAGTATTTAAGCTGCTCACAAATCCCCACGCCTTCTTGTCATCGGGAATAGGATAGTCAATAGGGGGAGGAATAGCGGTCTTCACACCCAATAGTCTCAACAATGGCTTGTCCATGACTACGGATTTTGCATTGCAAAGACCCTGAAGGCCCTCTTCACCACCAAACTTACCGTAACCGGACTTCTTGCATCCTCCAAACGGAAGCTGACACACGTAGAAAGTTGCAAAGTCGTTGATGGCAACATTTCCACTTTCCAATCTTTGAGCAACCTCGTTGCACTGGCCGAAGTCCTTTCCAAACACAGAGTTACCCAATCCATACTCGGTGCTATTGGAGATCTCTATGGCATGGTCAACATTACGAGCCTTCATCATGGTCAACACCGGACCGAAAACTTCTGTCTGGGCAATCTTCATAGTGGGATCCACATCCACCAAGAGCGTGGGCTCAAAGTAGTGACCTTGTGGGTAGTTTGGATGCAGATACTGTTTACCACCTTGGAGAAGTCTGGCACCTTTTGCGACAGCGTCCTTTATCAATTCTTCAAACTGGCCAAAACGGTTGTCAGAGATCATAGCACCCATGTCGATCTCATCTAACTGGTCAATGTCTGAGCCCAATCTGAATCCTTGAACTCTCAGCTCTAGAATATTCACCAACTTGTCATAGGCTGCAGGGACACAAATCACTCGCTCTATACCAATACAATTCTGACCAGCACTTTGAAAGGTTCCTCTCATTAACACGGACGACAACGCCTGTAAATCGATGGCATCATCCAACACTAAAACAGAGTCCTTGCCTCCAAGTTCCACCACACATGGCGTCAACTCTTTAGCTGCACTTTCCAAAACCTTGTGTGCCACAGGCTTTGAGCCAATGAAGGTGATGTGCTTCAAGCCAGGATGCGAGGTGAAGTAATCTGCATCCTCTGGAAAGCAGTAGCACAACTGGACGAGATCCTCGCTGATATCAAGCAGACGAAGTGCCGCATGGATCATTCCTACAAACCATGTTGAAGACCAAACAACTTGCTCAGAGCATTTCACCACAATGGCATTACCACTAAACAATGCAGCCACAACAGGACCAATTAGATTATGCAAAGGATAGTTCCACGACACAATGGCCGAGACAACGCCCAAAGGCTCGTACCTGACCTCTGCATTCTTCATAAGTCCCATAAGCAACGAGGAAGGGCCAGGTCTAGCCGAAGTGCGCAATGCTTTCTCACCGTGAGCTACAATCCACGAGATTTTCTCCAAAGTAACCATGATTTCTCCCATGGAAGCATCCAACTTGGTTTTTCCACTATCTCTACAGGCCACTCTGGCAATGTCTTCCTGGTTATCCATGATGAACTGGTTAAGTGTTTTGAGGAGTTGTTTTCTCAACACAAAGCTGGACTTTGCCCATTTCTTTTGAGCAATTTCCGCCCTTCTGATCTTGTCATCCATTTCACTTCTCGTCGTTGTGTCGAATGTACCTAAGTACTGGCCAGTGGCAGGACAGTAACTTTGGATCTTGGAAGCAGAGCTGCTCACACGAATCCCGATATTGGGAGGATACAATCTCTTTCCCTTCCAATGTGGTTTGGCTTCATCAGGGATCGGATGCACGAGCTTCTTGGGTGCTTCAAGCTTGTTGTACTTGTTAGGTCTGGAAGTGACATACCTTTCATACAAGTAATAGAGAACTGGCACAATAACACACACGAAGAACGTAGTGGATATGTGGTACTGCCACTGAGACTCGGCGAAGTTGAGGTCAATTGCAATCATTGAGCCAACTGGGAAATTTGCCAACTTCTGTCGTAGTAGTAGTTGCGATCAGTTGATGGCTATGTGCACACGTTGGTTTTTCCAGGTTTGAAGAAAGTATGATAGATTGGGGCAAACTCTGTAGTTAGTGACTGCTTTGTGATTCAATTCTGATTTTCTTCAGATCTCCTAAATTTTATGTTGCTGCTGAAATTTCCATGTACTCTGGTTATGGATTTGGATGAAGTAGATCCTAGTCGCATAATAGTCTATACGAGACTCAGCAATTGGGTACAATTTCTGATTCCCGGTTTTTATGAGGAGAAATTTATATGGACTTGAAGTATAAACCAGAATTCCCTTTTCAATGTAACTTTCAGTGAATTTGGTCTTGTTTTCGATTTTTAAAGTTGTTATCTCTTCTTGCAACTTTTTCATCTAATCGCATATCTTTGAAAATAATCATGAACACCACTGGTGATTTAACAGAAAAAAAAAATTGATGCAACAATGATTATGGCTACATCAAACATCATTTCTTTTGTTGTTCAATAATAATTATATAAATTAGTCTTTTATTCAATTAAGTCCTCCTGTGCTTCACCCTGACCAAACCGTGCAATTAGATCTTCAATGTTCTCTTCTGTCCGATTCTGTACGATGGCACTTATCATGTTGTGGTCAAGATAATCAAAAAGTGAATCTGTCACCTTATTGGCACCTTGGACTCCTGAATATACATCGTAGCTTGCGGCCCTGTCAGTAGGTGGAAGTACATCATATTCAAGCACGTTATCTTGTTCAAAAACAGACTCTGGCAACTTGGCCAACACCTTATTTTCACCCGAAAGAATAGAAAATCGCACTAAATTAATAGGTATGAGTTGCTCCTTTTTCGTTTCGCTGGAGAAGAACTTGCCGAACCACGATTTACCAGCCGCTTTGCCCAGTCCAATCAACACCAGAAGCTCATCATGTAAGAATTGGCGGTGTGCTTGATCTTTCCACAACAATGGGGCACGGACAAGATACGTTTCAGCAGCAAGCTCATCAACGACATTCTTTTCTGTGTCGAGTTTAACCTCACTTCCTAGACCCACAGCTTCGTATAGCTTGGCTCCACAATATGGATGTGCGTTGAAAGCTCGAGCAAGGGCCGATTTTGCTGCTTCATTGTTCCCCAAGTTCAAGTGGGACAACACTTCCGAGTATGCTAATCCCGGAGTGTACCACTGTCCGTAGGTCAGGACGAGGGGAGAGTTGACAAACTTGATCAAATACAGGTCCTCGTCACTCAAAATGGCATAATGGTCAATGAAGTAGCGTACTCCAAGGGGATCTTCTGCTGGCGACATTGAAAGCAAGAGCTTACAGTAGCACAAAGCAGTATAGAACGTGGATCTTTCTGCAAGTCCAGTGATAAGTCTGAAAAGACAGAGATAGAACTGTCTGTTCATGTAACTCTCATACGGGAGACGAATGAGCTCGTTCTTTCCATCCTGGAGCATTTCATGGAATCTCTTGTTTAAGCTTCGGTCAAAAACAAAGAGCCCCTTCTCCACAAGTGCATTACTAGTGGCCTTATTATTTCCCTGTCTCAACATAACCATGGCGACCTGCAAGAGCGTTTCCACATGGTAGGGATGCTGTTGCAAGAGTTGCATGAGTGAGTCTGGATCTGGAGTCATCACCACCGATGCATAGAATTTCGAGTTTGCTACTCGTTCTCCCACAGATTGGATTTTGGCAAACCTGAAGTATTTGATCCCCAAACGTTCCTCATTTTTGATTTTACTCTCGATTGTAGCATACTCTTCATCTTCTTTCTTGTACACGAGGCAATTTTCAATCTCTTCAGTGGTCAACTCCTCCATGGTCAATGGTTTCTGTGCGGTAGGCAACCAGTCCTCCTTGATACGAGTAAAGAGCAACTTTCTAGCTGTTCCCGGAACGCTGCGGTGGTCCTTGCCTCCCCATCCTCTTGTAAGTCTGGCCAATTTCTTGAACTGGGCCAAAACCTCAGGGGAAATAGCGAACGAGGTTGTACTATTGGCGTCTTCTATAGTTTCCAACGAGAGATTTCCAAACAAGTTTTTGAGCTCTGTATCTGGATCTAGATTTTTGGACGATCCAATCGAGAGGAGAGGAAGACATTCCTTGAGTCTAGATGTGGTGAAGTAGAGGTAGTTGGAGTCTTCGTACCAGATGGGTGGATCCTCTAAGTTGTACTGGTACTCACCATCAACATCATCTTCAACCTCAGGAGAGGCACTTTGAGCATTCTGCTGGTCTCTCTTTCTGACTTCTTCCAAGAAGCGATCCAAGTCTTCATCGCCCTCAATGCCCTTGGGGTCAGTCTTTTTCTTTCCTTTTGCCTTTTTCTTTTTGTTTTTTCTGGCCGTAGATGTCTGTTTAGCCCGAGCAGCCTGTGCGGTCTCTAATGCCTCATCGTCAATCCCTTTCTCTTGCTTATCTTCGTCACTTTCGTCACTTTGCTCACTTTCATCGCCTAGCAACGCAAAAGCATTCACTTTTGGAGCAGAGTAGACCACTTCCTCATCAGATCCACTAACAGAGTCACTTAAAGCCTCTTTGAGACCACGATTATTCTCAAGTCTTCTTAACGCCCTCGAACTCATGGTAATCTGAAGAGTTGACTTCTACACCTTTGTGCGGGTGCAGGCCATTTCTTATAGTAGCTCCAATACTTATGCAATTGGAGTTTAAGATATAGCATACCAGAATTCAGCCTACTGGAATCTCTAGAGAAGCATTAGCCTGAAAGAATTGAAAGGTATCAACGACCATTGTCTTCCACAGATAGAAATTGCACATCATCTTTGCATCAAAATGGCCCAATCAAATGATGTATTCTGTCTAGCACATTTCTGTGAGATCCACGGACCCACCACAATTCTATGCTGCCAAAAACTGGATTCACCGCTAGAAAATTCCAGCAGCTTACTGTCTACATGTGACTCATGTGCGTTGCAGCTCCCTGAGTCCGCAACTCGTCTAGTTACAACCTCTGAACTCAACCACACCAACGACAAGTATGTGTCCACACACTACCCGGTGTCAGAACGAATTTATACGAGTTTGAAGAAGTTGGTAATGAAGTGCTTATCTGTAGAGGCGGTGGCAGATCCGCTGAAGGTATTGTTCTTCGGAGACGCAACCTATGGCTTCTGTCTCAGCAAGGTGTTTAGTATCAAGGACATCAACGCCCGTGGAGGAGAGCGAAAGTATGCCATGTTGATGGTTTCTGACTCCGAGTCGCATCTTATACGAAGCTGGGATACAGTGTCGACATATTTCAACGAGATGATTGGACTAATACAGAGACAGGTGGAGGAGAGAATGGAGGAGACGGCCAAGAACAATGCTAGTGACAACGAGAGGTACTTGCGGAGGTCCAAAAATATAGCGAAATCTTTGGTTGTGCTTACGAACGATGCACAGATTTTTGTCAAGGTGCACTTGTGGGCAATCGAGTTGCTCAAGGACATGCTGTAAAGGAGGACTAAACCGCGAGAATCGAGACGATAACACCATTCAAGGTGGGATGCCCAATTCATTGGATCAGTGAATCAATCTTGTCTTGACAAGACGACATTTACATAATCTATCTGCAAAAGTTCACCACTCATTCTAGCCATTACAACAGGCAATAATCAATACATAACATCACTAACCAGAACATATAATAATACTATGAATCCACCTCTTAATTGTTCTTTCAAAACTGTTTATTTTCTTTCTTTCTTTCATCTCATTTCCTTTCCTTCGCTGTGTCTTTCGTTACATGTTCCTCTCATCCACTTGTCCCATTATGCCTCACCATATGTCCTTCACATTTTCGCAACCATGTTTGTAACTTATGCCACTTCTATTCTTCATTCGTAAATTTCTACGGTACGTATATCGCTCAAATAGAGTGGCGCTCCGTTCTCTCAATCGTGTGCCCAATATTCTATTTCTCCTCCTATCGCTCTATCTCATTAGCGCATATTTGACCGCCTGTTTGGTGATAGAAAGGAAGAGCACCCTGTGGTCAATTGCTGATGCTACAAGACTCTTTGAGTCTCACCACCCTGATCTTGAAATTTCTTACCTTCCATTGCCATATCAGCAAAACCTACCCCAGGAAAAGTCTATTTTGGCAACACTGTATGACCCAAGACTCATCCCTGCTCTCTGGCTTCATGTTATCAGAGATCGCTTGGAAAAGGATAGACTAGGATTCGATGCAAATCTCTCACTTCCTTTCCGATGGGAATCATATCTTGATCTCTTACCTCTAGTGGTTTCCCCTGCGTTGACTGCTTCAAACATAGAGAGTTGTGCATCTTTTCGAAGAGCTTTCCACATTGGAATGGATACCACTGCATTCTGTAGAGAAAACAGAGAACACAAAGCACTTCTGGGGTTTCCCGGAGTTAAAATCGTTGGACCGACCGATGGGGGTTTAAATGACCGTGCGCGTGCCTTTGTTGGTGCTAATTACCTTATACATCTGGACAAAGTACCCGAGCGAGCTGTACTTCTTGGAGTTGGACCAAGCAAATCGGATAAGAGGAAGGCAGTGGTGGTTCCTATCAAATCCATCCCATCTGTGTATCTGCGCATGGATGTTATCAGTCTTGTGGAAGAGTATTTGGAGAGTTGCGTAAATTGTAGTACTATCACGTTGACTAACGAGCTCGAGAGGCTTGAAAACATCTGGGAAATTTCTGATACTCAGATTAACTTCAAATCAGGATTTGAATTGCAAAGAGATTCGATTCGTATTGAACATGGTTCGCTGGAAGAACGTGTCGATTTAGATCCTACAGACTTCACATTGTCATATCAAGATGTCCAACAGTACTTCAACACTAGGGTGCACGAAAGAAATCCTTGGGCTAATGATCTTGACTTCAAGATGGCTTTGAATGCTGGAGAACTCACTAAAGATAACAACTCAGCGAAATATTTCCATGAAGCCCTGCTTTTGAGTTCTTCAAGAGGTTCCCATTTCGACTGGCGATTCTTCAAAAAATCGACCTACTCTATTTATGAGCATCAAGCGATATTGCATAGGTTATCAAGGGCATGGTTGCGCTTCTCAAATCTGGTTGGTTTAGACTCTTGGCTCGCACATGGAACACTTCTTGGCTGGTATTGGAACGGGTTCAATATGCCTTGGGACCAGGACTTAGATGTCCAAATGAGCATGAAAAGCCTATTCCTTCTTGGGAGAAACTATAATCAGTCTGTGGTTGTGGACTTCACAGATGTCTCGGAAACAACTGGAGTTCATCTGTATTTTGTAGATGTGAGTCCGCATATCTTTGATCGAGAAAATGGCAACGGGAAAAACGTCATTGATGCAAGATTCATCGACATGAGTTCAGGTATGTACGTGGACATCACCGGCCTTGCTATTACGAACGACTATTGGCTGACCTACAATGCATCTCGAACCAGAAATAGTGAGTTGTTGCACAAAGTGTTTGACACCGAATACTCTAACGCAATCAATTCTGCACGGGAGCATCCCGATTATATTAATGATTATTTGAACAGCCTCAATATCATTGAGTCTGAGACCTGGGAAAAGGGCCATTTGTACAATTGCAAGAACTTCCACTTCTATAACATGCTGGAACTTTCGCCCCTCCAGAAGACAACATTTGAAGGTGAGCAAGCGTTCGTTCCTGCGAATTCAGAACGCCTCCTCCAAAGAGAGTATACCAAAGGTACATTTGCAACAGAGTATGGAAACTGGATTTTCCGGCCTGCTCTCGGTTTATGGGTCCACAAGAAAACTTGCAAAAATGACTACCGAGGTAACGATTGCCGTGATGCAGCTGTTCTTCTTGAAGAAAGTTCTACTCGCTCTATGAGACTCACACGAAAGAATCGATTGGATGGAGTGTTGCTGAGAGATGTGCGAGCAGATCCGTGGATGATGGAACGTAATGAGCTTCTACAGAAGTTCACACCATGATGAAGGCATTCTTTAAGAATTTCATTAATTGATGAATTCTTCAAAGATCATCTATCAGAGGGACATCCTTCTTCCGACCGTCTCGTCCTCCAGAGGTGATGTCTGTTGCGATTCTTGAGAAGGGCCATATAACAGAAACAACTTTACCCACAACCAATGCTTGACTTATAGGTCCGAAGTCATTCGAATCGATCGAATGGAATGCATTATCACCCTCAACCCAAAGATGATTTCTTGGTATAAGTGCTTGATTCCTTGGATATGCCTTATTTCTGGGTATGATGACATCGCCCTGCAATCCAACCACTCGCTTCGTGACGAGCTTCTCTGGGTCTGAGGGCGAATGGAACATAATGACATCGCCCCTCTTCAAGGAGTTTGGCGCTTTGAGGTTATACTTTTGAATAAGTACCACATCATTCTGGGTGGTTTTGGTAGCTGGGTTGAATGTGGGAGCCATGGATGATCCGGAAATCAGACACGGCTGGTACACATGATCAAGTGCCGTGAAGAACACTGGGAACCATGTCAATGTGAAAAATGCTGTTCTTAAATGCGGATGGAGAGACATGATTAGAAAGGTTTGTAATCGAGAAGTATGGAGAGGAAGTTAAGTGCGAATTAGAGACAGGTTCCCTTGGTTGCAAAATATGTGGAAAAATTGAAGGAGACACAGTGGGGAGAAAAATTACAGATGTGGATGAAATTCGACATCTATTCTTTCTCATGATGGAAGCAAATGGCTAAACTCGTTACAATGGAATTTTCTGGAACCGTTGGTTCAAGAATCAAAGTATGATTGGAAGCTGCTGAGGTTCTTGAAAGGGTCTGTCATGGTCTGTCGTTTCCCACTAGAGGAAGATAACTGACGGTGAAAGGCTCTGCTCAGCGGCCAAAATTTTTGCTATCTTTCCTGTATTGCTAGAACACCATGCCTGTGAATTTGAAATTCTCATGTTTAAGGCACTACTTTGTGGATCAAGCACGAAGTAGCAAGTCGTAAGAAAGGAGTAAATTGAAATTTCAGGCTACTGGAACTATGTCCAGATAATTCGTTTACTTCATTATTATCACAATTTCTCATGTTTTCTTTATTATTCTGACTACATCAAGAGCTCTGCTTGCACCTCTATACTGTGCGAAGTGAGTGGATTGACCAACTCTGAGTAATCTGACAATTTTCAGTTACATCCATACGTTTGCTACTACGGTATACCCGACCAAACATTCTATCGCATTGAAAGTTTCTTGAGCAAGCTGTGCTTTGTGAGCCCCAAATTTTTCCAGAGTCTCACTTTCCAAGCCTGACATTTTAGACATTTTCGGAACACCACTATCTAACACCTTTCTATTGTTAGTACCATGTCAAACGCTTTAGATCAGATTATGATGGAGGACATCGCCAAGAACTGTCCACAGCAGTTTCTTGCTTTCCATCAATGTATGTCCAAGCCTCCCTCGGAGGCAGATTGCGTACTTGAGCAAAAGAATCTCAGTATGTGCATTAAGACAAGCGTTCCCGTGTTCCAGAAAATCAATGGCGAATGTGCTGATAAACTTAAAGGATACGAAGCATGCTTGAGAGCAAACGATAGTGACCGTTCCAAGTGTGAGCAGGATCTAAAGGTTCTACGTCAATGTGCTGTTGGAGCAGTGGTCTGAGCAACTACTGGCCATGTAAATAGAGTAAGGTTTTTCAGAGTATGAATGATGAGAGTAAAACCAAAGACTTATGTAAAGACTATGAGAATAATGAAGTTCTTTTGAACATTTCTGATTGCTGTCTTTCTCTAGGACCTAGCTACGATTTGTAGAATTCCAATGATATGGCGAACTGAGTCATCAAAGTTAAAAACTACACAATCATGTCAAAAATCCAGATTTTTATCGTTTGAAATAAGATTACCAGCCTTTGATTACTATTACGATTCTTCTTCACTAAAATAATTGTTCATGACTTTCTTAAGTTTCTATATGGAGATATAGCTAGACTAGATAGAACCAGCAATAAAGGCTAGCCTCGAGCACGAACACCCACTTACTAACAGAACAGACGCTTCTCAGTGGCCGTAGCTTACTCCAGTGACAATAACCAGTACAAGACTCAGACCACATACTTAGGAGGAACATTGTCAAGCTTGATTGGACTCAAGAAGTTTTTACCAATGTCCCTTGCTTCAGGGTTCTGGTCGTGAGTCTCCTCAATCTCGTGCTCGTGATGCAAGAGCTCGTGCTCAATGTCCTCCTTGTGCTTGATATGGACATCTGGGTCCTGGTCACGGTGGTACTTGTTCCAGTGGTGATTCTCGTATTCGGCCTCAAAGTCCAAATGGTGACCTGGCCCAAGCCCCAAGTCTGGCAAGTGACCACCATGCTGGCTGAATAAAATCCATTCCTCCTTGGTAACCTCACCGTCGGAATTTGCATCCAATATGGTCAACAACTTGTTAAGAACTCTCTTCTTCACTTCTGAGTTAATGGATTCTTCGTGGTCATGTGCGCCCATCCCCGAGCCGTCACCGACCACAGAGTCACGGGTCAATCCGTAGAGATATAAGAGGTCATCCGAATTCCACTTGCCCTTGCTTTGCAAGTCGTGGAGGGTGAAGAAAGATTCAGCGTCGAAGCCATCCAACTGATGTTCTTCCTTCATGTGCCATTCTTCCCAAGACATTCCAGTGGGTAATTTGGCGATTTCTTTGTGAGCAGTCACTCCGATAGCCACAGCTAGCATAGCTAAGGAAAAACGCATGATGTCTGGAGAAGAAATCTGTAAGAAGAAATGTAAGTATAGATAGTGATAAGTCTGAGATCGATTGTACAGTCCTGGAAACGTTCGGGAATGGAATTGTGATAGAATTGATGATGGATTGGAGGCGGTAAAGAGTAAACGCTTTAGCATGCAGACGACGAGAAAACACCGAGCCTGTAATCAGAAGATTTGTATTTGTAAAGTGGTGGAGGTTAACTTCCTCAATTTGGCCAGATGTCAGTTTCAATGGAGGGAATCCCAAGAAGTAATCTTGGTACATCAAAAGTGATATTGAAGGAGAAACGACGAACAAGATTAAGAAGCTAGTGATCACTCTAATGGAGAAAAGTGAATATCTCAATATATGTGATGTAATTCTATTCTTATTCAGTCTTTGATGAATTAATGTTCATGGACATGGTCAACATTGAGATCAAAGACACAACGATACAAGCAAATAATCCTCAAATGTAATACCCGTATTTCGAACAAAATTATAATTAATCTAACAAAAGAATATTAAGAAAATTTTCTTCATATAAACTTGAATAGTCACTAATCAGTTACATTCCACAACCACGGTGCATATACTGCATATTACTGGCCTGAACCCCAGATTCTCCATCTCCAACCTTTATTACTTGTTGCACCTTCATTTACCACATCGTATGAGCGAAACGAACCTCAATTTACCCGTCAAGCCTACCACGTCACGTGTTGGCCGTGCTACTCAGCGCTACAACGAGGAGTCCGGTGCTCGTATGGTGGCTGGGTGTATTTGTCTAAATGATGCCAAAGACAAGGTGGTGATGATCCTGTCCAGCGCCCACAAGGGCCAATGGGTGTTTCCCAAGGGTGGAATCGAGACCGACGAAGGTGATGACTTCGTGGTGAGTGCTGTGCGCGAGACATGGGAGGAAGCTGGATGTGAAGGTCGAGTATTGGAGAAATTGCCAGTAGTGTTGGACATGCGAGGCCGTAAGGCGCCAGTGGTTAGCGTGGAGGATCGACAAAAGGATTTCGATCCGTTGAAGCAAGTTCCAAGGCTGGAGTTCCATTTCTACGAATTGTTGGTTCTGAACATGGCAGCACAATGGCCCGAGGCAGACAAGAGAGAGAGACGGTGGTGTACGTACTCTGAGGCCAAGCACGAGCTTTTGAAGGCTAAAAGACCCGAATTGGTCAGTGCATTGGACTCATCGTGCATTGTACGTGATTCTGAAGGTGTGGAGGGGAAAGATGAATATTAACTGTACAAGTGATGAATGAATGAATTTTATAAATATAGCACCACGTGTAAAAGCCTACATTAGAAAGTTGTTACTCCATTCCAATGGATAATAGTGAAAGCCCATTCTAGCCTCTACAGCATCAATCTATACACTTCTATCTACCCTGGTCTTCTAGATCTTCTATTCTTACTCTCCTGCTTAAAGGATCCTCCTATTCAAAAAGTCCTTCTACTTAAAGAGTCCTCCCATCAAATTGGCCAACATGTTGTTGCCTCCCTGGGGGTTGCCCAAGTTTAAACCGAAGTAAAAGCGACCCAAGTACTCCACCAGTGGCGCAAGCCCAGCACTCACCAAAAGTTGCTTATAATGTTGGTATAACTTCAAGTACTTCTCGCCCGAGTTGACCTTAGTGAGCGTAGCCAAATGCAACTGAACGAAGTTCAATACCTCCAGCTTCTCGAACATATACAAATCGTCGACCTTGGAATAGTTCTCAACGTCGGACGCAACATATTTGGACAAAAACCTCTCTAATGCACTCAGGGCAAATTTGATGTTCTTCAAGTATGCGTAGTTGATGACTGCTCTGGCAATAAATTCTCCAGCATCGCCAGACTTGCCTCCTTCCTGATACCAGGAAAACAAGTAGTCGACGTAGATAGGCAATGACTCGTACGTTCCTAATATCAAGTGCAATTCTGCCACAGCAAATAACTTATACTTTTCATCTTCAGTAGTCTGTGAATCGATGGCCTTCAAGAACTTGGATCCGAACAAATGGTGCAAATCAGCATCACCAAATTTGGACAGCGAGGACTCCTTGGACCAAGCCAATGCATTTTTGGCCACATCGCCCAACGATGGGTCAGAATCTGGCAAAAGTGAAATCAAGTCAATAAGCTTCCACTTATAGTCCTTCGATGCCGCCTCGTTGGAGCATTTGATCTTTGCCTCACCATAGACCTGAATCAAATACAAAATCAAGTCGCTGGCCGAGCCATATTCCTTATTGGTGGCCAAGATAGACAGACCTTGGTAGAGCAAGTCAATGGCTTCTGGATACTGGCTGGTTTTCACGTATCTGTTGGTAATGGTTCTTAAGGTCTGATGGGCTTCATAGAAATCTTTGTTATCGATCTTCTGTTGGAACCGCGCGATGGTTCTCTGTAGTTTGTCACTCATGGTCTTGTTCTGATGGTTAGTGAAAGGTGAGGTATGTAGGACGTGGAGGATAGTGGTGATTATTGGCATGCACTAAAATTAATTTTTCGATGGAAACCCAATTGGTCCAGATTACGGGAGAATGTAAATGTTAAGAAAAGTTTAATTGATTAGGAAGGTTTTTTTAATAATTAAGAAAAGCTAGATACCCTTTTTTTACGAAAGGCTCAGAAGCTACAAACGGAATCTCACTCAAAGTTGGAGAAAACCTTGCATTGATTAAAACAAATCCAGGATGGAGAATTGCTTAGGAGTCATTTATTTTGCATCCAGCTAGCTTAATTTATACGTTTGTTGCATTTAAACTGCTTTGCCTGTTGCATGAACGATCATTGATCAGGAGTCACTAGTCCAAGAATTTGATATGAGTTCCAAGTCTTGAATTGTCAACCTCCTCCTTAACCTCCTGAGGCTTGTTTTTGGGGCGGAGATCGACAAATTCGACTGATTTGGGAACTTCAACCTCACCATGAAAATTCTTGAGTGACAATTCTCGTAGCAAGGGAAGATTCCAGTTAAATATACTGGATGTTCCCCCAGATATGGAAAGCTTTTGAATTGTTTGTGGTAATTGTAGCTTGGAGTACTCAAGATCTCTTCCACAATGTAATGTCAACTCCTCTAAATCTGGAGGAAAGTCAAAGCCGTTGAAGGCAAGACTAATCTCCATTGACTTCAAATTCTTGAGCAAGACTAGCCCTTTCCATTCATGCAGTGAAACGACCGCTGAGAGCTCCTCTAGGCTTTGGGGAAACTCTGCTGTCAACAAGTCAGGATCAACGTACTTTTGTTTAATAAGTTCCACAGAGAGCCTTGCACATTCATCTTTGTTCCACAAGTCAGCAGACTCAAATGACTTTGTCTTCCGTTTTCGATGAAGTTTGAGCACTTTTAAGTCGGGGAAGGAGACTCCTTCTAAGTCTTGCATCTGATTGAGACTAATGTCAAGGGACACGAGAAGTCCTGGGAACACGACATTCTTCAAAGACTCTATCTCGCACTTTGCTAACAGAAGGATTTCAAGAAAAGGAGGAAAGTCAATTCCTGTCACATCTTTGATCGGATTGTCATCTAAGTTCAATTCTTTCAAATTGCTGGGTAAATCAAGTTCTACAACGTCAGACGCTTCGATACCACAACCATTTAAAGTCAAATAGGTGAGTTGTTTTGGAAGTTTCAAACCTGCCTTTGAACATGAAGAGAGTGACAAGCGTGATAAAGTGTCGGGAAGCTCCCAGCCCAGAACATTACCCATATAATCAATTTCATCATCAGAATCAGATTCGTAGTTTTCTGAGTTTGGAAATGTAAGATAGCGATTCGTCCAAGCAATTCCGATGCTCTTTATTGTCTTAGGCAAATTCCTCAATTGTATATCTTCACCTACCAGATTAACTCTCAAAACCTCTAGGTTACTAGGAAGTTCATCGAATTCAATGCCACCCAACGTTAAAACTTCATAGCTTCTGTAATCCCAAATAATATCCACATTGACTTCTGTGAGGTTGTCAGAGTTGACATCATAGCGATAGATTACATTCTCATACTCATCACTTGCAAGAGTGATTTGGGGAATGGTTTTCAAGAAGTCAGGATAAGATTTTGTCAAGTCTTCAATGTCTCCTTCGAAGTACCTCAACTCCAAGTGTTCTACTTCAGCCTCAATATCCCCAGAAGCGAGTTTTTTGAGCTCCTCAAGAGATATATACGTAGCATTAGACCGGAAATCCGAGAAAAGACGTTCAAACCTCGGGAGTTTGTCGGTCGTAACATGTCTGTAGAGTTTCTTTGCAATGAACGCTTTCCATGCATCTGAAGTGGGTAAGATGTTATAAAGATCTCTCAAAGTGTTTGATGGTAAATACTCGAAGATTTGTGCTTTCACTTCTGAGGGCAATTTGTCAAACATCGATAGTTAAGAGGTGATGATTTGTGCTTTCACTTCTGAGGGCAATTTTTCAAACATCGATAGCTAAGAGGTATGACTCATAATGGTCTCCCTTTCCTATTGGAACACGTCACAGTCAGATCATCGTTGACTCCCACGAATAATACAATCCTTGTACTTTAACTTAAGAAGAAGTAATATTTCGACCGACTCATTTACCAATGTTCCAGTTTGTTATTATCATCAGTGATCCAGCTTTGGGGTTGTTCCACCTCTCATCCTTCACCATTTACTACTGATTCTATCAAACCTATTAGTTGGATCTTCTATTTGTTTTCTTAATTATTCATCTCTCAAACCCCCATATAACACTTGATGTTTCACTTCGTGTTTGAAGGGACTCAGAATTAGCCTGGGAGGTATCTCAGTTAGAACAATATTTTGATTAAGTGATCTGATCTCAAAGCTTCTCAAATTAGGAAGGTCAACATTGAACTCTCTCTCATGAAAGGCGAAAAAAATAAAACGAACTGATTTTGGCTAAAAAGTCAATTTGCACGAGAATTTCAAGGATTCGATACCTCCATAAAGACAAGTTCTTTAAAAACGATCATTGTGGATCCGAGAATAGCGTGGCTGGAAATTAAGCTTAATGACTGATTCGGGAACTTCCACTTCTCCAACAAAGTCTATGAGAGACAAATCTTGGAGTAAAGGAAGTTTTCAGTCAAATATACTGGATTTCCCTCCAATCATAAACTGTTTTTGGATCGTTTTTGGCAATCTTAGTTCCGAGTACCCAATATCTACTACACAATGTATTGTCAACTCTTCCAAATTTGGAGGAATGTCGAAATTAGCATTCTCAAGACTTATTTCCATTGCTCTTAATTTCTTAAGCGCTGTCACAACCGGGCATTGATTTGATGACATCCGCATCTTGAGCTCCTCCAAGCTTTCGGGTAACTATGTAGACTGATATGAAGCGATCAATGGAGCATAGATCTATGGCTTCAAGAAGAGCAACTCCATCAATACCTCTTACAACGATGTCCTCACTCAAATAGTGAGCACACCTGAAACCCAATAACTGCCATTTTTGAAAAAGTTTGAGAACTTTCAAGTTGGGGAAGTTGACTCCTTCTAAGTCTTTGCATCTTATTATGACTAATATCAAGAGACACAAGCAGTTCTGGAAAGATGACATTCCTCAAAGACTGTATTCTACAAATTGCCAACAGAAGGACCCCAAGAGAAAGAGGAAAGGTAATTGCTGTCAGGTCTTTGATCGAATTGTCATCTAAGTACAATTCTTTCAAACTGCTTAGTGAACAAGCTGAACAATGTCACACGCTTCGATACCACAACCATTTGAAGTCAAATGGGTAAGCAGATTTGGAACCACTAAATCTTTGGTAAAACACTCAGAGAGATACAATCAATAATCCTTCGGGAAGTTCCCAGCTAAGCTTACCCAAATACTCTTCAATTCCTACAGCTTACGTTTCGTCCAATTCATGACACCACATCCATGACACACTGAGGACTTTTATCGTATCGGGTAACTTCTTAAACATTGCGTCAATATTCCTCAGTTTGATTGTTTGAATCTCTAAGTTGGCAGGTAGATGATTGAAGTGTGAATCATTGTGATATGTGTCATATTCATCCATACAGTCAAGATTGATTTCGGTAAGGTTGTCAGTACGAAATAAGTCTTCATAAGTCTCAAAATCAAATTTATCATCAGAAAAAGTGATTGGAGGAATCTCTCGGAAGTAATAAGGATAAGAGTGCATCATTTCACTCAAATACCCGTCAAATTCACCAATCTCGAAGTGTTCAATCTTAGTATCAATTTCCCCAGCTGCGAGTTGCTTGAGCACCTTAAGAGATATGATCTTAGCGTCAGATTTATATTCCGAGAAGTCAGTGAGTTCCTGATTGATATTAATTCTGCTCTGCCTTTATCATTTACTTACTCAAATAACACTCTGTCCTCGAACTGACCAATCAATCAGTATTCAACAACAGCCACCTATCTCATCAGCAATTACTGAACATCCTTATCCGTTCGAATTCTCTTCCCTACATTTATTCTCCAATAAATCATTAATTAATATACACTATAGCTTGTAAACCTTCCCTTCATCGACCATGATGTAGTTACTGCTTTCCATCTTTGCAAATCCACTAGCAATCTCCTCGGGACTGAAAATTTCCTCTTGTGGAAGATCCTCGTTGATCAGGTCAATCACTTGTTCTTTTGAACAACTGCCACTAGTGTTGTCGAAAAACAGAGAGTTGACGATAGAGCTCATCACCGAAAGGAACCTCTCGTATCTTTCTGTACTGATACCTTCAAGATTGTCTGCCGCCTCAACATTCTGCTCACTCGTGGTTTCTGTTAGTGGCTGTTGCGAAAGATGCATGTGGTCGAGATCATCGGCAACCTGTGATGCCTGTCCTTCAGCTGGAGGGGTGGCAGATGGAGTATTCTGCTGACGCTCATACTCCGAGATACCCTGAACTTCTAAATCGTCTTCCTCAGATTCGGTTTCGGGCTCATCTTCTTGTTCTTCGTTGTCTCCAAACAATGCAATCTTTCTTCTCTTGGGCTCGTTTTTTCTGGCGATCTCCTTGAACAAGGCGAATCGAAGCATTTCCTCGGCTACTTTAGCATCCTTGACCTCAATAACCTTAGACAAACGGAGCTTTGCGTGAGCTGTAGACAAACGAATGAGAGTTTCCAAAGTTCTCGCTGTCACTGGAGCCGTCCTCTTCTCATTATTAGCTGGATCGCTGTTTCTCAAATCGCTATATTTCTTCACAATGTACTCCGAAGCCTTTTTCGTGAGCACTGGCTTAATTCTCTGCTTGGCATACTGAATGTACTTCTTCAAGAATGGAATCGACAAGATGGTAGGGGTTGAACCATTATGCGCACGGTTAGCAACACCAGCATGCAAAAGCGAGTTGAACTTCTCGTACATTGGCTGCTCAGAGTTGTCATCTACTGATTCAGTTCCCGTGGCCAAGGACACTGCACTTCTCTCTCTCACAGGCTCACCTTCAGCCATTCCTGGCAGAATGAATCTGTGCATTCTCAAAACGTGCTCCGAAATGGTTCTATCTTTCGTCTGGTTGACATCATCCGTGACCACGAAAAGCAAATCAAAACGAGACAAAAGAGAATCTGGCAACGCGATGTTCTTGTGAGGATCTTTATGAACATCATACTGGCCAAACACCGGGTTGGCAGCAGCAATGACTGAACATCTGGCATTAAGAGTGGTGTGGATTCCTGCTTTCGCAATAGTGACAGTCTGTTGCTCCATCACCTCGTGGATGGCCACACGGTCAACGTCTGACATCTTGTCGAACTCATCAATACAAACCACACCTCTGTCGGCTAAAACCATGGCACCAGCCTCCAATCTACGTTCTCCAGTTTCCTTATCTGTGGTGACAGCCGCTGTCAAACCGACACCGGAGGATCCACGACCGGTAGTGGCAATTGCAAGAGACGCAGTATTCAATACAAATCGCAACATTTGAGATTTTGCAGTGGAAGGGTCTCCTACCATCAAGATGTTGATGTCTCCACGCAAATGTGTTCCGTTGTCTAAGTTCTTCTCCACACCACCAAACATCATAAGCAAAACAGCCTTTTTGATGTAGTCCAATCCATAGATAGATGGCGCAAGAGACTGAGACAATGTGTCGAAGATATTCTTGTCTTGAGCCAATTTGTTGATATTTCTCACATCCTGGTCGGTCAACTTTTCCTGAGCTGAAACACCAGTAGATCTAGCATGTAGCGGATAGACAGCATTGGCCAAGACTACTGTACGGAACGCCGACGAGTTGTTGTTGGCTCCTCCCAATGCTCTGTAGATACCAACAATCTGGACACGGTCACCTGGCTTTGTCAAGTCCACTAAATCGTCATCCAAAACAATATCCACTGAACGAGGCAACTGACCCGCTGGAGCAGTCTCAGGCATCTCCTGGACAGAAATCTTTTGATGGTCTCTGTAGGTGGAAAAACCGTACTCTGGCGTCAACTTGTTTCCATCAGGGTCCTCCAATGGATATACGGCAGGGGTCGTGATGGCATCAAACGAAGTGGTGTTGTCCTTGTACGATTTGGCAAAGAATCTAGCGGTTTTCTCGGCATAATGCACCGATCTGATGACCTTGGGCCTAACCAAAGACGCCCGGGTGACGATACCCTCAATGGCCACCATACGGCTGAGGTGGTTTGCGTCGATAGTTCTAGGCGTCACCTGATGGTCTCCGAAGGCACCCTTGAACGCAAGGTAAAACTGTTGATTGTCATCCAAAGGCTCGAATCGATTATCATTGGGATCATAAATGGTGAGCACGGTATCTCTCAACGCACGCTCGCAAGCAGGCAAATAATCGACAGGGTCATCCAAGAGACCTTTCCAGAATTCCACGTCGAAGTTTCTAATGTCGTCAATGGATACAGAGAGACGAAATTTTCCCTTCATAAGCATTTCCTTGATGTCGTTTCTGTAATTAGACCCTTGGTCGTTAATTTGGTCCAAAAACTCCTGGAACCTTCTCACACGGTCGCCGAATACGGCATCGACCAGCTGGTCAAACTGGGAATCATCCATAGTGTAGCGAAAGAAGAAGAAGTTTAGATGGGATTTGTAGATAATTTTCGATGCGCGTAGGTAATTAGATTTCCCAATGGAGATTAATTAGCGCGTCGAATTTGGCGGGTTTATGCAGGATACACTTAACTATTATGAGAATTGATGGAGGTGATTTCGGCAAAGAATAAAGATGTTTTGAATTTTTATATGGAAGTTGAGGTATGGAGACCGAAGTATTGAAATTTGACTGAATATTAGAGGTATGTCTGTGAGTGTGGTGTGGGCTATTTTTGCACTGAGAATGCCATTCCGAGTAAGACTTGAGTGGCTGTTTTATGAATTTTGTTGATTTGAATTCTGTTTATATGATGGTACAAGGTGAAAAGTTGCAAAATTGGATGGACAAGAAGTCTGCAATTTCTTTAATTTTATATTGTGTTATATGAGTCGTTGAATTTCGTGGAAGGGAATGGGAATGTAAGTATTATCTGTTTCAAGACCCCAATTTGGTATTAATTTTAATGTATTGCTGAGTAAGGATGTCCTTTGGGCATTCCTAAATGCTTATTTTCATATGATAGCATTCAATTGTATTAATCCTCCAAATTTTGGAATATTAATGTCTTTTTGGATAGTCATGTGTATTCAACGAGTGACGGTTCCCGTTATTTACTCACGAGATTCTCTCATATTCATTACTCTTTTTCAGATGCTACTATTTGTCCAGTCTATTTTCTTATATTCTCTATTTTAAAGCTCCCACCCTTTCATGTACGCCTTGTCAGAATCACCATAAATCGTATCCCACTCCTCATATTCCAACGAAGCCATACCCTTATACTTTCTGTTCTTCTCACTGTCGTACAACGAAATATAACTCCAATCCAAGAAATCCTCCAAGTTGTAGCTGGGCTTTCTGAATGGCTCACCGAAGATCTTGGCCAACGTGGCCACATTGGGGTGGTAATGGCTCATCAATGTCTCCAACTCCCACAACGAAGAGCCCATGGCCTTGGTCTTAAGTGGATCAACCTCCTCGTTATCGAAAGTATCCTTGTACTCGGAAGTCACCTCCAGATTCTGAAGCAACACCATACACGTAGGATGTCTCTTGAGCAAGTTATACACAAATGGAATAACAATCACCACACCTGGAGCAGACGCCGAAAGCGACAATCTGGCCAATCTCTTGATAAAAGATGCAACCAAATTGGCAGACAAGTGCGTGGAACTGAGAAACAAATCACACAATCTGAAGAATCTAGACCTGTAACGAGTGTACAAGATACTTGGAGTAAGCAACGAGTAGAGCTTGGTGTAAAAGTCTGGGTACTCCAAGTTGTAATTCTTTATGAGTTCCCAAAGCGAGTTGAGTGCAAGAATGGGGACGATTTCGTCTTCTTCCTGGTCGTATGCATCAGTTAAGAAATCCATAAGACTGGCAGGAACACCCATAAACGGAATGATTCTCTTGTGCAAAATTAGCAACAATGCTTTGTAATGAGCTGCAGTGAGGTCTGTGAGCTTCATGATGGCGAAGAGACACTGCTGGTACCGTGCTTTAAAGCTGGGTTTGTATGCGGAAGGTGGGAGTTGTCCACTGATCCAGAGAGGACATTCATGCAAAGTTTCACGGTCTGGAACATACAAGAGACCGTTGCGGATGATCGTGAGGTAATTGGAGAACACCAAGTTCTTCTTTTCGGCGTCAAAGTCAGCCCATTGGCTGATTTTCTGCACCAATGTTTCTTCAAAGAAATACGTTTGCAAATCCCAGTATTTGCCAAACTTTTCGAGGAATTCCAGAATCAAAAAGTTATCCGAGGAGAGGTCACCCAAGATTTGGCCATTTTCACTCAAAAGCAATGCCTCTACCAACTGTTGGTACAGATCCACAGCGAATTCTTTCACGGATTCTGCCTGAACTAATCCCAAGAAAATGTCCAAGGCATCAAGCTGAAGTGACAGCTCAAAACTGAGTTTTTCACGAACCAATTTAGCCAACACAGTCTTATACTTAGTGTACTTGTCAGCGATCCATTTAGCGACCAACTGCTGCTTTTCATCTCTGGAGTTTTCCATGGTCTTGTCTGCAATTATCTTTTGGAAACACTTGAATAAAGTAACACCAACCAAACGTCCAGTTTCCTCGACCTTATCATCTTCCTTTTTTGCGAGAATGGAGCAGCACTTATCAAGTTCACCCAAGAGAGGTACCAAGCTGTTGAAGTTAGACTTATCCATCACATCTGAGCCTAGCGTGGTGATTTCGGACTCAGACAAACGGAATTCTTCCACAGGTACAGTTTTTGTCTTTTTGGACGCAGCCTTAGCACCGCCAGAACTTTTCCTTTTGGCCATATTTGTATCTTTTAGCTATTACAATGAACTTGACCTAAGTGATGAGATGGGCCTGTATACTGGTTGGAATACCAAGTGAGAAGGTGATGGGTAAAAATTCTTACTTTTAACCTGCATATTACCAAAATACACCACTATATAAGGCCCAGCGATCCCACCCCCATTTTCTCTCTTCATATGACCTTCCAAGTTTTATACACATGATGAAGTCTTGCGTGCATCATACAATTCCCCTGAGGTTGAGTTGGCATTAGTCGATTCCTTTGGAAATGGTCCGTACGGACTGTTGGGTTTTAATGGTGAAAGTGTTTGGCGCAACCATCTTGTTACAACACACAAACGCTGAAAGAGTTTCTGACCCTAATTTGGACCGTAGAAGTGGTAAAAGAAGTAAACGAGTAGACTGTGCGAGATGAGATGTCATCAATGGCAATTGAACAACTCGAAGCTCTTGATAAGAATGATGACGAGGCGAAACTTCAGAAATAACCAACCAACTTTAGAAATTGAGATGAACATCTTATGTGACGATTCATGTTCGAAGATTCTGGTTGTCGACTTATTGACCATCTTCTCGAAGTACGTTTACCATGTGCGATGAGAACAGCTTAGCATCGAAAATGTCAATGTTATCATTGTGTCAGAGATCATATCAGTAATGTCCAATTTAACTGAAGACTTCAACAACATGCATCTCAACATCCCTACTGGAACTTTTCTTTGAGTGACTTGACGGGAATTCTTACTTCTAGAGTCATTATTGTATCAACTCTCTCTACTCAGTAAGCCCAATATTTTCACACAAGCCTACTGACTTCACAACCAATCCCAACTACATCTATCGTCGCTACTATTTGTATTGATTATGTTATACAGCTTAAATGAAGGTCTCGTAAGCAACAGGAGCCAAAAGCTGTGGGATGTTACCCTCGGTACCAACAACCTTGGCCTCTCTTGGCTGAGCTGGTTGTCTCTTCAAAGACACCTGCTCACCCTTCTCCTTGGCCTCCTTCTTCAAAGCAGCGTTGGACTTGACTCTGTTCAAGAACTCCTGACGACAAGCAGAGTGCTTGACGTGCTCAACTCTCAAGTTGACCTTCTTCTCAATGTATCTGTTACCAACAACCTTGTTGACAATGACACCAACAGAAGACTTGGTAACGTTGTAGACGATACCGGTCTTACCGTGGTAGTACTTGTGAGGCATACCCTTTTGGATAGAACCGTTGGCCTTGATGTCGACAATGTCTCCAACCTTGTAGACCTTCAAGTAGGTGCTCAAAGGAATGGCACCGTGCTTCTTGAAGTCACGCTGGAACATGTAACGAGTACCGGATCTGTAACCACGACTATTATGTTAGTAAATATTTCGACAATGAAGAACGAGTGGGAATATGCTATTTTCGAGGGGTTTTTGATGGACAAAAGTCAAAGGGGGAGGGACTCTTCATTCTTCGTAACTGAATTCATGCTCTCTGTATTCTCTATGGATCTCTCATAGGTCATTTGAAGCTCGCTAACTTCAACAGAAATCTCAACATAAAACTCTAGGAAAACTCGACAAACTCTGGATGGAATGCTAATATTTTCTGAAAGTTCCACGGCCATATTCAAATCCACATCGTCTCACGGTGTAATGCTAGGGACACATACGATTTACCCATTTTTCTATAGTGCTGTTGTAACTAGGAGAGGAAGATTCGAAATTTTTTCGTGAGGATAGACAAAATTTTCCACACTGCACAGGGTGTGCGGGTGTGCAGATAGTCGATATTCTCGCGGGATAGTCGGTTCACGTGATTAGCGAGATGTTGAGGGCAAGAACCCTAATTAGGTTGGGGTCATTGCCCCGGGAGGGATTTAGATAAAATTGGTTATTTCTTGAAGTTAATGAGAATATTGTGGTAGATTGAAAATGATTTTATTTTTTTGGAGAGCGTTGTGAGATTGTCGGTGTTGAAATCGTTGGGGGGTATGTGATCGAGAGTAGCTAATGGAAGTGTTGATACAGTGTAACCATACACAATCAGACAGAGATGAATAAGGTGGAGTTCTAATGACCAGTATTTCCTCTGATAGTAGACTGTTGAATTTTGAAGTCTAATCTCCCAGGGAAGTGTACTACCCCAAGTAAATTCATTGTACCTCTACATATATGGCATTATGTCTCTATCTCTATACTTTCAAGCTTAGGATTAACCACAAGTCTATGGAAATCAGCCGATTTCCATCATTCATCAATGGATTACAAAATCAGAATCAGAAATCCAAATCGACTCCATGTACACTTACACTTAGGACTTCCATCAGATCTCCACTAATACTCCGGTACACAGACAATTCAAGAGATGATCATCTCTACTCAAGATGCCAAAAACCAAAATCTTGGTCGTATATCCTGACCCGGACTCTCTTGATAAAGTCATTGAAAAAGCCAATTTCCAGCATGCCAAGAATGGTCCATTTGAGGCGGTATTGATGCTCGGGGACAATATAATTCCCACTCCTCCATCTATAAAGCCTGAGGTGCCAACCTATTTCTGTGGAGAAATTGAAGGTGAAGGCTCATTGGTTGATGTTGCCGAAAACTTCATTTGTGTTAAGAAATCTTGGGCGAAGGTGAAGCTTCAATCGGGAATTACCCTTGGTTTTCTCAACAAAGCTGGAACTGATGAGATTCCATCGGAAGTGGATATCCTAGTTTCTTACTATTGGGCATTTGGCGTGGCCAAAACACAGCAGCTCACTTTGGTTGGAAACAGAAAGGTTGACGAAGTCGTGGCGGCTGCCAGACCACGCTATCATTTCGCTGTTGGAACAGAACAAGGAAGATTCTATGAGCATCCGGTATTTGCATGGGACAAGACCAGAAGCTCCCGATTTATCTCTCTAGGTCAGGAAGGATCAGGGATCAAATGGTTCTATGCATTTGCAATCGACAACTCTGACGACGATATCTCCAAAACGGGGCCCAATCCTTTTGAATTCAAAAGATCACGAGAAGAATCCGTGGGTCCAGACGAGGACAAACAAGCAAATCATGCTGGGCCACTAGAGAAGCTAACCAGCATTAATTCCCTGGAGGAAAGACCGACCAAAAGAATGAAGGTGGTTGCTCCCTCGGAATGTTACTTCTGTCTCTCCAATCCTAAACTTGAGGCTCACATGATCATCGCCATAGGCTCTCACTCGTACGTGACTATCGCCAAAGGTCCACTTCCACGTCCCACCAAAAGCCGTGACTTTTCTGGCCATGCAATCATTATTCCGATAGACCACGGACCAACTCTTCCGTCTCCATTGAAGGACTCTTTAGCATTCAAGGAAATCAACCAGTTCAAGACTGCGTTGGCCAAAGCATTTTTATCTACCTCACATGCTACCGTGTTTTACGAGATTAGTAGATCAGAAAATGTTCACTTCCATGTGCAAATGGTGCCTGTTCCGTTGGACAACGCACAAGGGGTATTCGAGAATGCCCTCGCAGACAGAACAAAAGTAAACAACGAGAGGTTCGAGCGGAATCTCCAATTGAAATTCATAAAGTTTGATGAGGAAGACGAGAATTACTGGTCTCTTCTTGATAGTGGAAACTACCTAAAGTTCTCTCTATACCAGAAAGATAAAGTTGTGCATTACATAGCTCAGTTATCAGGAACCTTATCACTTGATCTCCAGTTTCCCCGAAGAGTTCTAGCCTTCCATCTTCGAAGCCCCAAAAGAATTTATTGGGAAAAATGCCGACAAACAGTTGCACAAGAAACCACTGATTGCGAGAAGTTCAAGAAGTTCTTCAAAAGCTACGACTTTTCCCAGTGAAATGACCTGAAAATGCCTTACCTATGTACTAATGCTAATATTTTTTCTTTTGATGCCAATTGGTTCTCATTTTCTTCACCTCTGAAGTATTTTACTTGTCAAGTATCCAACCTTTTAATCTTTTGAGCTTTCTTCAACACATCTAGTGCATCCACAAATGAAAAACCACTCACCCAATGCTTCTCTACGCACTTCAACTGAATCCTCCGGTCTGATTCCATAACTGATGCATAATTCTGTGCCTGGCTCAATGTCTTCAGTAGTGACATATTCGTAACTTGCTCCGTCTCTGATTTTCGTCACGTTGCACCTACAAGAGTGGTTAAAGAACGAACCAGACGGATAGACTCCAAACCCAAAGAATTCACGCTCTTCGTTCTCTTGCGTGGTTGGTGACCAGACTCCAAATGCATTGGTGAGGTTCCTGCCAATGATATTGCGGACCTTCTGTGGATTTGTGAATGGAAGGAATTCATGCGGAATGACCAATCTCACAAACTTATAGATGTTAATATATGCAATAAGAAGGTACGGGTAACGTTTGACCTTATCTATTTCGCTGGAATAAAGGATTTCCAAGACTTTCTTCTCGAAGGTCAATTGCTCGTCTTCATCCATATCTGATATAAGCAGTTTGGTCATATATGTGGACTTTTCTTCCCGATAGTAGTTGTATAGTGTCATGATAATGTATCTGATCTCCGTGTAATCATCGGAGGTGACAGTTGGAAGCTGGCGGAATCGCTTAGTAGGCTTCATTTTCGAGATTTTGGATTCCCATTCAGTGACCTCAGCCCATTTGTCATCCATGACACGAAGAAGTTCTTCTTCGCTTTCTGGAACTCCATTCTCGTCAATATCTCCCTGACACCTGACGTACAAGTCTTCCATGCGTACTAGTGTGTCTGCCAATATACTGTCTGGGTCATAGTTGCAAAACTCATTCTGGCATTTCTCCGAACAAAAGTATATTTTCTGCTGTATCTTATATTTTAGGGTTCTTCCATCCATGTAAGTGAAACACCAGGTGCATACCTCCTTACGGAACGCACGGGTCACGGCACTTCCTATGGGTCTCCTAGCAGTAAGAATACTTGTACCTTTGGAGATAGCACCATGTGCAAAGCATCCACGACCACCGTAGCTAGTGGTCTTAACTTCAAAAGCAGATGATATTTTGTCCAAAAGCACCTTTTCTTCCGACTCGTGTACCTCTTCTCCAGAGCTGTCAGTGGCTTCGACCTCATCTGTCTCTTCGATGATTTCTCCAGCTTTCACGACACCACGTGGATTCAAGTTCGTTGACAAAGATAGCATAGTTATCTCGCCACAAATATTTGAATTCGATATTGGTTCAGGAATAGACGGCATGATAAGACGAGCAATGCGTGTTAGAGAAGGTTGTTTAATTCGAAAGTGATAATAACGATTTTCTCATCGCAGCCGAAACATGCAGATGACATGTGCGTGCATGAAGGCACTGAATACGAGATTTCAAGAACTTCTCATTTGCAAAACCTTCATAAACTTGATCCCTAAAAGTTCCAGAATGCCGGGAGTAATAATAAGAGGTTCTTATTCTAAACAACTTCAGCAAATCGTAGAAACTATAACATACGATATCTACACATATACATATTCAGTTATTAGAAGGGCCAGGGCTTCTGCTAATTAACCTTATCAATTGGTCTAATACCAGAATATACAATATATATTGAAAGTCACCAGAATATTTAAGTCACTAATTGAAGCAGACATCACCAATCTTATACCAGATCTTCCACAACAAGCCTTCCTTTCTTGGAACGGTGGCAAGATACTCCTTCTCAAGCATCTCCTCCTCATCGATCTCGGCCTTACCAGTGGTGAGATCGGCCTCTAAGTCACTTCTCCAGTGGGTCTTGTGCCAGAACTTCCAGCCAAGATAGAGAATAATGGCGAAAATAGGGGCAAAGTAAGAGGTGAACAAGTTAGCCACAGAAAACTGGCCGGGGAAGAAAATCCAGAAACCGTTGAAGAAAAGAACCAAGAAGTTGAAGAGAGCACCCCAGTACATCAACCATGGAGTGCACCACTTTGGAACCTTGTAGAAAGTATCCTCTTGCTGGTCCAAGTCCTGGGCCTTAACTGCCTTTTTGAACTTGAAGTAACACAACCACATGACAAAGTAAGTGGACAAGATACCAGTGGTGGCCAAGTTAATGAACCAGTTGAAAACCTCGTTGGAAGACTTTCCAACACTCATGTAGGATAAGCATCCAATGAGCATGGAGAAAGACACAGCCACGATAGGACATCCGTTCTTCAAACATTTGGCGAAGATTCTGGGCAAGTAGCCGGCCAAAGCAGCAGAGTAAGCACTTCTGGCGGCACCGTAGGTAAAACCGTTACCACAAGACCAGGCAGAGGTCATCACAACAGCGTTGACCAAGGAGTCCAAGCCGTGAACACCCACGGTCTTGATACCAATAACCCATGGAGAAGAGGCAGCACCAGATCTTCCACTAGAGATGGCAGCGTCCAAGAGAGGGTTGTTGGAGGCACAAAGGGCATTCATGAAGAAAATACCACCAATGTAGAACAAGTAGATTCTGATGTAAGTTCTCTTAGCAGCAATGGCGATGTTTTTACGGGGCAAAGAGATTTCACCGGAAACCATACCCAACAAGTCAGCACCACCACATGCGAAGGCAGCGTAAACCAAGACGTTCCAAAGACCCAAGAATCTTCCGGTGGCACCAGGGACAAGGTAAGACTTCATAAGTCCACCCTCTTTCCAGTTCTTGAAGCCCAAAACCTCACCAGAAGGGTTACCACCGCACATGGCAATCAAACCAAAGAACATCAATCCCACAATCAAGAGCACCTTAAGAATAGAAGAATAAAATTCGATTTCGCCGTACCAGTTGACACCGAAAACGTTGAAGAACAAAATGGACACCAAACCGATGGTGATGAAGATGGCAGGCAGCGCATCAGTCCAGTAGCTGATGACGGAAGCAAAAGCAACAATTTCCACACAAATAAACATAAGCGAGGTGTACAAGTAGATGATAGTGACTGCAAAACCCATAGCTGGATCCAACCATCTAGCAGCGAAATGCAAAAAGGAACCTTTGAGAGGCAAGTAGGAGCACATTTCTCCCACAGCTTGCATCAATGGCCAAACCATAGTACAAGCCCAGGCCACGAAGGCAAGGAACAATGAAAGAGAACCTGAAGTCCTAAGTGGAGTTTTCAAACCGATAAACAAACCAGTACCGATGGACTGACCGATAATCATTAATGAGACATGACGAGAAGACAACTTTCTCTTTGTCGTACCATATTTGGCAACATCATACTGGTCATGGAAATCGGCAGCGCCCGAGGCAATATAATCTCTGTTAGGAGTGGCGACATTTTCGATGTCGACGCTGAACGACGACTGTTTAGTTTCTTTCTCCATGTTGAGCCTGCTCAGGTGGAGATAACTGGAAGAATGACCAATGAGAGAAAACTAATGCAAGATGCGAAAAGCTTTTGCAGAGGATTTCAGGTGAGTGATGCTAGACTTTTTGAAAGATGCTAAACCTATGAAAGTGTGCACCAAGTGTCTTTGCGATGAAACTAAAAAAGCACTTGATAACCTGGCAGTATACGACACTTTTATAATTTTTCCCCAGATCGAGATAGCACACAATCAGGCATGGGGAAACCGAAAGTTTCATGGTTGATAAGCGGTGTGCTGCAGGAACTTTACTTCTTTTGGGCCGGACCGCTAAGATTTCTTTTTTTTTATTCGCGGGCTTAACCTTCGTAAAGATGACGAGAGATAAGAAATAGATGGTGAGGCTACGACGGTTTTATCAAGGGGCATGTAATGGAATTAAAGAGGCCACCAATGTCCCAAATAGTTTCTTTAAAACTTTTGAAAGATATTGTCCTTTACAGGGAAACTCACGGCGATGGTTCGGCCCTAATTATTAAAGTCCAGTCAATGGAAGAATGTTAGTTGGGGAATGTAGCAGGGTCACAGAAAGCAGGAAATCACCTACTAAGAACAGGAAAATGGCCCCAGAAGCAGGATAGTCGTCCGCGAATCGCGCGCCATGTAGGTCAGAAAGGGCATCACACCCGCAGTGCGACAGCCGCTTTGTTGTACGTACGTGCACGATCATGTTCCAATAGGCCCAGTTAGCAAAAGGCGTGTCCTGCTCCACGGCGTTCGGCAAGTGCCGCATTAAACCGTTTGACTCGGAAGCGCTAAAGGGTTGGCTCGGAAGGTCCGAGAGTTTAGAGCTTTTGAACAAGATCTGTGGGGTCAGAAAACCATTTTGAAAAAGATAACGAGTTTCAACTCGATAATGGGAAGACGGAATTGGCTTACAGAAGAAGGGTTGCATTGGGTGCGGAATTGCGCATTGTTGGGAGCCTGACCGCCTCGGAAAAAAAAAAGACCAGATTTGGAATGAACTTTTCTAGAAAGCTAATATGCCCATGAATCCATGAAAACTGGACTTTTTTTTTTGTTTTGCAACCCGCCGCAAACGCTCGGCCCAAAGTCCTTATGGCTTAGCGGCTTGGTGTCGATTGAAGTGCTATATCCAGGACGGAGTTGTAATGCCGGTGTGGTTGCTCGGTGTTTTCGTGCAAGTTCCCGATTGCTCTATTAATCAGGTCATGTAGGTATACATTTGGCGGTCAGAAGGATGAAATGAAAGATTGCGGGTGACCTCTGGCAGTATTTAGCAGATTTTGGCGGATATTGGCGGTTTGTGGGTGGTTTCTTTTAGGCGGGCTCATAGCGGGTAGACTTTAGAAGTGGGGCATGCCTAACGCCTTTGTAGTCAGTCTCTCGGAAACAGGGTTTCGTCTTTTAGAAAAGGTGAAAAGTAGGCAATTTGAACTATTTTGTATTTATGGTGAATTTGAAACATACAATGTATTCCGGAGATAATTTTGACAATGTTGGAGTGAGTCGTGATTATTTGTTAATATATATGAAGATTCCGTTTGAATGAGTGGTGTTTAGTTTGCTCTTTGATGATTTTTAATAAAAGGAAGACTCAAGAGCTAAAAAAGCAAACGGAGTGTTCAAAAAGTTTTGTTATACGTTGTCATAAATCTCCACATGTGCCAGTTTACGAATATTAATGAAGATCCTGAAGACATGAGTCAGAGAATAAACAAATGCTTGGAAGGTCCGTTTATTAAATTAATGACTCGAAATGGTCTATCAGATATTTGCGGCATCAAATCCATAAGCTCTGGAGACATTAGGTGGTTTGTGACAAAGAATCTAATACTTCTCATAATTCATTGGATATCGCTGGAGACATTCTCAATACCTTACAAGTCCAGAACGACTTGAAAGCGTGTCGTCTTTACTTGGTCAAGGAACTAACCTCGATTTCTGTATTACAAATGAATCATTCCTGATACCATTCGTTTGACTGAAGAATAACAATCATTGCACAAATGTTTAAGACATTAGAAGAGAACTTCCTAATTCCTTCGTTCTCCAAAATTTGAGATTCCATACTACTTGAATTCTTTCAACTTAAATTGGAAAGAACTGGTGAGTTTTCGTCTTGAATGGGGTTAAGAGTCCAAAAAAAAAATGCACTTCTTGATGGAAAACAGATGTTGCAATATGGTATGTTAACTGTTCGAGTAAGAAAGCAGACATGATAATTTCAAGAAGTGCCAACCAACTCAGAAACCAAAACATACATCTGTCAATGGACTGTAAGCAATTACGAAAGAAAGAAGAGCGATAACGTTGATGAAGCAACTTCTCGAAATGAACAACGTTCGGAGCAATCAGAAATAGATGAAATAGCCCAAGTTCCTCAAGTTTCTGGTTTGCAAAGTGTGGATGCCACTCAGTTAGCTTCATTTCAATTTCCATACTAAGACAGTTGGAAGTCTCAGACGCTTGCTCTTTGATGTGCAAAATGACTTGGAAAATGGCTTAAACGAAGAAAAGGTCCATAAGCACCCATAGAGGCTGTATTCTTTTCTATTTTTTGTCTCTGTAACAGCCAAAGAGAATCAATTCCTCCAATAGGGTTCTATTTCCATCATCACTAGTCCAATAGCAGGGCCCATATCTTCACAATTACCAAATCACAAGAATGTTGCAAAAATTCTGATCATCAATCCTTCGGTATCTCAGTCCGGTCTGTACAGAATTACTATTTAGCCAATTCCGCTGTTTGAGCAGATAAGAAGCCGAGATAGTAATTCCGTGTTATATGAAGATAAGCGAGTTGAGAAGGGAAATTAAGAGCGAATTTGGCCATCATTCCTCTCAAGCTACAAGGTACATCCCCTGAACAATATATATGACGCGGAATAGGATGAAATCAGATAGCAATGGCTCGATTCCATCCCAATTCTGTGGTTGTGATACAATGAGTCGCTCCAGTCACTATAGAGAGGAATGATATCCATGTCTTCTCACCAATTTCTGGAATAATTTGATCCTTGATTTACGTTGGGAGTTTACTAAACGGACTATCTTGTTCAAGAGTCAAATTTCCATCAATATTGTTGGAGACTGGCTATTCTTGCAGAGAGTTATGAATAATGGAAACTTCAGGTTATGAATTGATTGAACGAATGCTCCAATGACTCTGCTTTTCCAGAGGAATTGGCTGAAAATTCAGGTGCTCTAAAAATCCACCAAAGTGATTTGATACAAATCCATTCTGTCCAAATCCATAGTCATGGGAAAGTCAATGAGAACATGGCAAGTCGTGAGAAATCATCATCCCCAGATGCACCATCGTTTACTTATCTCCAGCCAAGGGTCCCCCCACATTTACCACATGGTCCGATTGGATTCTCCAAATTGGAGGTGGATTATGCATGCCAGTATTTATTCCACTACTTTACATCATTTCTAAATGGGGACAAGACCATCCGCTGCAATGACTCTACATGACCAGACTTGGATCTACAATAGCCCAACAATGCCCCACTACAATGGCGTGAATGAAAAGAATTTCACCCAAAGCTGCCGTTGGGAGCCTAATCATGCTATTCGGGCCGTTGAACTAAGACGAATTCTGTGGAGAAAGACTTAGTTCTCCCCTCTCAAAAGCCATCTCCCGTTCAGGAACAGCCAGACAAATGCCGTACAACCTGTCATGAGGAGTCGCCAAGAGACTCCATGTGCCAGAACTGGACGACAATGCCAGATAGCTGGGTGAGTATGCCAGATACACCACCAGTGCTCATACAGAAACCACTCCCGGGCCTACATGTTCAAGCGAGCATCGATCCGATGTCGTCCCCGGTGGGGTTGCCAATTTGTCGCAAAATATAAGCCATGTCTATCAATTGACAAAAAGAAACTATTCATGTTGATTTCCTTGGCCATTTCCACATATTGCTAAGTCTTCAGCGAAGAACGATACAAAGTGACCCGTTTAGGCAAGCAATGACATTAGAGAATGCGAGTAAATAATATCAGTGATTGACGAGGGAAAAAAACAAAGGTAAAAAGGCAAAAAGGCACAAGGCAAAAAAAGAAAATTTTGCAAATACTACAATGGGCATGTTTTCAGCCTTATCAAGAGGGGCCAACAGTCAAAGACCCCCATCGACTGCACACAGATGAAGGCTTTTTTGTTTTCGGTATTATGTCGCGGGGCATTATTACGCGGAGAGAGAATGACCATCCTCCGCACGCTGAGAAAAGCAAGCGGATGGGACAACCTATCCGGGACGATCAGGCAAGAATGGAAGATGAAGCTAAGTGGGGGCAGGCAACCGAAAATTGTGCTTTGAGATAAACATGTGACGTCGACCAAGAAATCGTTTCACAGAAAAAGTAATGCGATGGCGGAAGAATATCACACTTGTGCATTGGCAGAAGATCCAATTATTCCGATACCTTATCCCATCAGACCAGTTATCCGCGAGAGCGCCGGATGATAAGAAGATATGAAACAGGCATGAGCTTCAGATACCGTCCCTGCACGATATATCATTACGGTTTTGCAAAGTCACTAAAATACTGCCGCTAGTTGGTTGCTCCAGTGCTCACGCCTGGTTATGCTCGCAATGCCGCAGATGCTTATCATTGCCACATGTGCCTGTGTACACGCCATGCATAGAACTCACTATTTTCTTGGCGAGCCCCGCCATAATGAAGCGACTCTAAATGATACCCATCATTCAAATAGCTACCAAATCGCAAGGTTTGTAATTTTATCCATTTCTCCTTACTTTTTCCCCTCGCGATGAAAGATTTTGAAAAACAGGTGGACTACGATGATGTCCTCTCGCGCCACACCGCCGAGTACAACTTGTCGGTGTCGATGTCCAATCCTCAGTTGCATGCTCAGGTTGAAGAGGGCCAGGAATTGAAGAAAGCCTTGGAGGCCAGACATTTGTCTATGATTGCAATTGGTGGTGCCTTGGGTACTGGTTTGTTGATTGGTACCGGTTCGGCTTTGAGAACCGCTGGTCCAGGTGCTGTCTTCATTACTTACTCGCTCATTGGTTTCGTCGTTTTTATGGTTTTGTCTGGCTTAGGTGAAGTTGCTACTTTTATTCCTTTGGCTGATGGTTTTGCTGGTTACTGTACTAGATACGTTGACGAGGCCCTTGGTTTCGCTTGTGGCTGGGTTTATTTGATGAAGTACTTGTTGATTCCTGCAAACCAGTTGGTTGCTGGTTCGCTTGTGATGAGTTTCTGGGTTTCAAAGGATACCGTTAACCCCGGTGTTTGGATTGCAGTGTTTTTGATAATTATCATCGTTATTAATGTTCTCGGTGTCCGTTTCTTTGGTGAAATCGAGTTTTGGTTATCTTGTCTCAAAGTGTTGACCTGTTTGGGTCTCATCATCTTGTTGTTGGTCATTGCCTTGGGTGGTGGTCCAACAAAGGAGAGACTTGGCTTCCGTTACTGGAGAGACCCTGGTGCATTCAAGGCATACTCCGAGAAGAGAAGCTCTACTTACACATTGAAGGTTGAAGGTGGTCTTGGCCGTTTTGTTTCCTTCTTGTCTGTGCTTGTTACCGCCATTTTTGCATACATGGGTTCTGAGTTGGTTGGTATCACGTTCGCCGAGTGTGCAAGACCAAGACAGGCCATTCCAAAGGCTATCAAGTTGACCTTCTACCGTATTTTGCTTTTCTACATTTGTTCCGTGTTGTTCTTGGGTATGTGTGTGTCTTCTGGAGACCAAGGTCTTTTGGGAGCCAAAGGTTCTACTGCTAATGCCTCTCCATTCGTCATTGCTATCAAGAACGCTAAGATCAAGGGCTTAGATCACGTCATCAACGGCTGTATCTTGCTTTTCGTCTTGTCTGCTGCCAACTCCGACTTGTACATTTGCTCCAGAACCATCTACGGTCTTGCTGTCGGTGGATACGCACCTAAGATCTTTGCTAAGACTAACAGAAACGGTGTGCCATACTACGGTATCCTCTTGGGATCGCTTTTCTGTTGCTTGGCATTCATGACTACGTCGTCTTCTGCTTCCGATATTTTCACCTACTTCGTTAATGTTGTGTCATTGACCGGTTTGATTACTTGGTCGTGCATTCTTTTCCTCCACATCAGATTTATGAGAGCATTGAAGGTGCAAGGACTTGACAGAAAGAGAGACTTGGCCTACCGTTCGCCATTCCAGCCATTCGGATCTTACGTGTCGTTTGCCATTTGTATTCTCCTCATATTGATCAAGAACTTCACCGTTTTCTTGGGTAAGGAATTCCCTTACAAGACTTTCATCACTGGATATATCATCCTTCCAGTGTTCCTTTTGATGTTCTTTGGATACAAGTTCACAAAGAAGACCAGAATGATTCCATCGCTGCAGGTGGACTTGAACACCTATAGAGATGTTGTTGATGCTGAGGAGGAGAAGTTCCGTCTTCAGGATGAGGAAGACAGAGCTATTAGAGAAGCCCAGGGTAACCCCAAGGACTTCAAGTGGTTCTACGAGAAGTGTTTTGGCTGGATTTTCTAGAGAGTATTCTAGAGAGTTATTTAGGATACGACTGCGTCGTGTATATTTTAATTGAGATGAATATGAAAATCACTTACGAGATTCGGGTAGTGGAATACGCCAATTGATACATCCGGATAGAAGAGATTCGCGGACATTGAACCCCATCCTAATGTGACAGGTGCACAAAAAAATAACCCATGTCAAAGCAGGTACTTGCAGGACAGAAACAAAATGCCTTGCATATTCGACGGATGCCAAGGAAACACTTCAGAGACATCTGCATGTAGCCACCACCTTTTAAGGCATTTTACAACGTTGTTATCTGAAAGGTTTGTGGCATAAGGCCAAGAAACGGCATTTGTGATATTTTCAATGCAATTGATAGACAACGATAAACAATAAAAAAAAGTGCTTGTATGTAGCTTTGATGGCGGGGTGGTGAATGGTTAGGTGGAGTGTGCATTAGTCTCGAAATGACGTTCTTTTGATTGGCTTTCAATTATAGTTTTGAAGGATGATTGGGCAACCGTAGCTTCTAAAATCTGATGAGGAAAATAAGATAGTAACCGTGGACTCGGGGTATGAGATGACATGGGGGTAGGCAAGTGTGAGTTGCCGTGAGCCGTGATAAGATATTCCGTGACTAGATTTTTATGAGATATTTTATAAGTTATTCAATGCGATGTTAAGGTGTTATTCCATGAGTGTTAATGAGGCATTCAATGGGTGTTTATGAGGCATTCAATGAGATGTTCAATGTGAAAATTTCCAAGAAGTTGGGCTAGATAGAATTTTTGCAATGATGGAGAAGTATTAGTGAATAGTTGGATCATGAACATATTAAACAGTTGGTCGGTCCAATATTATACACAGGGGCCATAGAAATGGTTAAGAAGTATTGCGTATTTTGTACTATACTGAGAAACTCAAAAGACATTTCGAAGTAGAGGTAATGTTGGAAAGGATATAAAATCCAATAAGAAATCCCGGAATGTACCAACGTACACAAGCAGATGTTGGCTATATGGATATTTGTGGTGACACTAAGAACTCAGCATCAATAATCGTTCAATCCTTCAATAAACAAATTGAAACTCAGGGCTCGAAAGTAAATAGACAACTTGAGAGTTTGAGGAATTCAGAGGATTCGAGCAACTCGTTTTGTCCGAATTACATCAATGGAATAATGTATCGAAGTATCACTCATTAATTGGTATGGACAATGGTTTAACGAACTTTTTAGCGAAGAATGGCTTGTTCAGTTGAAAATTAGTACATTAGTAGGAAGTAACGGATTTAATGTGCATTTATGGTAGATTCAGATTAGTTGTGGAAAAGTCCGATAACGGCTCATTGTTTAAAACAGTTAGATTTAACCTCAAATTAGGTTTCTAGACTCAACGACGACTATTGGCCAATGGTAATGATTGGCCATTACAACAATGTAACTACCACCAATGTCCTGCTAGCCAATCATACTAAATACCCCATTATAAACTGGAATCAATTGACTAATTCCAATTAAACCTTAAAACCAAAAAAAAAAAACACCCCACATTATAGTAGCAATGATAGTTGGGGGTAATAAACGGGATTGACAACCTCATTCACGTGATGTAAGATCACGTGAACAAAAAATCCATTACTGCGCGATCGATCTATAAAGAAAATACCCACCATACCAGAGATTCACATAGCTAAATCTTCCTCCTCCCCCAAGGCAAATCGTCAAAAGTGTCACGCCCCCAAATCCAATGAACTCGAGTGGCTTGGCCAACAACGCCCTCGCCGGTACATCTTTGACGCGCATGGATGCCCTTCGTGCCCACGGTGGTGTCCCTACTGGAGTTGGTGGAGTATCTCCCGTGGATGACAACGCCATGGTGCCGCAAAACGCCGATTCAAATAGCCACGGCCCACATCTGAACCATCAAAACCACTCCTCCCACAATAACCAACATCTGCACCTCCCGCACCACCTTCAGCATCAGCAGAATCACGATTCACACCACCAGGGTGGATTTCTGCAAGTTCTGGCTCGCCAGAGCTCCATGGCGCCATACGAATCGTTTGGCAAGGTATCCGACACCATTTCCAAGCTTGAGAATGAGCTTGCGTCCGTGGGTCAGGAAATGGGCTACTTGCGCCATGTGGTGGATTTCCAGAATCAGAGAATTGATAAGCTCACCCAGCTTCTACTAGACATAATCAACAACAAGGACGTATCGCCTATTATCATCAATCTGCTACAATCCATTCAGACGAGTGATGCATTCAATGTGGATGATTCTCACGATTCCGTCGACGACTCAGTTCGTGACTCCGTTCACGATCTGGTTCACGACTCCGTGCACGATGTGGCACTGGCCATCCCGTCGCTACTGACACTGGGAGTAGTCTCTGTTCCGGGCGTCGGGAATGTGCTGGGTGTGCTGTTGGATAGCAATATGGATCCACAACTCCATCAGGTGGCTCAGGCCGCAGTTCAGGCGCAGTCCACATCCAAGGTGGACATTCTCGATGACAAAAAGAATCGCAAACGGCCGTTCGGTAAGATTAATGGTAATTCCGTGAGTGTGGATCGTCTTTCAAAACATCAGCTGCAACAGCAGGCCAATCTGGGCCAATCACATCTTTCCAAGCAACTGCAACAGCTGCAGCAACAACAACAACAACAACAGCAACAACAACAGCAACAACAGTCCGTGCCCAAGGAGAGTATGGTAAATATGCCTGGGCTAGAAGTGGTCAATGTGGACAGTATGGCAGGACGCAAGAAGCCTAAAGTGTCTATTGATTTTCTTCACAACCCTATGACTGTAAAGGAGATTTACGACGAATTTACGAAGGGTTTTCGGGGACAGATTCCTCTCCGAGAAATGGACGAACGTTTTGGCAAACACGAATGGCGTGGCGACTCGCGGTCCAAAGAATCCAAGCGGTTCCAACGGAGGAAAAAACTCTGCGATGCCATCGAGAGAGGCATGGGTAAGTACGGCAAATCTGCGGAAGAAATTATCAGCTACATCGAAGAGTTTCGCGGTGACAAGTCGTTGACGTGGGTTATGAATGGAAATCTACCCCGAGACTTGATGGAATGAGAAGCAAAAAGATGATGAAAAGCAGAGAAAGTCTTCACGGAGTGGGATTAACGAAGGAGACCAAACAAGGGGATGTACGAAGGAGTATAAAACAAAGGAGAGGACTAACAGAGGAAAAAGCGGCGGTAAGAGAAGAAAGTGATTGGTTGATTTCCAACCATTATGACTGCGATGATTGACGATGTTGGGTGACAGACAAATGAGCTTGCTGTCTTGTATTCTATTTAATTTTCTATATTGTATTCGTAATGTATTATGAAAGGCTGGTGTGCTACGAATGATGTAAGTTATGGGAGGCCTGAGAATCAAGATACAGAAACAGCATATATCTTCAACTAGACTGGTCGGTTTGATAATTATCTTGATATGTGTCCACACGAGAGAGCTAGCAATAAGCAAATGAATAACGGGGGAAAATATGAAGATCAAAGTGTTTATCAAAGAAGTTTTGAGAACTTTTTTTTTGGCGAATCGTCATTTGTTAATCCTTCCAACGTGAAAATGAAATAATAAGCTACAAGTATCTAATTATGTCATGAACAAATCATGAAGATCAAGTCAAAAAAACTGATTAAATAGTGGGATTGTTTACCGCGAATCACTGAATTCGAATATCGATCAATTTGATTTTTCATACATATATCTACCTTCTCCATGGTTTCATTTCCATGAACATTCTCCATATAAGACTCAATCTTCTTGAATCTTCTTTCTTTCCCCGGATTAATGTGGGCCCTGTAGCACATGACCATCGCTCACGTGACAAAAAGTTTCGATTGAAACCTGCACGTGACCATGACTATTAATTAGCAAACTTGCCGCAATTTTAACACCACAAGTTGAATTTTCAAAAGCTAATATCCATTTCCAAAGGTTTCTACACCCCTAATAACCTCAATAGACCCCTAATTCTCTCTCTTGTGCATAAGTCTCCATGGAACCCCACAGAAGTTTCTCGAAGCCAAAAGTCGCACGCCGGGTAACCCACAAATTTTTTCAATATAGAGCGCACAAGTCCCACCCAAGCAAAAATCCAAAAAATCAACTTTTTCTTTACTCGAAACATGTTGGCCGCTAGAAATTCCTACAAGAACGCCGCCAAGCGTTTTGTCCGTTTGCAGTCGACCTCGGCCCCATCCGGTCCTGTCATTGGTATCGATTTGGGTACCACCAACTCGGCCGTTGCCGTTATGGAAGGCAAGGTTCCTAAAATTATTGAGAACTCCGAGGGTGGTAGAACCACTCCATCCATCGTGGCTTTCACCAAGGATGGCGAACGTTTAGTTGGTATTCCAGCCAAGCGTCAAGCTGTGGTGAACCCAGAGAACACTCTTTTCGCTACCAAGAGATTGATTGGTAGAAGATTCGAGGACAAGGAGGTCCAGAGAGATCTCTCCCAGGTTCCATACAAGATTGTCAAGCACGACAACGGTGACGCCTGGATTGAGGCTCGTGGCCAGAAGTACTCGCCACAGCAGATTGGTGGTTTCGTTTTGAACAAGATGAAGGAGACTGCCGAGGCTTACATGGGTAAGCCAGTCAACAATGCCGTTGTCACTTGTCCTGCTTACTTTAACGACGCTCAGCGTCAGGCCACCAAGGACGCTGGTAAGATTGTTGGTTTGAACGTCATGAGAGTGGTTAACGAGCCAACCGCTGCCGCTTTGGCTTACGGTTTGGAGAAGAACGATGGTGAGGTTGTTGCCGTCTTCGACTTGGGTGGAGGTACTTTCGATATCTCCGTGTTGGACATTGGTGCTGGTGTCTTTGAGGTTAAGTCCACCAACGGTGACACCCACTTGGGTGGTGAGGACTTTGACATTGCTATCGTCAGAAACATTGTTGAGACTTTCAAGAAGGAGAGTGGTATTGACTTGGAGAAGGACAGAATGGCCATTCAGAGAATCAGAGAGGCCGCCGAGAAGGCCAAGATTGAGTTGTCCTCCACTGTTTCCACCGAGATCAACTTGCCTTTCATCACTGCTGATGCCTCTGGTCCAAAGCACATCAACCAGAAGATCACCAGAGCTCAGTTCGAGACCTTGGTTGAGCCTTTGATCAAGAGAACCATCGAGCCATGTAAGAAGGCTTTGAAGGATGCTGGTTTGAACACTTCCGACATCTCCGAGGTTATCTTGGTTGGTGGTATGTCCAGAATGCCAAAGGTTGTTGAGACCGTCAAGTCCATCTTTGGTAAGGAGCCATCCAAGGCTGTCAACCCAGATGAGGCTGTCGCTATGGGTGCTGCCATTCAGGGTGGTATCTTGGCCGGTGAGGTCAAGGATGTTGTCCTTTTGGATGTCACCCCATTGTCCTTGGGTATTGAGACCATGGGTGGTGTTTTCGCTAGATTGATCTCTAGAAACACCACCATCCCAGCTAAGAAGTCCCAAATCTTCTCCACTGCTTCCGCTGGTCAGACCTCTGTTGAGATCAGAGTGTTCCAGGGTGAGAGAGAGTTGACTAGAGACAACAAGTTGATTGGTAACTTCACTTTGTCTGGTATCCCACCAGCACCAAAGGGTGTCCCACAAATCGAGGTCACCTTCGACATTGACACCGATGGTATCATTAAGGTTTCCGCTCGTGACAAGGCCTCTAACAAGGACGCATCCATCACTGTTGCTGGTTCTTCTGGTTTGTCCGACTCTGAGATCGAGAAGATGGTCCAGGACGCTGAGAAGTTCGCTGAGTCCGACAAGGCCAGAAGAGAGGCTATTGAGAATGCCAACAGAGCCGACCAATTGTGTAACGACACCGAGAACTCTTTGAACGAATTCAAGGACAAGCTCGAGCAGGGTGACGCTGACAAGCTCAAGGAGCTCATCAGCTCTGTCAGAGAGATTGCCGTTAAGGCCCAGGCCGGTGAGGAGGTTGACGCCACTGAGTTGAAGAACAAGACCGAGGAGTTGCAGAACGAGTCCTTGAAGGTGTTCGAGAAATTGTACAAGAACAACGAGAACAACTCTAACGACTCTGAGCAGCAAAAATAAGCTATGACTAACGAATGACCAACACAAGGTTGATTGTTTACAGTTGGGCCTTTTCGCTTGTATATATTTTACTTATAATTAACCTGATAGTTATCCAATTTGTAGCTAGGTCTGTGCTAAATTGAGCCCCATGTTATAACCGTGAGATCGAGGTAGTCCCAGACTAGCCAGAACCATTTCCGCCAGTTCAATGCTCGAGTATCGAGAACTAGTATTTGTACGTGGATGTGGATGATGCGCAGCGCTCTCCGATGGATTCAGAGAGTATCGAGAACTTGTATCTGACTTGGGATGTCTTCTGACGGTTCCGTACTGGCTAGTCAAAGGACCAATTTGTGAATTTCCCAGATAAACAGACGTTCCCAGACTCAGTTGCGAGTCGGACTCGTAATCTAACATTTCGCCCAACATGGATCTTCTGTTGAGCACTCTATGGAGCTTTTCCACATTCAGATCTAACGTTTCAGCTTCAGAATCGATATCGGACTCAATTTCTGGCGACGACATATCTTCCTCCAGTACCTGTTCTTCCGAGACAGAAATCATTGATTCAGCCATGGAACGGCCGGAAATAGCCCTTTTACCAGAAGCAGACACTGATGGATACATTAGAGGAGAAGAATTGACGATGCTGGCATTGTGAGACGACACGATTTCACCCACTTGCTTCGAGTAGGCCGAAGGAAGCGATTGGTTCGCTAGAAGCATCTGAAAGACGGCTATTTCCTGACGTAATCTGATTCTCTGAGCCAAAACCCCAGCTAAGAAATGCCGCCACATTTCCTGGACTTCCTCCTTCTCCTTTTGGGCCTCAATCAGCATATCATTCAAATATTGTTTGAGTCCCAGCAGCGAATTGATGTGTGGAGGAGGTGGAGGTGCGTCGCTGTCGATCAGGAACGCGGCTTGTGATGGTGGAGTGATGAGGTGCTGCTGCTCAGCAAGAAATTGCAGGACATGAGTCCACTTACCTCTTCTCTCTGCTCTTCCAGGGTCCAAACTGATATGGCGGTCATCAGAAATGTCGATGACGCCTTTTCCCAACCTTGGATTGTTCACCGGAACAGAAATGGCGGCCGGACCCACCTTCGATCGAGACTTGTGCATACGGAAGGGGAAGCCTTTCTTCAGGCTGCGTGTTTTGGTCAGTGGCATCCGAGCAGTGGACGTGGCCCTCTTACTCTTAGAGACATAGTGGAGTATGGGTGCAAATTTTGCCCTAATCAGGGCCACAATTTTCTTCATGCGGATTCGAAGTCGGTACGCTAGACTTCCCTCCTTAGAACGAATGGCCTTTTGTCTGGTCAATGAATGCACGCTACTAGATTGAGGGAATACCTTGGATCTCCGAGATCTGGATTTCTTCAATCTGCTGCGCATGGTTGGAGGAGCCTCATCTAGCCTTGTGGAAAAAATGGTCGCCTGTGATCCCATCAGGT